>Ga0209167_10000586_pt1 | contig 25243 bp, 17 predicted proteins | sample Coa_R1_9_FD_187154 | JGI IMG/M metagenome (GOLD analysis project Ga0209167, IMG submission 187154) | Surface soil microbial communities from Centralia Pennsylvania, which are recovering from an underground coalmine fire - Coalmine... | ecosystem: Environmental > Terrestrial > Soil >...
TCGCGCAATGAAGCGGCCCGTTCCTTTTCTGCCCGGGAGGCATGCTTTTGCGCAGGCGCCGGCAGAGATAGCGACAGGCTCCCGAGCAGAAGTGCGAAGGTCAATTTGACGGCGAATTGTCGAGGCACGAAAGCTCACCTGTCCGTAACATGAACTCCAGCCGAAACCGGCTGGGCGCCACCCTTCTCAGCACCTAGAGCTGACTGCGCCCTGACTAGCTCCGCGTACAACCCGTTCGTAGCGAGAAGCGCATCATGAGTTCCGCTCTCTACCAATTCGCTCTCTTTCATCACAAAAATGACGTCCGCGTTTCGAATGGTCCCCAGATGATGCGCGATGACGATCGTCGTGCGATTTTTCATCAGACGGTCCAATGCCTCGAGCACGGCCTCCTCAGACTCCGAATCGAGACCTGTCGTCGGCTCGTCCAGAATCAGGATAGGAGTGTCGCGAATTACGGCCCGGGCGATCGCGATGCGCTGGCGTTGACCGCCCGAGAGAGTCGCCCCTCGCTCGCCGACCAGCGTGTCGTAGCCCTGCGGCATTTTTTCGATAAATTCGTGCGCGTTGGCCAGTTCCGCCGCGCGAACGATTTGCTTGCGCGACGCGTCGGGTCGTCCGTAGGCAATGTTTTGCCAGACGGTCGCGCGGAAGAGAAGCGTCTCCTGCAGCACGAAACTCATCTGGTCGCGCAATGACTTCAGCGTGAAATCGCGAGTGTTTCTGTCATCGATTTTCACCGAACCCGACGAAGGATCGTAGAAGCGCGGAATCAGGCTGATCACCGTCGTTTTTCCCGTTCCGGACGGCCCCACGAGCGCGGCGACCTGGCCGGGCTTTACGCGGAAAGAAATGTCTTTGAGCACCGGTGTCTCGTCGTCATATCCAAAATAGACGCGCTCGAATTCGATCTCGCCTTTGAACCGAGGAGCTCGCTTGGCGCGCGGCAAATCGCGGACGTCGCTCTCGATAGCCAGAACTTCCTTGATTCGTTCGTACCCCACGAGAGCTTTCGATATCGTGTCCGTCATCTTCGAAAGTTCGCGCATCGGCTTGTACATGCGCCCGAGATATAGGAGGAATACCACCAGAACGCCCGCGCTGAGCCGGCCTGCCAGCACCAGGTGAGCGCCGTACCAGAGCACGAGGCAGGTGCCGACGGCCACAATGGTTTCGACGAAAGGGGAGAGTTTGGCTTTGATGCCGCGCGCTTGGAGAGCGGTTTCGACGTTCCCCAGGCTCTCTGATTCAAACCTTTTTTGCTCGTAATCCTCGCGAGCGAAGGCCTTGACCACTCGGACCGAAGTCAACGCTTCCTCCACCACGGAAACGAGCTCGCTCTGCTTCTTCCGCACCGCCCGCGAAGCTTGCTTGATCCGTCGCGTGAACGTGTACACGACCACCAGGAGCACTGGCGCAACGGAAAGCGCGATCAGCGTAAATCGCCAGTTGATGTAGAACATCACGCCGATCATTCCGACCAGCGTCAAAGCGTTGACCAGAGTTCCCAGGAGCGCCGAGTCGAGAAAATCCTGCACGCTTTCGATATCGCTCGTCACCCGAGTGATCAGGTCGCCCGTTCGCGTTTTATCGAAATCGGCGAGCGACAGCCGCTGGATGTGGTTGTACAACGTTCGGCGCAAATCATGCGCCACCCACTGGCTGATGCTCGTGGTCAGATATTTCTCGACATAGGAGCTGATCGCTCCCACCACCGCAATCGCCAGAACAGCGGCGACCGCAAAATCCAGGATCGCGATCTTGTTCTGGCCGAAGAGGCTGCGGACGATGGTGTCCAGCCAATGCGGAAGTTTTTTCGACTGAATAATGCTGTCGATGACGATCTTTATTGGCCAGGGATCAAGGACGTCGGTGACGGTTTCGCCCAGAACCGCCACGAGCGCAACGGTGAGCGCGGGCCACCGAGGCCGGAGAAGACGAAAAAAACTGAACCTCGCCGCTCTTTCGGCTGACGGCGACCGCCGCAACGCTTCCTCTGAGATACCGCGACGCTCGTTTTTGGGCATAAGGATTTGCGAGCAACTCACTCCTCGCTCCTGTTCAGACCGGGGCGCGAGCCTGCAACGAAGTAGTCGGTTTCAAATTCCGCTGAAACTCTCTTCAGAGTCTAGGTTCGGCTCCTGAGACCCTCAATACCGCCTTTCGCGTATCTGGAGGAGAAACTCCCATGTTCCGGGCTCCTGGGGTCCGGACTTTTCGTACCGAATCTGCGCAGGTTTCCCTACAGTCCTTCATGTATCCGCCGTTCACAATTTTGCTTTGACTACGCCCTCAGACCCGGGTGTACACTGCCCGCTGCTAAACCCTCGAAGGAGCCCAACCGATGCCTTACAACCTCGAAGGACAACTATTGGAAGTTTGCGACTGTAACGTCCTCTGCCCCTGCTGGATCGGAGAAGATGCCGATAACGGGACTTGCGATGCTATCGTCGCCTACCACATCAACAAGGGCAGCATCAACGACACCGATGTTTCCGGCTTGAACTTCGCGATCGGCGCGCACATTCCCGGCAACATCATGCAGGGGAACTGGCGCATCATCGCTTTCGTGGACGAGCGCGCCACCAAACAACAGGAAGAGGGAATCCTCGGCGTGTGGACTGGCAAACTGGGGGGACCGGTTGCGGATCTCGCCAAATTGGTCGGCGAGGTCTTGTCCGTGCAGCGCGTCCCGATCACATTCGCCATTGACCAAGGAGCTGGCACGCTGAAGATCGGCTCCGTGGCGGAGGCGGTGTTGGCGCCATACAAAGGCCCCGGCGATCGTGTCACGACTCTTGTGGACAGCGTCTTCTCCACCATTCCGGGTTCTCCGGCATACGTCAGCAAGGCTGCTTCATATAAGCGGAAGACAGGCAGCCTCGGTCTGAAAGACATCAACCTTCAAAATCACAACGCGGTCCAGGGTACATTTCGGTTCGTGGTCTGATGTCGTGGGCGAAGGCACAAGACAGCCGTGTCCTCGCGGCGGTGCTCGCCTGCCTTACCGCGCTCGCCTGGCTTTGGCTATGGCGCACCCGGGACTCACTGTGGGGCCATGCCTTGCTTCACCCTGCCCACGCCATGCATATGAACATCAGCCCGTTTACTTTCGGGTTGATGTTCATCGCGGGCTGGACCGTCATGACAATTGCCATGATGCTGCCCACCAGTTCGCCCCTCGTGATGTTGTTTTACAGAATAGTCGCCGGCGCTTCGCATCCTCATGGGCTCGTCGGCCTGCTGGTCCTGGGATACCTGACCGTCTGGGCGGGCTTTGGCGCTGTCGCCTGCGTGCTCAATCGAGCGGCCGCCGCAATTCCGTCCCTGGCGCAGCACGCGTGGGTCACGGGCGCGCTCGTTCTTCTGATCGCAGGCTTGTACCAATTCTCCCCGCTCAAGTATGCCTGCCTGGATAAATGTCGTTCGCCATTGCTCTTCGTCGTCGAGCGATGGAGCAGCAGCAAGCGTAGGCGCTCGGACGCGTTCCGGCTGGGCGCGGCTCACGGTGTTTATTGCGTCGGCTGCTGCTGGTCGCTGATGCTGGTGATGTTCGCCGTTAGCTCGGGCAGTTTGGCCTGGATGCTTGTGCTCGGAATCGTTATGGCCGTGGAAAAGAATGTTCCTTGGGGGCGGCGGCTAAGCGCTCCGGTGGGTGCGGTTCTGCTCGCGGCGTCCGTGACGATGGCGGTCGCCAACTTCTAGCATCGCGCGATCTCCGCCGCTACAGCTTCGCCCACCTCTCGAGTTGACGCCGTTCCTCCAATGTCGGGTGTGCGCGGACCGCCTTCTCCAATCACTCCTTCAATCGCTTTCTCGACGGCTTTCGACGCAACCGTTTCGTTCAAGTGGCGCAACATCATCGCTCCCGACCAAATCTGTCCGATCGGATTGGCTATGCCTTTTCCGGCGATATCCGGCGCCGAGCCATGCACCGGCTCGAACATCGAAGGAAACTCTCGTTCCGGGTTCAGGTTCGCGGAGGGCGCAATCCCTATCGAACCGACAATCGCGGGGCCCAGATCGGAAAGAATGTCGCCAAAAAGATTCGAGGCCACTACGACGTCGAACGAATCCGGCCGCGTCACAAAGTGTGCGGCCAGTATGTCGATGTGAAATTGGTCCGCGCGAACATCGGGATAATCCTTCCGAATCGCCGCGAACCGTTCGTCCCAGAAAGGCATCGTGTGGATGATGCCGTTTGACTTCGTTGCGGATGTGACGTGCTTCCGGCGCTGGCGCGCAAGATCGAACGCGTAGCGCATGACGCGGTCGCATCCGCGCTTCGTGAAGATCGTTTGTTGCACGGCGAATTCTTCTTCGCTTCGCTGGAAGATCCGTCCGCCTATCTCCGAATACTCGCCTTCCGTGTTTTCGCGGACGATGCAGAGATCGATTCGGCCGGGAGGATACCCCTTCAGCGCCGGCTCCATGCCCGGCAGCATGCGGACTGGGCGTAGGTTGACGTATTGCTGGAAAGTGCGACGGATTGGGATCAGCAATCCCCAAAGCGAAACGTGGTCGGGCACGCGCGGGTGTCCGACCGCGCCAAGGAAAATTGCGTCAAATGAGCCGAGCTGATCCAGCCCATCCGCCGGCATCATCCGGCCGGTTGCGAGCCAGGTCTCGCAGCTCCAGTCGAACTCGCGCCATGCGAAGGAAAAGCCGAAGCGCCTTCCCGCAGCCTCAAGGACGCGGATCCCTTCAGGGACAACTTCCGTGCCGATACCGTCGCCGGGAATTACGGCGATCCTGTATTGCCTGCCCGAAGGCGCACTCATCTTTTCAAGCCTGCACAGACGGGACGCGCGCGCACCGTGCTCCCGGCCTGAAATCCGCCGAGTTGGCAAACGCGCGCCCCGCCCGCTTCGTTTACATGCCCTTCGCTGCCTTCACCTCGACCGGAGTGCCCGCGAAAACAGATGGAGCTCCAGCCTGCTCCGCAGCCTTGTTGTACTGGGCGACGTCTGTCTTCAGCAGTTGATTGAACTTCTCCAACTGTTCCCCGAGCTGCCCGTACAGTTCCTTTGCTTTTGCCTGGATCACAGGGCTCGGCATCTGCCCGTAGCTTCCCGCACCACGGAAGCCGAGTTGCGCGATCTGCCCTTGAAGGCGCGTGAGGCCGTGAATGCTGTCTTCCGGGACGTTCATCTGAACGCTCGGATCGATGAACACATCTTTGATCGCGTCGAGCTTTTTCGAGAGCTCCTTCCCGCGCGCGACGATGGGCTCGTACTTCGTCTTGAGCTCCTCGTCTTTGCTGCTTTGCACGGTCACCGCGAAACTGTTCATTTCCTTTTGGATGTCGTCGATGCGATTCAACATCTCATTCATCGCCGTCACTTCGCCGCGGGCGTGAAGCCCTGCCTCCGTTTGCGCCCGGAATACCGCGGGATCGACGTGCAGGTTCGGATCCGGCACAACCGTCGCGGTTTGCGATTGGGTCTGCCCATTCACCGTCACGGAAATCTTGTACGTTCCCGGCATGACCATCGGCCCCCGATTCGGGTTGAAGTATTCACTCGCCGGCATGTGCATGGAATTGAGCGGCGTGGGACCCTCATACCGCATGTTCCACACGAACCGGTTCACCCCCTCCTTCGAAGGGCCGTACTCTGTGGCCACAGGATTGCCCCGCTCATCCGTAATCACAATCTTCACGGGGCTCTCATGCTCCTTCTTTTGTGCTGGAGAAACCTTGATCTCGGATTTCAAGTAGTAGTCAACGATCACGCCATCCGGGGCATTCGGAGCCGCATAACCGGCTTGCTGACCCTCGTCGCTCCTCCAGCGGTGGAACATCATCCCTCCTGACGGAGTGAACAGATGGAACTCGCCGCCCTCTACTTCGGACGTGAGTTGTTCCAGCGGCCGGATATCGTCGAGCACGAAAAAGCCCCGGCCGTGTGTCGCCACGGCGAGATCGTGGTTCTTCTTCACGAACTTCACATCCCACACGGGAACCGTTGGGAAGTTCGCTTTGATCGGTTTCCAGTTGTCGCCGTTATCCGGCGAATAGTACAGGCCCGTGTCCGTCCCCGCGACCAGGAATCCCTTTTGGTTTGAGTCTTCGCGCACTACGTTTACGGACGCATCGTCCGGCAGCCCCTGGGTGATCTTCTGCCAGTTCGCGCCGTAGTCGCTTGTGCGGTAGACGTAAGCGTGCGAATCGTCGATCATCCGGCCGTCAAAGGACACGTACGCAGTTCCCGCGTTGAATGGCGACACTCCGACCTGATACACGCGCGCCCACGCGGGTGCGCCGTGCGGTGTCACGTTCTTCCAGGTCTTTCCACCGTCGCGCGTCACCTGAACGTATCCGTCATCGGTTCCCACCCAGATCACATTCGGATCGGTAGCCGCCAGCGTGATCGACAGGATTGTGCCGTAGGTTTCCGCTCCGCTGATGTCGTGATTCACCGGACCGCCGGCGATTTCCTGCTTGCTCTTGTCGTTGCGCGTCAGGTCGCCGCTGATGGGAGTCCAGTTCTTCCCGCCATCCGTGGATTTGAAGAGAACATTAGCACCCAGAAAGACCTCGTTCGCATTGGTTCGCGAGACCGCGATAGGAGCGGTCCAGTTATAGCGATATTTCAGATCGGCCGGTTTCATCTCTTCCACGCCCTCGACGGACGGTCGGATGAAGTCGCTCAGATGGTTTTTCAGATCCAGGCGGGAGATCGAACCATTCTGCGCGTCGCTGTACACGATGTCCGGATCGCTCGGCGCGGGGACCGAGTACTCCCCGTCTCCGCCGGTCGTCGTGTACCAGGCGCTGCCCGGCACGTTGTTATGGCTCACGTCCGAGGAAGGCCCGCACCACGCGCTGTTGTCCTGCAGGCCACCGCAAACGTCGTATGGCGAGCGGCTGTCGACTGCGACCTGGTATAGCTGCTCGATCGGCAAGCCGTCGAGGAATCGCCATGTCTTCGAGCCGTCCATCGAGAGAAAAACGCCGCCATCGCCACCCTGAATCATTCGCTTCGGATCCTTCGGATCGATCCAAAGCGCATGATGGTCGGAGTGAACGCCGCGGTCGGCCACATGTGCGGTTTTTCCGCCGTCGTCCGACTCCATAAGATTGAAGGACATGAAAAATACCTTGTCCTCCTCGTGCGGCGCGACCAGCATTTTGGAGAAATAGAACGAGCGAACGTCCAGAGCGTGATTGTCGCTTACCGGCGTCCACGTATCGCCCATATCGACGGACTGCCATAGCATTCCCTTCTTCGCTCCAATCAGGGCGTAAACGTGATCCGGGTCCGACGGGGCTACCGCGACTGCGATCCGTCCCAGCGGACCCTCCGGCAAACCCTTTGTCAGTTTTTCCCAGGTCTCGCCGCCATCGGTCGAGCGATAGAGGCCACTGCCGGGTCCGCCGTCCACCAGGTTCCAGGGATATCGCCGAAATTGCCACATCCCCGCGAAAATCACTTCGGGATTCCCTGCATCGAGCGCCAGATCGGAAACGCCGGTCGTGTCGTTCACGAACAGCACTTTCTTCCAGGTTTTGCCTCCGTCGGTCGTCTTGAACACGCCGCGCTCGGCATTCGGCGCCCAGGCGTGGCCCATCGCGCCGACGAACACGGTGTTCGGGTCGCCGGGAGCGACGGCAATGGCCGATATATGTTGCGTCTCCGCCAAGCCCATGAATTTCCAGGAACGTCCCGCGTCAGGAGAAAAATAGACGCCGTGGCCGTCGACCAGGTCGTTGCGGATGTTTCCCTCGCCCGTTCCGACCCAGACGAAATTCGGATTCGAGGGTGCCAGCGCAATCGCGCCAATGGAAGCCGTACTTTCGTGTTCAAAAATTGCCTTCCACGTCAGGCCTCCATCCACTGACTTGAAGACCCCTCCTCCGGCAGCGCCGACGTAGTACACGCTCGGATTCCCGGGAACGCCTACTACCGACGTGACGCGACCTCCCGCGGATGCGGGACCCAAGTTTCGGAACTTCAGGTTCGCCAACACATCAGGAGTCTTTTTCTTTCCACTCATTTCCTCCTGAGCACGAACCCCGAGCGCCGCAACGAATAAAAGTGCCAGCGTTGCCAGAACGGCAAAAACAGTGCGAGATCTCATCATCTTTCATCTCCCGAGAAGAAGTTTATGAAACAGGAACCCACGAGACGCGGTATATCTTCCTCGCCCATCATGAAATCGGAATCTATGCTGGTCGTTCAAGACTTGCGAACCGCCGGATGCGAAACTTCAGGGCAGAACATCGACCCTAATTCCCGAACTGAACCTCTCCCTCCGATAAACTCTTTCCGCGGCCTTTTGAAAGTCGGCCGCCTTGGCGTCGGGAATGTTCTCGAATCTTTGCGGATTGCGATCCACCAGCGGGAACCAGGAACTCTGCACCTGCACCATGATCCGATGCCCGCGCCGAAACGTGTGGTTGACGTCCGGCATCGTAAAATCGATCTTTTCGATTTTTCCGGGTGTGAACGGTTCCGGTTTTTCGAAGCTCTTGCGGAACTTGCCCCGGAATGGCTCTCCGCGCACCAACTGTTCATAACCGGCCATAGTGACGTGCGGCGGCCCTACGTCGTTTCCGGATTTTTCATTTTCGCCGGGATCCTTCTTCTCCTCGGCGGGATACACATCAATCAGTTTCACCACGAAATCCGAATCCGTTCCCGTGGTCGAAACGAAAAGCCGCGGCGAAACGGGCCCGGAGATCGTTACATCATGATCGAGAGGCTCCGTTTCATACACGAGTACATCAGGCCGCGTTTCCGCGAAGCGCTGATCGGAATCCATGTATTCCTGAGGGACAGTGATCGTCGGATAGCCCACGAACGGGACAGGACGATTCGGATCGCTCACATACTCGTCGTAGCCGGAAGCTCTTGCTGGGCCCGGCGCGTCGAACGACAGCCCGCCATTTTCCTGGAAATAGAGCGTTTTTGAAACTGCGTTTCCGGGCGGCCAGCTTGGATACTTCCGCCACACGTTTGTTCCCGTCTCAAAGGCATAGACCTGCGGCAGGTTCGCCTGGCCCCTGTTCTTCAGATACTGCTCGAAGAATGGAAAAAGGATCTGGCTGCGGAAAAACTCGCCGGTGTTCGAGCCGAAGGTTACATTCCCCAGGCGATTCCCGTCGTAGCGCGCCCATCCGCCGTGAACCCACGGTCCCTCGACGAGTCCATTGAAGATGCCTGGATCATCTTTCTTCACCGTGGCATAGGTGGTCAGAGGACCCTGCAGGTCCTCCGCGTCAAACCAACCGCCAACGGTCAGAACAGCGCAATGAATGTTGCGAAGATGGGGCGCGAGATTCCGTACTTTCCAATAATCGTCATAAGTGTCGTGCGCCGCCTGATCGTCCCAAAGGAAATTCTGCCCGTTGAAGTACCGGCGTTCGGCGTTCGAGAGCGGCCCCATATCCAAATAAAACTGGTAGCCGTCTTCCGTGCCGTAGTCGAAGCCGCGGAAACCCTGCTCACGCGGGGTGGGCGCCGGCTGCGGCTTAAAATACACGTAGAAGCCGAAATTCGCTGCGAGCATGAACGCCCCGCCATGGTAGGAGTCGTCTCCTCTGAACAAATCGATCATGGGCGCTTCCGGCGAGGCGGCCTTGAGCGCCGGGTGGGAATTGATCATCCCGGCGGCGGTATAGAAACCGGGATAGGAAATGCCCCAGATGCCGACTTTCCCGTTGTTGTTGGGAACATTCTTCAGCAGCCAATCGATCGTATCGTACGTGTCCGTGCTCTCATCCACGTCGTTCTTCGATTTCGGGTGATCGATCTCAGGGCGCATCTCCACGAACTGGCCTTCGGACATGTAGCGTCCGCGCACGTCCTGATAGACGAAAATGTACCCCGAATTCTCAAACTCCTTCGATGGCCCGAGATCGCGCATGTATGCGTCCGGTCCGTATGGCGCCACGCTGTAAGGCGTGCGCGTCATCAGAAACGGATACGCCTGCGATTTGTCTTTGGGCGTATAGACGGCGGTGAACAGCCGCTTTCCGTCGCGCATCGGTATGCGGTATTCGTGCTTGATGTAACGCTCGCGAACGTTCGACTCCTGCTCGTCTTGCGAACGCACCTGAATACCCCCCGCCAGCGCGGCTACCGCGACGATCGAGCTCCAGCAAATCTTCCTCAAAGTTACCGGATTCATCTCAAACGTATCCTGTGCCCCGCCGCAAACTACACTTCGGTTCTTGTCTCGTCAAGCAGATGCAACCCTGATCGGGACGTAGACGCGAATCGGTAGCGACCCAATCCACTTCGCAAAAAGATAACGTTGACCTGGGCCACGCACCGGCGGGAAAATTGGCGAGCGTCTGGAATACCGAGCTTCCTGCCTGGGCTGTCCCGGGCGGGTGGCGCGCAAGACTGGCGTCGCCCGGCTTTTTTCGTACAAGCCGAGCGGCCGGAATCCCAGGAAGTCCCACTCAGGAACACAGTGAGACTCAGCCTTAGACTGATTCTGTTTCTGGTTATCGGGATCACCGTCGTCACATTCGTCATCGCCCGCAATCAGGTCCGCGCCGAAAAGCGTGGCCTTCGCGATGACCTGGAGAGGCGCGCCGAAATCCTGGCGGAGAGTCTGCAGGAAATCGTCGAGCCTGCGGTCGAAAAGGGGTCGCGGCCCGAATTGCGGCGCATTGTGCAGCGGTTTGGCAACCGAGAGCGGCTTGCAGGGGTCGCCGTCTACAACGCCTCTGGTCAGGTCCTCGCGCAGAGCGCGAGCCTTGTCACGAAGTATCCGACGCCGCCGGTCCCGGTCGAGCAGGTCGAAAACTCCACTCGGGGCGTGAGTGAGTTTGTGCGACTCAGCAACGAGCCCATGCACGCGTACTACCTGCCGCTTCACTCTCATTCGTCGGATAGAATTGACGGCATCCTAGGGATTTTCCACGACGCGGGCTACATCGAGGCGCAAAGCCAGCGAATTTGGCGCGACACTCTGTGGCACGTCATCGCCCAGGTTCTCCTCATCGTTTTCGTGACCGTGCTCATTATTCGCTGGACTATCATTCTGCCCATTTCGCGCACCGCCCAGTGGATGAAGGACGTTCGTAGCGGCCGCGCAACTGCCCGTCCGCCGCTTCCCAAGGACGATTTTTTTGCCCCGCTTTCACAGGAGGTCGTCAACCTCACGCGCAGTCTTGCCGAAGCTCGCGCAACTGCTGCGGAGGAAGCTCGCCTTCGCGAAACGGGTGTCTCCATGTGGACTGCGGAACGCCTCCGCGTGAGCCTGCAAAGCAAACTCCTCGGACCTTTGTTTGTTCTCTCCAACCGCGAGCCGTACATGCACGTCAGGCATGGCAAGAACATCGAAACCGTGATTCCGGCGAGCGGTCTGGTCACCGCCCTCGAACCCGTTCTCCGCGCGTGCGACGGCACCTGGGTCGCTTTCGGTTCCGGTGACGCCGACAGGGCCACTGTCGATCATCGCGATCACCTCCGCGTCCCGCCCGACCACCCTGAATACACCTTGCGACGGGTGTGGTTGTCCAAGGAAACCGAACAGGGCTATTACTACGGATTTGCAAACGAAGGGCTCTGGCCGCTTTGCCATATTGCCCATACTCGACCTGTTTTCCGCGCAAGCGACTGGCAGGCATATCAGGACGCGAATCGAAAATTCGCAGACGCCCTCCTGGAAGAAATGGAAGGCGCCGAGCAGGCGCTCGTGCTGATTCAGGATTATCATTTCGCTCTGCTGCCAAGAATGGTGAAAGAAGCCCGCCCCGACGCTCGCGTTGCTATTTTCTGGCACATTCCGTGGCCCAATCCAGAAGCCTTCAGGATCTGCCCCTGGCAGCGCGAACTACTGGACGGGCTGCTCGGCGCCGACCTCGTCGGCTTCCACATTCAGGCTCACTGCAACAATTTCCTGGAAACGGTGGACGCCGCTCTTGAATCGCGCATCGAATGGGAACGCTTCGCGGTTAAGCGACGCGGCCACACCACGATGGTTCGTCCGTTTCCGATCAGCGTCGATTTCCGCGAGACCGAGTCGGCCGCCACGATCACCGCCTCGCCCTATGATCTCCGGTCCACGCTGCTCGATAATCTCGGAATCAAGGCGAGCTTCCTGGGAATCGGCGTCGATCGCGTGGATTACACCAAGGGCATTCTCGAACGCTTTCGCGGAATCGAACACTTTCTCGAAAAATATCCTTCCTACGTGGGCAAGTTCACCTTCGCTCAAATTGGAGCGCCGAGCCGGACCAACATCCAGCGCTACCACGATTTTCAATCCGAAGTTCAGGCTGAGGCCGACCGCATCAACGCGCGCTTTCAGACCACGGAGTGGAAACCAATCGCCTTGCTCATGCGCCACCACAATCACGCTCAGATCCTCCCTTACTATCGCGCTGCCGACCTGTGCATGGTCACGTCCCTCCACGACGGCATGAACCTCGTCGCCAAGGAATTCGTGGCCACACGCGAGGATGAAGAAGGAGCTTTGATCCTCAGCCAGTTCACGGGAGCCAGCCGCGAACTCCGTGACGCCCTGATCGTCAATCCCTATGACGCCGGGCAACTAGCCGAAGCGATTCGGATGGCTCTCGAGATGGACGCCGGGGACCGCCATCTGCGCATGCAGCGGATGCGCCGCGTCGTTCGCGAACACAACGTCTACACCTGGGCCGGCAACTTGATCTCCGAACTCGCTGAAATCCGCATCGAGGAGCCCGGGCCTACGACGAAACAGGAAACTCTCTCAAGGCAAACCCTCGCCAGCTGATCGCCCCGTCGCCGCAAGGCGTCGCTAGTTTTAGTACCACCCCAAAAGCGAAACCCAGGCGAACCTCCAAAAAGCGGATCTGGTAGCGATTAGAAGGCCTTTTCTCGTTTGTTTACAGGCACTTCTATTCCCGGCTTGTTGCGATTAGAACTGGGAAGACATGGTTCGCTTTTTATTCGCTACGCGTTCGGCCAACTTCGGGGTTCGCGCAACTGCGCCGCCCATCCATAAACTGAATGCCGTCGATTGAAACTTCGACGCGAGAACTACGAGGCACAACCTTTACAATCTGTCCATTCGTCGAGCGGCCAGGCCCGCATATCACTCACCCGGCAATTTCCCGATCACCTGGCCCTCGACGGATTAAGACTCCCCAGACCAATCAAAACATCCGGCGCCTTCCTTACCGCATAGGCCGAGCCCGGTCCAGGGCCAGATTCAGTTCCAGCACATTCACTCGGGGCTCACCCAGAAAAGCAAACTGGCGGCCCTCGGTGTATTTCCTGACAACCTCCTGCACCGCTTCCTCCGTCATCCCGCGCTCTCGCGCCACGCGAGGCACCTGAAACTGTGCGGCCGCAGGCGTGATATCCGGATCGAGACCCGATGCCGAAGCGGTGACCAGGTCGATGGGCACCGGCGTTCCCGAGTTTTCTTTGCGCGCCGCCGCCGCGCGGGTCTCCACCTCGTCGATGAGTTTCTGATTCGTCGGACCGTACTGCGTTCCGTTGGAGTTCTCCGCGTCATATCCGTTCCCCGCGGCGGATGGCCTCGAGTCAAAATATTCAGCCCCGGAAAATTCCTGGCCGATCAGCTTCGACCCAATGATCTTGCCGCGCTCGCGAATCAACTCTCCATTGGCTTGCCTTGGAAATAGCATTTGTGCGACGCCCGTCACCGCCAACGGGTAGATAACGCCTAAGAGGATCGTCGTCGCGATGGTCATGAGGATCGCTGTGAGCAGGTTCTTTTTCATGGAAGCCCCTAGGCCAGCCTCACGTACGTGATCAGCATGTCGATCAGCTTGATCCCGATAAACGGCACGACGATTCCTCCGGCGCCGTAAATCCACAGATTCCTTCGCAGCAACGCCGCCGCCGACATCGACCGGTACTTCACGCCGCGCAGCGCAAGGGGAATCAGAATAATGATCACCACCGCGTTGAAGATCACCGCCGACAGGATCGCCGATTGCGGCGTTCGCAAATGCATGATGTTCAGCGCGTTCAGCACCGGAAACGTGCCCGCGAACATCGCCGGGATGATCGCGAAGTATTTCGCCACGTCGTTCGCGATCGAGAACGTCGTCAGCGAGCCTCGCGTCATAAGGAGCTGCTTGCCGATTTGGACGATCTCGATCAGCTTGGTGGGATTCGAGTCCAGATCCACCATGTTTCCGGCTTCCTTCGCCGTCTGCGTTCCCGTATTCATGGCGACACCCACGTCCGCTTGCGCCAGCGCCGGAGCGTCGTTCGTACCGTCGCCGGTCATCGCCACCAGCTTGCCCTGCGACTGCTCCCTCTTGATCAGGTCCATCTTGTCTTTGGGCGTCGCCTGCGCCAGGAAATCGTCGACTCCCGCTTCCCGCGCGATGGCGGCAGCCGTCAGCGGGTTGTCGCCTGTGATCATCACGGTCCGGATTCCAATCGCCCGCAGCTGGTTGAACCTTTCTTTGATTCCGCCCTTTATGACGTCCTTCAGCTCGATCACCCCGAGAGCCCCACGCCCCTTCTCCGCCACCGCCAGCGGGGTAGCTCCCGATCGCGCTATTTCTTCCACCGTCGCCTTCACTTCCTCGGGCAGTTTATGTCCGTTGCGCGCGAGATACTCCGCAATTGCATCGGCGGCTCCTTTGCGGATCTCATAACCGCTCAAATCCACTCCCGACATCCGCGTCTGTGCGGTGAACGGCACAAAGCGCGCCTCATGCGACGCCATTTCTCGCCCTCGGAGGCCATATTTCTCCTTCGCCAGAACCACGATTGACCGCCCCTCGGGCGTCTCGTCGGCCAATGAAGAGAGTTGCGCCGCATCGGCCAACTCCTGTTCGGTGATGCCGGGCGCCGGAATGAAGCGTGAAGCCTGGCGGTTTCCCAGCGTAATCGTCCCCGTCTTGTCCAATAGTAGAGTGTTCACGTCTCCAGCCGCTTCCACCGCGCGCCCAGACATAGCCAGCACATTGTGTTGGACCAGGCGATCCATCCCCGCGATGCCGATGGCCGAAAGCAAGGCGCCGATCGTGGTCGGTATCAGACAGACCAGCAGTGAAACCAGAACGAACACTGACTGCGGCGCGCCGGAATAGATCGCAAATGGCTGCAGCGTCACCACCGCCAGCAGAAAGATAATCGTCAGCCCCGCGAGTAGAATGTTCAGCGCAATCTCATTCGGCGTTTTCTGGCGCTCGGCTCCCTCCACCAGGCCGATCATGCGGTCGAGAAATGTCTCGCCGGGATTCGAAGTGATTCTTACCTTGATCTGGTCCGACAGCACCCGCGTGCCGCCGGTGACCGCCGAGCGGTCGCCGCCCGACTCTCGAATCACGGGAGCAGATTCACCGGTGATCGCCGATTCGTCCACCGAAGCGATCCCTTCGACGATTTCGCCGTCTGAAGGGATGAACTCGCAGGCTGAGACGATGACAAGGTCGCCCGCCTTTAATTTGGAACTGGATACCTGTTCTGTCTGGTCTTCGTCTCCGACAACGCGGTTCGCAATCGTCTCCATCCGCGCCTTGCGAAGAGAGTCCGCCTGTGCCTTGCCGCGCCCTTCGGCCATCGCTTCCGCGAAGTTGGCGAAAAGCACGGTGAACCACAGCCAAAGAGTGATTTGGAGATTGAACTTGAAGGCCGATCCGCCCTTGATCAGCAGAGCGGTGGTGATCACGCTCCCGATCTCCACGACGAACATCACGGGATTGCCCATCATTTTCCGGGGATTAAGTTTTAGAACCGCGTCGAGGATCGCGCGCCGGACAATCTTCCCCTCCCAAATTGCCCGCTTATCGTTCATCCGTCCGGTGGCCATCGTTGTTCCTTAGAACGTCTTTCCCGCAGCCATGAGCAGGTGCTCGAGAATGGGCCCAAGGCTCAGCGCCGGGAAAAACGTCAGCGCCCCGACGATCACGACCACGCCGATTAGAAGTACCGTGAATAAAGGACCCGTCACGGGGAAGGTGCCCACCGACGGCGGCACATACTTCTTGCGCGCAAGGCTTCCCGCGATCGCGAGCATCGGGATAATCATGAAGAAACGCCCGGCCAGCATCGTCAATCCGAGAGTCGTGTCGTACCACGGCGTGTTCACGGTTAATCCCGCGAATGCCGATCCGTTGTTGCCGGTGGCGGAGGTGAATGCGTAGAGAATTTCGCTCAGCCCGTGCGGCCCTGGGTTCAGGACGCCCGCCGTACCGTACGGCCTGACCGCTGAAATCGCGGCAAACGCCAAAATCAGCAACGGAAAGATCAGCACCACGAGCATGCCCATCTTCACCTCGTACGCTTCGATCTTCTTGCCTAAATACTCCGGCGTGCGGCCGACCATCAGCCCCGCGATAAATACGGCGACGACGATGTAGGTCAAGATGCCGTACATGCCCGCGCCCACTCCGCCGAAAATCACTTCGCTCAGCATGATGTTCACGAGCGGCACCATGCCTCCCAGCGGCGTAAACGAATCGTGCCAACTGTTGATGGCGCCGCAGCTCGCGTCCGTCGTTACGGTGGCCCAGAGAGCGCTGTTGGCGATCCCGAAGCGCACTTCCTTGCCTTCCATGTTCCCGCCCGGCTGCAGAAGACTCGCTCTCTGGTCCGTCCCCTTGAGCAGCGGATTGCCCCGCGCCTCCGCCCAATACGCAACGCTGACGCCGGCCAGAAACAGAAGGGCCATGGCCCACCACACCGCCCAACCGTGCCGCTGCGAGCCGGTCATGCGTCCCAACGTGTACGTCAGGCCCGCGCCAATGGCGAAAATCATGATCAACTCGAAAAAGTTCGAAAACGGAGTCGGATTCTCATAAGGATGCGCGCTGTTCGCATTGAAAAAGCCGCCGCCGTTCGTGCCAAGTTCCTTGATGATTTCCTGCGACGCCACCGGCCCTTGCGCGATCGTCTGCGTCATAACGGTGTCCATCACGGGCTTGCCATCTGTCCCCAGTACCGGCTTCCCATTGGCGTCAACCTTTGGCACTTGCATCGGTTGGACCAGCTTCGCCGTGTCGTACGGCCGCAGGTTCTGGATCACGCCTTGCGACACAAGAACGAGCGCTCCCACGAAGCAGGCCGGCAGCAGAATCCACAGGCAGCAACGCACCGTATCGACCCAGAAATTTCCGATCGTGTCCGTCTGCCGCCGTGCTATGCCTCGAATAAAGGCGATGGCGAGCACCATTCCGACCGCAGCCGACATGAAATTGTGATAGGCGAGTCCCGCCATCTGTGTGAAATAACTCATGGTGGTCTCGCCCGAATACGCCTGCCAGTTTGTATTCGTGGTGAACGATGCGGCGGTGTTGAACGCCAGGTGCGCCGGGCCGAACGCACCGAAATGCTGCGGGTTGAACGGAAGATATCCCTGCAATCGCTCCATCGCGTACAGCAAAATCATCGACACCAGGCTGAACAGCAGCATCGAGATCGCGTACTCGGTCCAGCGCATCTCGTGCGTCTCGTCGACACCCGTCGCGAGATACAGCAGCCGCTCGAGCGGCCTCATCACCGGGTCCATAAACGTCCGCTCGCGCTCGAAAACCCGCGTCATATAGATTCCGGCCGGCTTCGTGATCAGGAAGATGATCAGAAGGAACAGCAGAATCTGAAACCACCCATTCGCGGTCATTTCAGAATTTCTCCGGGCGCAGCAGCGCGTACACCAGGTAGGCTGCCATCGCAACGCTCACCGCGAGCATGATCATCGACTCCATGCCGCCCTCCTCACTTCATGCGGTCGCAAAACGCCACATACCCGATCGACAAAATGAAAAACGCAATCGTCACCGCAATCCAAAGAATGTCCTGCATCAGCGTCTCCCGAAAAACTGCGGAAGCGTCACCGCGAATTCGCCTTCGGCCCGAACCACCAGACCATTCCGGCCGTCGCGGTCGTTTGCCCGTTTTGCAGCAGTCCCAGTGTGTCCGTCAAAAAGTAAGGCCGATTGGAAAAGTCGCGCCGCCACTCCTCGAACATCATGAATCCCAGATAAAACTGATACTGGCCGGTCAGCGTTACTTCCTTCAGCGCCTGCGTCGTGCCGCTGAAAAGGCCGCCACGGTCGGACATGCACTCGGCCCGGTTCGCGAGGGCAAATTTCGGCGTGAGTTGATAGCATACGTACGCCGCTCCCCCGTCTGTGTGGGCGGGAGCCGAGGCCGTAAACAGCCGTTCGACAACATAATCCCCTTCGAGCGCCAGGCTCAGCTTCGGCGATGCGTTCCACGAAACATAGCTGTCGAAAATGTACAGCTTCCCTAGTCGTTTTGATCTTTCGTGTAGTTGTTTTCAATTCCCAGCGCGCTCGCCCATTTCCCGAAATCCACTCGCAGCCCGCTCCCCACGAGGACGATGTACGTTCCGTAGGCCTGAAAAAGCGCTCGATAGATGTCCGGGCGCTGCTCGTTCGCCGAGTTGCCCTGCAGCGTTTGCGTCGCTTGTCCATACTGGAAATCGATCCGCGCCCCGTAACGCTTGCCATGATCGGGATCAGGCGCGTTCTCGAGCACCAGGTCAGCCTGGTTGATGCTGAACGAATTGCTGCTCACGTCGTACGCCCGTAGCAGGTTCGCGCGCCCAATCGGCGCATTAAAGTTGTACGCGTAGTACCCATCCAGCAGGAAATTCGCTGTGGTTCCGCGCAGCAGGTTCTCCAAGCTGTTCCCCGGCACGGCATTCGATCCCGCTTATCCGTTTGCGGAAATTCCCGACGCGCCGGCGCTGAGTCTGCCGCTCGTCGAAGCTTCGGTGGTCTTCGGGCTTTCTCCTGGGGTCGCGGTTGCCGGCGCTGGAACGTCGCTTCCTGATTCCTCCGAGGCAGTAGGGCTCAGCTTGCCTGTCCCGACGGGCGCGCATTCGCTCGAGTTCTTGCAGGATCTGCTCATTTTGCTTCGCCGATGATCGGCTTGGCGCCTGGGTTGGGCTGCCAAGGAACAGATGAGCGCGCGGCCGTCGTTGACCCATCGTTCGGGGTGTTACGTTGAGCGAAAGCCCTCGGTGGCGCCGCGCCAAAGAACGTAATCCAGAATAGAATCGAGCCGCAGACCGCTCTCGCCTTGCTTTGTTGTTGGCCCGTGTTCATGGAACCGGACTCCTTCCGGCCCTTGCCGTTTGCCCAGCCTAGTAAGGCTGGTCCCGCCAGCATCGAACCGGTACAACGATGGCGGCACTCTACCTCGCCGCGCATCAAGAAGGCATAAGCGGTGCATAAGGATTTCGTAAGCCTCCGCTTCGCCGCGCATACCCATGCTTCCGCTTAGAAGGCGCTGCCTTGGTGAACGAACAGGAAGGTCAACAGCCCCGCGAGCAGGCAGGCACAAGTAAACCGGCGGTATCTGCTGGTGACGGAAAGGGGATCGAAAGATCGTGTTGCCTTAGCGGGACCAAATCATAGCCAGCAGGTTGCGACAGCTTTCAGCGCCGATCGGTAGCTTCGGGAGACGCTATATTCCTTGTCTGCTCCCTTCAAGCGGAGAAGCATTTCTCCCGAGTTCAAAACGCGGACCTCTTCAACGAAAGCGCCATTCACCACCGTCGATCGATGGATTCGAATGAATCCGTACTGTCGCAGTTTTTCCGCAATATCCGAAATCGATTGACGGAGCAGATACGCCCCGGACAGGGTTCGCAGAAGCGCGGCGTTCCCTTGGGCCTCGATGGCGAGCGCCTCGACGAAATCGATGAACACGATTCTGCCCTTGGTCCTCACGGCAAGCTTCTTCGGCTGGCCGGGCTTGAGCAGTTCCGTGACGCCATCGATTGGCGAAGACAGGCGGTCTCCCGTCGATGGCTGCGCCACCCTCCGGTCCGCGCTATGCAAGAGCGAAGTGTGAAGCGCATTCGCGCCCATCCGCTCGCCTCTTCATTTTTTCCGCCGGGCCACGTTGAACTCTCGGCAAGACGCATAGCATGCTGACTGGTCGCAGCCAACGCTTCGCCGTTCGTCACAGTGTGCATGTGCGGCAGCCGACGGCGATCCCCGGTGAAGATTGCGCGGCGTTGCCCGGGGGAAGCCAGCGTCTTCTCCGTTGCGGATGGGTTAGAATCTAAGCTTCGTCCTGTTGCGGTTGCAGCGAGGCATGGGTTCGTGCGCGCTGATCGGAGCCACGAGGTTGCACACAGTCGAACCGATTCGATGGACGCAAGACGGCGTGGTTATGCTCGACCAACGACGCCTGCCCGGTGAAGTCGTCTATCACACGTATACCGACTACCGCGACGTGGCCAGGGCCATCAAGGACATGGTCATCCGTGGCGCGCCCGCCATCGGCGTTGCTGCGGCAATGGGCATCGCGCTGGGTGTCGAGAAATCGGGAGCCCCGACCATTGATGATTTGCGCGCCGAATTCGGCGTTATTTGCGACACGTTGGCTCAAACCCGCCCCACCGCTGTGGACTTGTTCTGGGCCATCGAGCGGTTCAAGAAGCGGTTTCAGGAGCTGACGCGCACGCCCGCGAACGATGGAGCCGCAAATATCGCGCACATCAAGGCTTCTTTGACCGAGGAGGCGCAGAAAGTCCATCAGGAACGCCGCGAGGGCGACGAACGCATCGGCCGCCTCGGCGCGGAACTTCTGCCGAAGGCCGGACGCGTCATGACCCAGTGCAACGCGGGCGCGCTGGCAACCAGCGGTATTGGCACGGCCCTGGGCGTGATTCGGATGGCTGTCGAAAGCGGCAGCCGGATCGAAGTGCTCGTCCCGGAGACACGTCCGTACCTCCAGGGGGCGCGTCTCACCGCCTGGGAATTGCATCAGGACGGCATCCCACTCATATTGATCACCGACAATATGGTGGGCCATTTTCTGAAAACGGGGAATGTCGGTGCGGTGGTCGTTGGCGCCGATCGCATCGCGCGCAATGGCGACACCGCCAACAAGATTGGGACGTATGGAATGGCGGTTCTAGCCCGCGAACACAATGTGCCGTTCTACGTCGCCGCCCCGGTCTCTACGCTCGATCTTTCTATTTCGTCAGGCGACTCGATCCCCATTGAGCAGCGCTCTCCGGACGAGGTTACGACCATAGCAGGAACGCGAATTGCCCCGGCGGTGACGGCGGCGCATCCAGCCTTCGACGTCACTCCGGCGAGATTTATCGCCGCGATCATCACCGAACGCGGTGTGGCGCGTCCTCCCTATGAGCAGTCCCTACCCGCCCTGGCGACCAACTCCTGAAGCGATCCCATCGCTCTGAGCACACGCCTCCGTCGTGTCGAGCCGAATCACTAGGCAAATCTCGGCCTAGATGTTACAAATCTACACCGACCAATCTGAGGGTCCGAATCACAAGTACATGTATCTCGTTTACTTTCAGCGTCTTACTTGTTGGAATCGGTCTTGCACCGAGCTTGGCGGGATTCGTCTATGATCGCGCGACAATGTCCATTTTGCGGAAAGAGCGTGTCGGTGCACCTCAAACAGTGCGCCTTTTGCCGCGAGACCCTTCCCGTGACTCCCCGCATGCGGACGGAATCACCCACCAAAAGTGGCGGGACGCAAATCCGGCGGGGCCTTCTGTATATGCTGCTGGCGGCAGTAATAGGTTACTTCGCCGGTGGCTTCAGTTTTTTCAAACTCCCAATCCCTGTCCTGCCGGCTGTAACGCGGTACCTGTCGCCGCTGCTCTTTTTAAGCGGCCTCGGGTTGGCGATTTACGGCTATTTTCTTCAGCACAAGCCCTCGTCGAACCAGGACTCCGCGTAGTCGCGAAGATCGCCCCTTTTGCCAACGGCATTCGACGACCGTTGGGCTCGCCCAGCGCGCGACTTCTTCCGCTGTACTGTGTTTCATGGAGAAGGGAAAGGAACCGCTTCGGTGCGGGCCGGACCGGTTGTCATTTGTCATTGGGATAGCCCGCCGGAAGGAGTTCGCAATGCGTCGATACCTCGGTACGCTGATCCTGAGTGCAGCTTTGGTTTCTCCTGTGCTGATTTCCGGATGTGCCGCGCGTGTGTACGACTATCAGGATCACGATTATCACCGGTGGAACGGTCAGGAGCGCGGCTATTACGAGCGATGGGAAAGCGACACGCACCGCAGGCACGTGGATTACGACCGCCGCAAAGATGAGGAGCAGAAGGAGTACTGGAGATGGCGGGACGAACACTACAAACATGATCAGCACGATCGCGACCGTGATCGTGACCACGACCACCAGTAGTTCCATTCCACAGGTCTTCCGGCGATAACGCGAACCGGCCGAGAATTCCGTGGACACCGCGGATCTCCGCCGGTTACCTTTTGTGGTTGCCTTCCGGCGCGCCTTCTTGTCTCATCGCGTTTCGCTAATTTCCGCTTTTGAATTGCGCCGCGCGGATGGTCTGCGATACATTCGCGGCCTTGCTGGATTGAAATCTTGTTCTCATGAGGCAAAGCCCGATGAATCGCTCTTTCGCCGTTTTTCTCTCCTTTTTTTCCGCTCTCGTTCTGATTGTTCCATCCCTCGCCGCGCAAACGGCCGCCGGGGCACGAAACAGGCCGCAACCTTTGTCGGAATTTGTAGCGATCCCCGCTGTCTCCGGGTACGAGAGTCACCTCGGGAAAGAGATCTCGTCGAAAATCGCGGCGTGGCACCCACGAACCGACAACCTCGGCGACGTGATCGTTACGATTGGCAGCGGCGCGCCGCACCGTCTGATCGTGACGCCAATCGACGAGCCGGGCTTCGTCGTGAGCGACGTCACTGCGGACGGATACCTCCGCGTGCAACGATTGCCGCAATTTGGATTGCCCTCGATCTATAACGAGCTGTACGCCGCGCAGCCGGTCCATGTGGAGACGCGCAGCGGCAAATGGATCAACGGCGTCGTCGCGGGCCTCTCTGTGCATCTTCAGCCCTTCCGCATCGGCGCGCCTGATCCCAGCGATCTCGACAACGTTTACATCGACATCGGGGCGAACTCCGCTGCGGAAGTTCGTGAGGCAGGAGTGGACAATCTCAGCCCACTCGTAATGGATCGCAGCTTGTTCGATCTGGGCGGCCAAGAGCTGGCGGGGGTTTCTGTGGGCGACCGCTTCGGCGCCGCGGCGCTGGTCGATTTGCTGAACCAGCTTGACCCTTCGAAACTAAATGGCACGCTGACTGTCGCCTTCGTCGTGCAGCAATGGTCGGGCGCGCGGGGGCTGCAACGCATCTTGAGCACCGGCAAGTACGACGAAATGGTTTACGTCGGACGCATGTTGCCAGGCGGACCGGTGCCGGGAGTCGAGAACATGCGCCGCGCTCCACGCCAGGAGCCGGGCAGTGGCGTTCTTGTCGGAGTCGAGCAGACAAACGGCCAGGTCGAAGGCCTAGCATCCGACCTGCAGAAGCTAGCCGAGGAAAACAAGATTCAGTTCGCACCCGATTATTCGGCATCTGTTCTTCCGCGCAGCTATATTGCGCCGCCCGCGTTCCCTCCGAAGTGGGCGCATATCGGAATTGCGGCGGCCTGGCCGGATACTCCGGCGGAAACAATCAGCTCCGCCGATCTGGCCGCATTGGGGAAGCTTCTCGGTCTCTACGTCGGGGCAATTCGACCCGCGGGTGCTGTCGGAACAGGAGGAAGCCAGGCAAGCAGTGGAATCGAGCCGCCCGGCACGCGATTGGCCAACAGCGCCATCCTTGCGGCGCTCACACCCGTGTATGGCATCAGCGAGCATGAAGCCCATGTGCGCGATGAAGTGAAAAGGCTTTTGCCGCCTTGGGCAAAGCCGGAACAAGACGACGCCGGTAATCTGATCCTGCGCGTGGGCGCGGCTTCAGAGACGGCGAAAACTCCCAGCATCCTGGTCGTCGCCCACATGGACGAAATCGGCTACGAAGTGAAATCCATCGCCAAAGATGGACGTTTGCAAGTCGCCACCGTTGGCGGAGGCGCCCCCGACTTCTTCCTGGGCCATCCGGCCCTGGTTCACTCAGCGAATGGCGATCACGATGCCGTGATGGAACTCCCGAAAGGTTGGGATGAGCCCAAGTTCCAATGGCCTCGCGGACGCGACGTGCTGGACCGCGTCGACGTTGGCACGCGTACGCCCGAAGAAGTCGCGAAGCTCGGCATCAAAGTGGGCGACACGATCACGATTCCGAAGGCGTATCGCCGGCTGCTCGGCACGCACGCCAATGGCCGGAGCTTCGACGATCGCGTGGGCGATACGGCGCTGATTTCAGCGGCCTGGGCGCTCGGCGCACCCCTCAAAGACCGCAACGTCACGTTCGTTTTCTCGACCGGCGAGGAGATCGGTCTGGATGGGGCGGCTGCCGTTGCCAAGAGGCTCGGCGCCGAAGGGCACGCCCCGGATTACGTTTTCGCGGTAGACACTTTTGTCAGCTCGGATTCGCCGCTCGAATCGAAGCGCTTCGGCGACGCCCTCGTGGGAAAGGGATTCGTCATTCGCGCCGTCGACAATTCGAACATCATTCGTCCCGATCTCGTTGAACGCGTGATCAAGCTCGCACGCGCGAATCAGATTCCTGTGCAGTATGGCGTGACAGGCGGCGGCAACGACGGCTCCGCCTTCGTTCGCTATGGCTCGTTGGACGTGGCGCTGGGCTGGCCGCTGCGCTACTCACATTCGCCGGGCGAGGTAGTCGACACCCGTGACGTCGACGCACTGGCTCGCGTCATTACCGTCATCTCGCGCTCGTGGTGATCGCGGAAAAAGAACGTACTAAAACTACTATGCCTGGATGGTTGCGAGCCTCGTGGGCTCGGAACCTCTCATTTGTCCCATTTTCCTTTGGGTTTTTCCCGATTTCCTGCCCTTGCAAACCGCTCGCTCGAAAATTCGCGCTTGAAGTCTATTGCAAGAACTTTTGCGTTCCGCTATTCTCCTGCGCCAATCGAACTCCCACTCGGAGCCATTTCCGCGATGATTTGCCCTCGATGTCGAAGCGAAAACTGCTTCCGTTCAGGTCCAGGCGGCCTGCCCGACGACATTTTTGCCGTCTTCGGGCTGAGGTGCTGGCGGTGCCACATGTGCGACAGGAGATTCCACGCGAGGCGGGTGGCGATTTCTTTCGCCCTTTACGCGCACTGTCCCCGATGCGGGAATTTCGATTTGGACCCCGTGTCTCGCCGTCGAGTCGACTGGGGGCTGCTCATTTCGCTCAAGCGTTGGCTCGGTTTTCCGTCCTATCGCTGCGATCCTTGCCGGCGGAAGTTTTTCAGCGTACGACCTGTCCGGCGCATCGTTCCTTCAACCCTGCCTTCGAAGGTCGCACAAGGTCAGTTCGAGGTGTAGCGAGGCGTCACGACCTGGGCCGCGTGGCAGAGCTTACTTCTTTCTTTCTTGCTCGAAGGCGTCCCACATCGCGTCGGGAAAATCGATGGCGTCGT
>Ga0209167_10000588_pt1 | contig 25227 bp, 28 predicted proteins | sample Coa_R1_9_FD_187154 | JGI IMG/M metagenome (GOLD analysis project Ga0209167, IMG submission 187154) | Surface soil microbial communities from Centralia Pennsylvania, which are recovering from an underground coalmine fire - Coalmine... | ecosystem: Environmental > Terrestrial > Soil >...
CGAGGGTGGCCATCCAGCTTCAGTCACGAGAGTAACCGCCGCACCCCAGCCATGAACATCATGCTCTGCCCCCCGGCCACAACACAGCGAACCCCCCACAGCAACCGCCAGCAGGCCAGCGACGAACACGGTGCCGGTTCTCAATCAGTCCATGAAGCGGCGCAGGGAGCTCATGGCGCGGTCGGTGATCTCATCCACCGGGCCGGTGGCGTCCAGGCCCTGCAGGATGCCCTGATCGGCGTAGTAGGCGACCAGGGGAGCGGTCTGGTCCTGATAGACCTCGAGCCGGTGCCTGATCGTTTCCTCGCGGTCGTCATCGCGCTGAAACAGCTCGCCGCTGCAGTCGTCACAGGTGTCCCTGCGGGCTGGCGGGTCGAACAGCACGTGCCAGACCCGGCCGCACCGGTGGCAGGTGCGCCGGCCGGACAGCCTGCGCACCACCTCGTCGTCGTCCACCACGAGCTCGAGGACGACGTCCAGCCTGGTCTCCCACTCCGAGAGCATTTTTTCCAGCGTCTCGGCCTGTGGCACGTTCCTCGGGAAGCCGTCGAGCAGGAAACCCGGCTGCGCGTCGTCCTCGCACAGCCGGTCCCTGACCATAGCGATCGTGACCTCGTCCGGGACCAGGTCACCGCGATCCATGTACGACTTGGCCTTGCGTCCAAGCGCCGTCCCCCGGGTCACGTTGTACCGGAAGATGTCACCTGTCGAAATCTTCGGGATCGCCAGGTGCGACGCTATGAACTGGGCCTGCGTCCCCTTGCCCGCACCGGGAGGCCCGACGAGGACGATGCGCACTATCGAAGGAAGCCCTCGTAATTACGCTGCTGAAGCTGACTTTCGATCTGCTTCACGGTGTCCAGGCCGACGCCCACAGCAATGAGGATCGGGGTGCCACCGAACGGGATCGTGTTGCCGACCCCGACGAACGCGAACGCGACCATCGGGATGAGCGCGACGAAGCCCAGGTACACCGAACCCGGCGCCGTGATCCTGGACAGCACGTACTGGAGGTACTCGGCGGTCGGCCGGCCGGGTCTGATACCGGGGATGAAGCCGCCGTACTTCTTCATGTTGTCCGCGACCTTGGTGGGGTTGAACGTGATCGCCACGTAGAAGTACGTGAAGAACACGATCAGCACGAAGAACGCGATGATGTAGTACTTCGAGCTCTGTGTGCCGAGGTACGTGTCGATCCAGCTCACCCAGCCCTGCGGCTTGGCCGTGTTGCCGAACAGGGAGGCGATCAGCTGCGGGATGTACAGCAGCGAGGAAGCGAAGATGACCGGGATGACACCGGCCTGGTTCACCTTCATCGGGATGTAGGTGGACGTGCCGCCGTACATGCGCCGCCCGACCATCCGCTTGGCGTACTGCACCGGGATCCGGCGCTGTGCCTGTTCCATCCAGACGATGCCGGCGATGATCGCGATTCCGACGCCGATCACCACGCCGAGCGCGAACCCGCCCTTGTTGGTGAAGACGCTCTGCAGCTCGGTCGGGAACACGGCGATGACCTGAGTGAAGATCATCAGGGACATGCCGTTGCCGACGCCCCGGTCGGTGATCAGCTCGCCCAGCCACATGATCACCGCGGTGCCGGCCGTCATGATGATGACCATCGTCACGACGGTGAACACCGAGGAATTGACCAGCAGGTCCCTGTTGCACGAGGTGAACAGGCGGCCCGTCCTGGCCAGCGCCACGATGCCGGTGGATTGCAGGATGGCCAGGCCGACCGTCAGGTACCTGGTGTACTGCGTGATCTTCGCGGTACCGGACTGGCCCTCGTCCTGCAGCGTCTCCAGCCGCGGGATGACCACGGCGAGAAGCTGCATGATGATGCTCGCCGTGATGTAGGGCATGATGCCCAGCGCGAACACCGTCAGCTTCAGCAGCGCGCCACCGCTGAACAGGTTGACCAGCTGGTAGACGTTAGCCGTGCTGCCGGTCTTGGTCGCGGTGCCGATACACGCGTTGACTGCCTTCACCGAGATACCTGGCGTGGGCAGCGTGGAACCCAGCCGGAAGACGGCAATGATGAATAGCGTGAATAGCAGCTTCCTGCGCAGGTCGGGCGTCCGGAATGCCCGGAGGAACGCGGTCAGCATGCGCCGTCCTCGGATCGAAGGGTCACGTTTTGGTTAGCGGTATCCGCCATGAGCGGTCCGCCGCAGTCTAACCCGCTCGGCGCACTCTAACAGCCGCCGGTAAGCGGCCGGTAGCCCTCGCGGTCCTATACCATGCGGCAGATCTACAGCAGATCTACAGCGTGGTCGCGGATCCTCCGGCCGCTTCGATCTTCTCCCTGGCACTGGCCGAAAAGGCGTGTGCGGTCACTCGCAGTCCGCTCGGTGCGTCGCCGTTGCCCAGCACCTTCACCAGTTGCCCGGCGCGCACGGCGCCCCTGGCCGCGAGTTCGGCGGGCGTGACGTCGCCGCCCTCCGGGTACAGCTCGGCCAGACGGCTGAGGTTGACCACCTGGTAGGTGGTCTTGAACCGCGCGTTGGAGAAGCCCCTGAGCTGGGGGATCCTCCGGTGCAGCGGCATCTGGCCACCCTCGAAGCTGGCCGGGACGGTGTCCCTGGCCTTGGTGCCCTTGGTGCCGCGCCCGGCGGTCTTACCCTTGGACGCCTCGCCGCGGCCCACCCGCGTCTTGGCGGTGTGGGCGCCGGGGGCGGGCCTGAGGTGATGCAGCTTCAGCCCCGCCCTGGCCGGGCGCTCAGCCTCGGCCGGGCGCTCGGTGTCTGCCATGTCAGTCAACCTCCTCGACGGTCACCAGGTGGCGCACCGTCTGGATCATGCCGCGGAATTCCGGCTTGTCTTCCTTGATAACGACGTCGCCGATCCGCTTGAGCCCGAGCGACCGGAGCGACTCCCGCTGGGCGTGAGTGCCACCGATCTTCGACCGTTCCTGCGTGATCTTCAACCGTGCCATATCGCCTCCCCGGTTAGCTCGCGCTCGCGGCGGCAGCCCGGGCGCGGAGCATGGCCGCGGGCGCGACGTCCTCGAGCGGCAGGCCACGCTTGGCCGCGATCTCCTCCGGCCGGCTCAGGCTGCGCAGGGCGGACACGGTGGCGTGCACCACGTTGATCGGGTTCGACGACCCGAGCGAGCGGGACAGCACGTCCTTGATGCCCGCGCACTCAAGCACACTGCGCACCGGGCCGCCGGCGATGACGCCGGTACCGGGGCTGGCAGGCTTGAGCAGCACGACGCCGGCCGCGTCCTCTCCCTGTACCTGGTGCGGGATCGTGCCGGCGATGCGTGGCACCTTGAAGAAGTTCTTCTTGGCTTCCTCGACGCCCTTGGCGATGGCCGCGGGCACCTCCTTGGCCTTGCCGTATCCGACGCCGACCATTCCGTTGCCGTCACCGACCACGACGAGCGCGGTGAAGCTGAAACGCCGGCCGCCCTTGACCACCTTGGCCACCCGGTTGATGGTGACTACCTTCTCCAGGTAGGTGGTCGACTTGTCGGCGGGCCCGCCACGGCGGTCTTCACGGCGCTCCCGCCGTTCGCCGCCACCCGAGCCGCGCCGCGATGCTGGTGGCATCAGTAAGTCCTCTTCTCTGCTGTAAAGATTTTCAGAACGACAGCCCACCTTCGCGGGCGCCGTCGGCCAGTGCGGCGACCCGGCCGTGATACCGGTAGCCGGCCCGGTCGAACACCGCGGCGGTGATCCCGGCTTCGGCCGCCCGGCGGGCCAGCAGTTCGCCGACCTTGCGCGCCTTGGCCTTCTTGTCGCCCTCGGTGCCCCGGATGGACTCGTCCAGGCTGGACGCCGATGCCAGCGTGTGACCGGCCACATCGTCGATCAGCTGGGCGAAGGTGTGCCGTGACGACCTGGTCACCACCAGGCGCGGGCGTACTGGCGCACCACTCACCCGCTTGCGCACCCGCAGGTGCCGCCTGGCCCGCGGGACGGCCCTGCCTTTGCGGCCATCCGCGCGGGCACCGCCGACGCGGGCACCACCGGTGGCGGCGCCACTGCGCGAGCCGCCGCCGCGCGGGCCTGACTTCGTCTTAGTGCCAGCCATGTCTTACTTCCCAGCCTTCCCGACCTTGCGCCGGACCTGCTCGCCCTGGTACCGCACGCCCTTGCCCTTGTACGGATCCGGCTTGCGCAGCTTGCGGATGTTGGCCGCGACCTCACCCACCTGCTGCTTGTCGATGCCCTCGACCACGAACCTGGTGGGCGCCTCGACCCGGAACGTGATGCCCTCCGGCGGCGTGATGGGCACCGGGTGGCTGAAGCCCAGCGAGAACTCCAGATCCTTGCCCTTGGCCTGCACCCGGTAGCCGACCCCGACGATCTCCAGCGTCTTGCGGTAGCCGTCGGTCACGCCGGTGATCATGTTGGCGATCAGCGTGCGGGACAAGCCGTGCAGGGCACGGACGCGTCCCTCGTCGTTCGGCCGGGTGACCGTGATCACCCCGTCGTTCTGGGACACCTCGATCGGCGCGGCGACCGTGTGCCGCAGCGTACCCTTCGGGCCCGTGACGACGACCTCACGGCCGTCGATGGCGACGTTGACGCCGCTGGGGACGCCGATGGGCATCCGCCCAATTCTCGACATCGCGTCTCTCCCTTACCAGACGTAGGCGAGGACTTCCCCGCCCACGCCACGCTTGCCCGCCTGCTTGTCGGTCATGAGGCCGGCCGAGGTGGAGATGATCGCGATGCCCAGTCCGCCGAGCACGCGCGGCAGGCCATCCTTCTTCGCGTACACCCGCAGCCCGGGCTTGGAAACCCGCTTGAGCCCGGCGATCGAGCGCTCCCGGGACGGGCCGAACTTGAGCGATACCACGAGGTTCTTGCCCACCTCGGTGTCTTCCACCCGCCAGCCCGCGATGTAACCCTCCTGCTTGAGGATTTCCGCGATATGCGCCTTGATCTTCGAGTACGGCATGCCGGTGGTGTCGTGATATGCCGCATTTGCATTCCGCAGACGGGTGAGCATGTCCGCGATCGGATCGGTCATCGTCATGGCCTTGTGGCCCTCCTCACCGTGGTTTCCCGTCCGGCCTTCGCGGCCGTCCGGGACCTCCGGCGTGGTCGGTGGGCGCTGTGCGCCCGCGTCTATTCTTGCTGGTACGAGCGCTAGGCACCCGTATCTGATCGGTTATGGCTGGTTACCAGCTCGACTTGGTGATGCCGGGCAGCTCGCCACGGTGCGCCATATCGCGGAAGCACACCCGGCAAATGCCGAACCTCCGGTATACGGCGCGCGGCCGCCCGCAGCGCGAGCATCGCGTATAGGCCCGCACCTTGAACTTAGGTGTGCGCTTGGCCTTGGCGACCAGTGCCTTTTTCGCCAACTTCGGCTCTCCTTAATTCTCCCGGAAGGGGAATCCGAGCCGCCGCAGCAGCGAACGGCCCTCTTCGTCGGTGCTCGCGGTGGTAACGAGGGTGACGTCCATTCCCCGCTGCCGGTCCACCTGGTCGGGGTCGACCTCATGGAACATGAGCTGCTCGGTCAGGCCGAACGTGTAGTTGCCGCGGCCGTCGAACTGCCGGTCGCTCAGGCCGCGGAAGTCGCGGATCCGGGGCAGCGCGATGGTCAGCAGCCGGTCGCAGAACTCCCACATCCTGGCACCGCGCAGGGTCACGTGCGCCCCGATGGGCATGCCCTCGCGCAGCTTGAACTGGGCGACCGACTTCTTCGCCCGGGCCACGGCCGGCTTCTGGCCGGTGATCAGGGTCAGGTCGCGCACCGCGCCGTCGATCAGCTTCGCGTCCCTGGCCGCCTCGCCGACGCCCATGTTGACCACGATCTTGGACAGCCCGGGCACCTGCATGACGTTGCGGTAGCCGAACTCCTCACGCAGCGCGGGCGCGATCTCGCTCTGGTAACGCTCCTTCAGCCGGGGTGGCGGCGCTGGCTCGGTGTCGGCCTGGGTGTCCGCCACGGCGACCTGAGCCGCCTCGGCCTGGCCCTTCCGGGAGCCCCGGCCGGCACTGGAGCCGCCACGGCCGCCGCCCTTCGACCCGCCGCGCGCGCCGCCGGCTGGTTGCTTCGTCGTCGCTGCCATCAGATGTCCTTGCCGCCCGGACGGGTGGTCCGGATCTTGTTTCCGTCCTCGTCGATCCGGTAACCGACCCGGGTGGGCTTCTTGGTCGCCGGGTCGATGAGCTGGACGTTGCTCACGTCCACCGGAGCCTCCTGGTGGACGATGCCGCCCTCCTTGGCACCCCGGATCCCCTGGTGAGTCACCTTGGTGTTCTTCTTGATCATGTTGACGCCCTGGACCAGCACCTTGCCCTTGTCCGGGTAGGCCAGGATGACGGTGCCCTCAAGGCCCCGGTCCGCCCCGGCGATCACCATCACGTGGTCGCCCTTCTTGATCTTCATCTGGGCCTTGGGCTTGCGCTGGGTGTCCTTCTGCCGCGACATCACAGCACCTCCGGTGCGAGCGAGATGATCCGCATGAAGCGCTTCTCTCTCAGTTCACGGCCGACCGGCCCGAAGATACGGGTACCGCGGGGGTCCCCGCCGTCTCTGATGAGCACCGCGGCGTTCTCGTCGAAGCGGATGTAGGAGCCATCGACGCGGCGGCGCTCTTTGCGGGTACGCACCACGACGGCCTTGACGACCTCGCCTCTTTTCACGGGTGCGCCGGGAATGGCATCCTTCACGGTCGCCACGATGACGTCACCGATTCCCGCGTATCGCCTGCCCGAGCCGCCGAGCACCCGGATGCACAAGATTTCCTTGGCCCCGGTGTTGTCGGCGACCTTGAGCCGCGACTCCTGCTGGATCACGTCGAACTCCTGCTTCTACACATCGGCCGGTCAAGGCCGTGCCTGGTGTTCAATCCGCCAATGTGTCACGATCGGGGGCTGGGCAAGCCCGCTCCCGGGTTGCAGCACACACTTACTTGGCCTTCTCCAGGATTTCCGCCACGCGCCACCGCTTGGTCGCGGACAACGGCCTGGTCTCCATGAGCAGCACGCGGTCACCGACGCCGCAGTCGTTCGCGGCGTCGTGCGCCGTGTACTTCTTCGTCCGCCGGATGACCTTGCCGTACTTGGGGTGCTTGATCCGGTCCTCGACCAGCACGACGACGGTCTTGTCCATCTTGTCGCCGACGACGAGCCCCTCCCGGGTCTTCCGGTAGGCCCGCGCCTGGTCGGTGTCTGCTTGATTAGGGCCTGCTTGGTTATGGCTTGCCTGGTTAGGGCCCGGCTGAGCGTCACTCACTGTCCTGCACCTCCGCAAGCTCTCCTTCCTCGACGAGCGTCACGATGCCGAGCTCGCGCTCACGCTTGACGGTGTAGATCCGCGCGATCTCCTTGCGGACGGCGCGCAGCCGCCCGTGGCTCTCGAGCTGCCCGGTAGCCGCCTGGAAGCGGAGGTTGAACAGTTCCGCCTTCGCCTCGGCCAGCTTGATGTTGAGCTCTTCCTCGGTCTGGGTCCGGAGCTGGGTCGCGGTCTGGCTGGCGGCCATCACGCATCACCCGCCTCTCGCTTCACGAAGCTGGCGTTGTTTGATAGGCAGAGCATTGGCAGCTTGTGCGCAACTACCATCACGCATCACCCGCCTCTCGCTTCACGAAGCTGGCGTTGTTTGATAGGCAGAGCATTGGCAGCTTGTGCGCAACTACCATCACGCATCACCCGCCTCTCGCTTCACGAAGCGGCACTTCATTGGCAGCTTGTGCGCGGCCAGCCGGAGGGCTTCCCTGGCGACCGGCTCGGACACACCGGACAGCTCGAACATGACCCGGCCCGGCTTGACATTGGCGATCCACCACTCCGGCGAGCCCTTGCCGGACCCCATCCGGGTCTCGGCGGGCTTCTTGGTCAGCGGGCGGTCCGGGTAGATGTTGATCCACACCTTCCCGCCACGGCGGATGTGCCGGGTCATGGCGATACGAGCCGCCTCGATCTGCCGGTTGGTCAGATAGGAGTGCTCGAGCGCCTGCACGCCGTACTCACCGAACGTCACCCGGGTACCCCCGGTCGCCATGCCGGTGCGTGGCGGCCTGTGCTGCTTGCGGTGCTTGACCCTGCGCGGGATGAGCATGACTCAGCCCTCCTCTCCGGGTGCGTCACCCTGAGCCGCGGGCTGCTCGGCTGCCGCCGGTGCACGGTCGGCGCGCTCCTCACGGGCTGGCCGCCCGGGTGGCCCGGACTGGCCGGCCCCGCCGGGGCGCCTGCCGCTGGCGCGTCGCTGCGGCGGCCGGTCCCTGCGCTGCTCGGCGCGCTGGGCCATCTGCTGCGCCGCCCGCTCGGCCCTGGTCAGCGGCGCCTCGCCCAGGTAGATCCAGACCTTGACACCGATCCGGCCGAACGTGGTGCGCGCCTCGTAGAAGCCGTAGTCGATGTTCGCCCGGAGCGTGTGCAGCGGCACCCGCCCCTCGCGGTAGAACTCCGACCGCGACATCTCCGCGCCGCCGAGGCGGCCGGAGCACTGGATCCGGATCCCCTTGGCGTTGCCCTTCATCGCGCTCTGCATCGCCTTGCGCATGGCGCGGCGGAACGAGACGCGGCTGGACAGCTGCTCGGCCACGCCCTGGGCGACGAGCTGGGCGTCGATCTCGGGGTTCTTGACCTCGAGGATGTTGAGCTGGATTTGCTTGCTGGTCAGCTTCTCCAGGTCGCCACGGATACGGTCGGCCTCGGCGCCGCGCCGCCCGATCACGATGCCGGGCCTGGCGGTGTGGATGTCCACCCGCACCCGGTCCCTGGTCCGCTCGATCTCCACCCGGGAGATGCCGGCCCGTTCCATCCCGCGCTGCAGCATCCGGCGGATCGCCACGTCCTCCGCGACGTAGTCCTTGTACAGCTTGTCGGCATACCAACGGCTCTTGAAGTCGGTGGTGATGCCCAGCCTGAACCCGTGCGGGTTCACCTTCTGCCCCACTAGCGGGTCCTCTCCTTGCTGTCACCCTTCAGATCGTCCGAGACGATCACGGTGATGTGGCTGGTCCGCTTGTTGATCCGGTAACCCCGGCCCTGCGCCCGTGGCCTGAACCGCTTGAGCGTCGGCCCCTCGTCCACCCAGGCCCGGCTCACCCGCAGCGACGCCACGTCAGGGCGGGCGGCGGTGTGCTCGGCGTTGGCGATCGCGCTCGCCAGCACCTTGGCGATGGGATCGCTGGCCGTCTGGGGAGCGAAGGCGAGCACCGCCTGTGCCTCCTCGGCGGGCAGCCCCCGGATGAGATTCACCACGCGCCGCGCCTTCCTTGGCGTGACGCGGATGAACCGGGCCGTAGCCGTGGCTTGCATCGTTTCCTCCTACCCGGGGCTGCGCCCGGGGTTAACGGGACTACCGGCGGCTGCGCCGGTCATCCTTGACGTGGCTGCGGAAGGTCCGGGTGGGTGCGAACTCGCCCAGCTTGTGGCCGACCATCGCCTCGGTGATGAACACCGGCACATGCTTGCGGCCGTCGTGTACGGCGATCGTGTGCCCAAGCATCGCCGGGACGATCATGGAACGCCGCGACCACGTCTTGATCACGTTCTTGGTGCCCCTGTCGTTCTGCACGTCCACCTTCTTCATCAGGTGGTCGTCGACGAAGGGCCCCTTCTTCAGGCTACGAACCATCGCGAGGTGCTCCTACCGCTTCTTCCTGCTGCGCCGGCGGGTGATCAGCCGGTCGCTCGGCTTGTGGGCTTTCCTGGTGCGTCCCTCGGGCTGGCCCCAGGGGCTGACCGGGTGGCGGCCGCCGGAGCTCTTGCCCTCACCGCCGCCAAGCGGGTGATCGACGGGGTTCATGGCCACACCGCGGACGGAGGGGCGCTTGCCCTTCCACCGGTTGCGGCCGGCCTTGCCGAGCTTGATGTTGCCCTGCTCGGAGTTGCCCACCTCGCCGACGGTGGCGCGGCAGGCCACGCCGACCCGCCGGATCTCACCGGAGGGCATGCGCAACTGCGCGTACCCGCCCTCCTTGGCCAGCAACTGGACCCCGGACCCCGCCGAGCGGGCGATCTTGGCACCGCCGCCGGGGCGCAGCTCGATGGCGTGCAGGACCGTGCCGGTGGGGATGTTGCGCAGCGGCAGGCAGTTGCCGGGCTTGATGTCGGCGCCCGGGCCATTCTCCACCATGTCGCCCTGGTGCAGCCCCTCGGGGCAGACGATGTAGCGCTTCTCCCCGTCCACGTAGTGCAGCAGGGCGATCCGGGCGGTCCGGTTGGGGTCGTACTCGATGTGCGCGACCTTCGCCGGGATGCCGTCCTTGTCCGCGCGGCGGAAGTCGATCACGCGGTAGGCGCGCTTGTGGCCACCACCTTGATGCCTGGTGGTGATCCGGCCGTGTACGTTCCTGCCGCCGGTCGAATGCAACGGGCGGACCAGGGACTTCTCCGGCTCGCTTCGCGTGATCTCGGCGAAGCTGGCGCCGCTCGCGCCCCGCCTGCCGGGGGTTGTCGGCTTGTACTTGCGGATGGCCATGGCTGCTGTGATCTCCTCGGATGTCTGCTCGGCCGCTAGCTGACCGGGCCGAACAGGTCGATCCTGTCTCCCTCGGCGAGGCTGACGATGGCACGTTTGGTGTCAGGCCGCTTGCCGTACCCGAAGCGCGTTCTGCGCCGCTTGCCCGGCCGGTTGGACGTGTTCACGCCGGTGACCCGGACCGTGAAGATGGCCTCCACGGCCTGCCTGATCTGTGTCTTGTTCGCGTCGGGGTCGACAAGGAAGGTGTACTTGCCGTCGTCGGCGAGCCGGTAGCTCTTCTCCGAGATGACCGGCCTGAGCAGGATGTCCCGCGGGTTCGCGATCCGCCCGTTGCTCATTCGTCCGCCTCCTTGTTCTCGGCGCTGTCGCCGCGCCCGAGGAAGACCGACAGCGCCTGCTCCGTGAAGACCACGTGGTCGCTGTTCAGCACGTCGTAGGTGTTGAGCTGGTCGACGGCCAGCACGTGCACGCCGGGCACGTTGCGCAGGCTCTTCCAGGCCAGCTCGTCGTCGCGGTGCAGGACCACGAGCGCGCCGATGCCGCGCCTGGTGCCGGTGATCTCGCTCAGCAGGGTGACCGCGCCGGAGGTCCGCGGCTCGCCGTCGGTCACGAAGGAGGCCACCACGTGCACCCGGTCGTGCCTGGCCCGCTCGGAGAGCGCGCCCCGCAGCGCCGCCGCCTTCATCTTCTTCGGGGTCCGCTTGACGTAGGAGCGCGGCTGCGGGCCGTGCACCGTGCCGCCACCCACGTAGTGCGGGGCGCGGGTCGAACCCTGCCGGGCCCGGCCGGTGCCCTTCTGCCGGTAGGGCTTCTTGCCCCCGCCGCTGACCTGGCCGCGGGTGCGGGTGGCGTGCGTGCCCTGCCGGGCCGCCGCCTGCTGCGCCACCACGACCTGGTGCATGAGCGGGATGTTCGCCTGGGCGTCGAAGATCTCGTCGGGCAGCTCGGCCGTTCCCGACGTCTCGCCGCCGGCCGAGACGATGCTTACTGTCTTCATCAGGCCGCGCCCTCCGTGCTTGGTCGTGCCGCAGGCGCGCCAGCAAGCACAGTGACCGGTGTCTTGACCGCGGTGCGGATCAGGACGAGGCTGCCCTTGGAGCCGGGCACCGCGCCCTTGATGAGCAGCAGCCCGCGGTCGGCGTCCACCGCATGTACGGCCAGGTTCTGCACCGTGGTCCGCTCATTGCCCATCCGGCCCGCCATGCGCAGGCCTTTGAAGACCCGGCCCGGGGTGGCGCAGCCGCCGATGGACCCGGGCGCGCGGTGCTTGCGCTGGGTACCGTGCGAGGCGCCGAGCCCGCCGAATCCGTGCCGCTTCATGACGCCCGCGGTGCCCTTGCCCTTGCTCTTGCCCGTCACGTCGACGATCTGGCCCGCGGCGAAGGTCTCGGCGGTGATCTCCTGGCCGAGGGTGTACTCGCTGGCGTCCGAGGTGCGCAGTTCGGCGAGATACCGGCGTGGTGTCACGCCGGCCGCGCTGAAGTGACCGGCCACCGGCTTGGTCACCTTCCGCGGGTTGATCTCGCCGTAGCCAAGCTGAACGCCGGCGTAACCGTCGCGCTCGGCGGTCCGCACGGCTGTCACCACGCACGGCCCGGCCTTGACTACCGTCACCGGTACGATCCGGCCGTCATCATCGAAGACCTGGGTCATGCCGAGCTTGGTGCCCAGGACTCCCTTGATCTGCCTGTTCATGTCGGGGCGCACCTCAGAGCTTGATCTCGATGTCGACGCCGGCCGGCAGGTCGAGCCGCATCAGCGAGTCCACCGTCTTGGGCGTCGGGTCGATGATGTCGATCAGGCGCTTGTGCGTGCGCATCTCGAAGTGCTCACGCGAGTCCTTGTACTTGTGCGGGGACCTGATGACGCAGTACACGTTCTTCTCCGTGGGCAGCGGCACTGGGCCGGCCACACGCGCGCCGGTCCGCGTCACCGTGTCGACGATCTTGCGCGCCGAGTCATCGATGACCTCATGGTCGTATGCCTTGAGCCGGATGCGGATCTTCTGTCCCGCCATGTGGCTTCGGTGTCCTTCGCTGTCTGTTCTGCCGCTGTTTCGGTGCCCGGGGCCAACCCCGGCGGTGTCCCGCCTGGCCGGTACGCCAGGCGGGACACCATAGGGTTGTACCTACTTGATGATCTTGATGACTCGGCCGGAGCCGACGGTGTGGCCACCCTCGCGGATCGCGAACAGGAGGCCTTCCTCCATGGCGATGGGCTGGATGAGCTCCACCCGCATCTCGGTGTTGTCCCCGGGCATCACCATCTCGGTGCCCTCGGGGAGGTTCACCACGCCGGTCACGTCCGTGGTACGGAAGTAGAACTGTGGCCGGTAGTTGTTGAAGAACGGGGTGTGCCGTCCGCCCTCGTCCTTGGACAGGATGTAGACCTGGCCCATGAACTCGGTGTGCGGGGTGTTGGTGCCCGGCTTGATGACGACCTGGCCGCGCTCCACTTCCTCGCGCTTGATGCCGCGCAGCAGCAGGCCGACGTTGTCGCCCGCCATGCCCTCGTCGAGGATCTTGCGGAACATCTCCACGCCTGTGACGGTGGTGGACTGCGGCTTCTCCTTGATGCCGATGATGTCGACCGTCTCGCCGGTGTGGATGACACCGCGCTCGATCCGGCCGGTCACGACCGTGCCGCGGCCGGTGATCGAGAACACGTCCTCGACCGGCATCAGGAACGGCTTCTCGGTCTCCCGCAGCGGCTCCGGGATGCTGTCGTCGCAGGCCTGGAGCAGCTCGGCTACCTTCTCACTCCACTGCGCGTCGCCCTCCAGGGCCTTGAGCGCGGATACCCGGACCACCGGCACGTCGTCGCCGGGGAACTCGTACTCGGTGAGCAGGTCCCGGACCTCGAGCTCGACCAGCTCGAGGATCTCCTCGTCGTCCACCATGTCGGCCTTGTTCAGCGCCACCACGATGTAGGGCACGCCGACCTGGCGGGCGAGCAGCACGTGCTCGCGAGTCTGCGGCATCGGGCCGTCGGTGGCCGCCACGACCAGGATCGCGCCGTCCATCTGCGCCGCACCGGTGATCATGTTCTTGATGTAGTCGGCGTGACCCGGGCAGTCCACGTGCGCATAGTGCCGGTTCTCGGTCTGATACTCGACGTGCGAGATCGAGATCGTGATACCCCGCTCGCGCTCTTCCTTCGCGTTGTCGATCTGGTCGAACGCGTAGAACGGATTGAGGTCCGGGAACTTCTCATGCAGCACCCGGGTGATCGCCGCGGTCAGCGTTGTCTTGCCGTGGTCGATGTGCCCGATGGTGCCGATGTTCACGTGCGGCTTGGTCCGCTCGAACTTGGCCTTCGCCACTGGTGTCTCCTCGTTGCGATCTTCCCCGCCGGATGCCGGCGGTTGCTAGCTAACTTCTGTGCCTGGCTACCTGTGCGCTGTGCGCTCCGGTTATTCGCCCCGCGCCTTTGCGATGATCTCCTTTGCTATGCCGGGTGGTACCTCGGCATAGGAGTCGAACTGCATCGTGTAGTCCGCCCGGCCCTGGGTCCGGCTGCGCAGGTCACCCACGTAGCCGAACATCTCGGACAGCGGGACCACGGCCTTGACGACCCTGGCACCCGACAGTTCCTCCATGGCCTGGATCTGGCCCCGGCGGCTGTTCAGGTCGCCGATGACATCGCCCATGTAGGCCTCGGGCGTCCTGACCTCCACCGCCATGACGGGTTCGAGCAGCACCGGGTCGGCCTGGGCGGCCGCCTTCTTGAATGCCATCGAACCCGCGATCTTGAAGGCCAGCTCGGAGGAGTCCACCTCGTGGTAGGCGCCGTCGGTGAGCGTCACCCGTACGTCCACCATGGGGTAGCCGGCCAGCACGCCGAACTCCGCTGCCTCCTGGCAGCCGGTGTCCACCGACGGGATGAACTCCCGTGGGATCCGGCCACCAGTGATCTTGTTCTCGAACTCGTAGCCGCCACCGTCGCCGCCGGTCGGCTCGAGGTCGATGATCACCCGCGCGTACTGACCGGAGCCACCGGTCTGCTTCTTGTGGGTGTACTCGACCTTCTCCGCCTTGCGCCGGACGGTCTCCCGGTAGGCGACCTGCGGGCGGCCGATGTTGGCCTCGACCCTGAACTCCCGCTTCATCCGGTCGACCAGCACCTCGAGGTGCAGCTCGCCCATGCCGGCGATGATGGTCTGCCCGGTCTCTTCGTCGGTCCGGACCTGGAACGTCGGGTCTTCCTCGGCCAGCCGCTGGATGGCCGTGCCGAGCTTCTCCTGGTCGCTCTTGGTCCTCGGCTCGATCGCCACGTTGATGACCGGCGCGGGGAAGGTCATCGACTCGAGGATGACCGGGTGCGCCTGGTCGCACAGCGTGTCGCCGGTGGTGGTGTCCTTGAGGCCCATCACCGCGACGATCTGGCCGGCCGTGGCCGTTGGGCGTTCCTCGCGCTTGTTCGCGTGCATCTGGTAGATCTTGCCGATCCGCTCGCGGCGGCCCTTGACCGAGTTGAGCACGGAGGAACCCGCGTTGAGCGTGCCGGAGTAGATCCGGATGTAGGTGAGCTTGCCCAGGTGCTGGTCCGACATGATCTTGAAGGCCAGGGCGGAGAACGGCTCGCTGGGGTCGGGGCCGCGCTCGATGATCTCCTTCTCGTCACCGACCGCGTGGCCTTGCACCGGCGGGATGTCCACCGGGCTCGGCAGGTAGTCCACGATCGCGTCGAGCATGGGCTGAACGCCCTTGTTCTTGAACGCGCTGCCACACATCACCGGCGTGATGCTGCTGGCAATCGTGGCCCGCCGGATGGCGGCGACGAGCTGTTCCTCGCCAGGCTCGGTGCCCTGCAGGTACAGCTCCATCATCTCGTCGTCGTTCTCCGAGATGGTCTCGACCAGCCTGTCCCGCCACTCGCGGGCCGCCTCCAGGTGGTCGTCGGGGATGGCGACGATGTCGTACTTGTCACCCTTGCCCTCGGTCTGCCAGAGCAGGCCGCGCATCCGGATCAGGTCGATGACGCCGCGGAAGTCCGACTCGACGCCCCAGGGAAGCTGGACGACCAGCGGGGTGGCCCCGAGCCGGTCGGAGATCATCTCGACGCACCGGTGGAACTCGGCGCCCACCCGGTCCATCTTGTTGACGAAGCAGATCCGCGGCACACCGTACCTGTCCGCCTGCCGCCAGACAGTCTCCGACTGCGGCTCGACACCTGCCACGCCGTCGAACACGGCGACGGCACCGTCGAGGACACGGAGCGAGCGCTCCACTTCGACGGTGAAGTCCACGTGACCGGGCGTGTCAATGATGTTGATCGTGTTGTCACGCCATTCGCAGGTGGTGGCGGCAGAGGTGATCGTGATGCCGCGCTCCTGCTCCTGCTCCATCCAGTCCATGGTGGCCGCGCCCTCATGGACCTCACCGATCTTGTAGTTGATGCCGGTGTAGAACAGGATTCGCTCGGTTGTGGTGGTCTTGCCCGCGTCGATATGGGCCATGATCCCGATGTTGCGGACCTTGGCCAGCTCTACGGCGGTCTGGGTGGGCACTGCTTCCTCTCTTTTCGCGGGGGTCCGGGGGGTCCGCCCCCGGGCTAGCATCGCGGGCAATGGCCAAGCTGCCGCTGCCAGCGAGCAGGATTACCCGCTCGTCTCTTTCGTCTCGTCGCGCGTCGTCGTCTCGTGGGTTACCAGCGGTAGTGCGCGAAGGCCTTGTTGGACTCGGCCATCTTGTGCGTGTCCTCGCGGCGCTTCACGCTCGCCCCGAGGCCGTTGCTCGCGTCGAGCAGCTCGTTCATCAGCCGCTCGGTCATGGTCTTCTCCCTGCGCTGGCGCGAGTACATCACGATCCAGCGCAGCGCCAGGGTGGTGCTCCGGGAGGCACGGACCTCGATGGGCACCTGGTAGGTGGCGCCACCGACCCGGCGGCTCTTCACCTCCAGGGTGGGCTTGACGTTGTCCAGGGCGCGCTTCAGGGTGACCACCGGGTCGTTGCCGGACTTGTCCCGGCACCCTTCGAGCGCGCCATACACGATCCGCTCCGCCAGGGACCGCTTGCCATCCAGCAGAACCTTGTTGACAAGCGCGGTAACGAGCGGCGAGCCGTAGACCGGGTCGGTCACCAGCCGCCGGGCGGTCGCTGGGCCTTTGCGCGGCATGTCAGCTCTTCTCCTTCTTCGCGCCGTAGCGGCTTCTGGCCTGCTTGCGGTTACGGACGCCCTGGGTGTCCAGCGAGCCGCGGATGATCTTGTAGCGAACGCCGGGCAGGTCGCGCACCCGGCCACCCCTGACCAGCACGATGGAGTGCTCCTGCAGGTTGTGGCCGACGCCCGGGATGTAGGCGGTGACCTCGATGTGACTGGTGAGCCTGACCCTGGCCACCTTGCGGAGGGCCGAGTTCGGCTTCCTGGGCGTGGTCGTGTAGACGCGCGTGCATACTCCCCGGCGCTGAGGGCTGGCCTTGAGCGCCGGCGTCTTGCTCTTGCCTGTCTTGTCCTGCCGGCCCTTGCGGACCAGTTGCTGGATCGTGGGCACCGCGTCTCCGTCTTTCTTTATGCTTCGTCGCGCCTGGCGGGCGCTGTTCCAAGGACGTGCGACCGGGTGTGTTTTTCGACCCGATCTGGGGCCTTTTTGAGCCGGACCGTACCACCGTGACCTGCGGGTTTCCCCCTGTCCGCCGACCCCCGGGGTCGGGTGTGTCGGCATCACCACGGCGTTCCGGCCGCCAGCATGGTGGCCGGACTTTCGTGAGGGAGGAATCCCGCGCGCCTGGTGCTCACGGTCCCGGGCCAAGCAGGCTCCGGGCCACGCGAACCAGCGACAACGCGGTCCGGTGGACCCCGTAAGTCATTAGCACGCGCGCGCGCCCGCTTTCGCACGGGCACGATCGCCAAGATTACCCAACGATTCGTGTGCTGGTCAAAGCGAATGGAAAAGTCCGCCCACCAAGGCCAGCCTTACGTGCAACACCACGGACCGCCCACACATTCCACAGGCAGCAGGGAGCCGCCAGGCCCGCAAGCCCGGCGGCTCCCTGCTTATCTACGGCTTACCTGTTGTAGGCGCCGAAGTCGTACTCCTCCAGCGGGATGGCTTCGCCCGGGGTCTGGGCGAAGGCGTACCCGTCGGACTCGTCGTACGCGGCGGCCGGGTACACCGTGGACCTGGCATCCTCGGTCGGCTCGACCCGGACTCCCCGGTACCGCGGCATGCCGGTGCCGGCCGGGATGAGCTTGCCGATGATGACATTCTCCTTGAGCCCCAGAAGCGGGTCGGACCTGGCGTGGATGGCCGCATCCGTGAGCACCCGGGTGGTCTCCTGGAACGAGGCGGCGGACAGCCACGACTCGGTGGCCAGCGACGCCTTGGTGATGCCCATGAGCACCGGGCGGCCGGAGGCGGGGGTGCCGCCGTCGTCCACCACGGCCCGGTTGAGTTCCTCGAACCTCGGCCGCTCCACCAGCTCGCCGGGGAGCAGGTCGGTGTCGCCGGACTCGAGTACGTTCACCCGCTTGAGCATCTGCCGGATGATGATCTCGATGTGCTTGTCGTGGATCGACACGCCCTGCGACCGGTAGACCTCCTGCACCTCGTGCACGAGGTGCAGCTGCACCTCGCGGGAGCCAAGGATGCGGAGCACCTCGTGCGGGTTGACCGCGCCCTGGATGAGCTGTTGCCCGACCCCGACGTGCTCGCCGTCGGCGACCAGCAGCCTGGACCGCATCGGCACCTGGTAGGCGACCTCGTCGGCCCCGTCGTCCGGGACGACCACGATCTTGCGGGCCTTGTCGGTTTCCTCGACCTTGACCCGCCCCTCGACCTCGCTGATCGGGGCCATGCCCTTGGGGATGCGGGCCTCGAACAGCTCCTGGATACGGGGCAGACCGTGGGTGATGTCCTGACCGGCCACACCACCGGTGTGGAAGGTCCGCATGGTGAGCTGGGTGCCCGGCTCGCCGATGGACTGGGCGGCGACGATACCGACCGCCTCACCCACGTCCACCCGCTTGCCGGTGGCCAGGGACCGGCCGTAGCACTTGGCGCAGACACCGATCTTGGCCTCGCAGACCAGCACGCTGAACGTGCGGACCGAATCGATCCCGGCGGCGATCGCCGCGTCGATCATGGCCTCGGTGGTGTCCGAACCCGTGGCCGCGACCACGGTGCCGTCCGCCGCCTCCACGTCCTCGGCTATGGTCCGCCCGGTGCCCGTGTTCTCGATGTTGGGCAGCCGGTGCAGCTTGCCTTCGGCGTTGCGCTCGGCGATCCGCATGACCAGCGACCGGTCGGTGCCGCAGTCCTCTTCGCGGACGATGACGTCCTGGGCGACGTCCACCAGACGCCGGGTCAGGTACCCGGAGTCGGCGGTCCGCAGGGCGGTGTCGGCCAGGCCCTTGCGGGCGCCGTGCGTGGAGATGAAGTACTCGACCACGGACAGGCCCTCGCGGAAGCTGGACTTGATCGGCCGCGGGATGGTCTCACCCTTGGGGTTGGAGACCAGGCCTCGCATACCGGCGATCTGCCTGACCTGCATCGGGTTACCACGAGCGCCGGAGTTGACCATCATCCAGACGGAGTTGGTGTCCGGGAACGCCGCCTCCATGTCCTGCGCCACGTCGGTGGTCGCGTGGGTCCAGATCTCGATCAGCTCCTGGCGGCGCTCCTCGTCGGTGATGAGACCGCGGTCGTACTCCCGCTGCACCTTGTCGGCGCGCTTCTCGTAGGCCTCCAGGATCGCCGCCTTGTTCGGCGGGGCGATCACGTCCTCGATGGAGATCGTGACCCCGGCCCTGGTGGCCCAGTGGAAGCCCGCGTCCTTGAGCGCGTCGAGCGCCGCCGCGACCTGGATCTTCGGGTAGGTCTCGGCGAGCTCGTTCACGATCGTGGTGAGCTGCTTGCGGCCCACCTCGTGGTTGACGAACGGGTAGTCGGCCGGCAGCGTCTCGTTGAAGAAGCAGCGGCCCAGCGTGGTGGTCAGCCGGAACGGCTCACCCTCGGTCCAGCCCTCGGGCGGGGTGAACCCGCGCGGCGGGGTGACCCCGGTCAGCCGGACCTGGACCGGCGCCTGCAGATGCAGCTCGTCCCGGTCGTAGGCCATGATCGCCTCGGACAGCGATGAGAACGCCCGGCCCGCGCCGGTGGTGTCCGGGGTCTGCCTGGTCAGCGCGTACAGCCCGATGACCATGTCCTGGGTGGGCATGGTGACCGGCTTGCCGTCGGCCGGCTTGAGGATGTTGTTGGCCGACAGCATCAGGATCCGCGCCTCGGCCTGCGCCTCCGCCGACAGCGGCAGGTGCACGGCCATCTGGTCGCCGTCGAAGTCGGCGTTGAAGGCGGTGCAGACCAGCGGGTGGATCTGGATGGCCTTGCCCTCGACCAGCTGCGGCTCGAAGGCCTGGATGCCCAGCCGGTGCAGCGTCGGCGCACGGTTGAGCAGCACCGGGTGTTCGGTGATGACCTCTTCCAGCACGTCCCAGACCACCGGCCTGGCCCGCTCCACCATCCGCTTGGCGGACTTGATGTTCTGCGCGTGGTTCAGGTCCACCAGGCGCTTCATGACGAACGGCTTGAACAGCTCGACCGCCATCTCCTTGGGCAGGCCGCACTGGTGCAGCTTGAGCTGCGGCCCGACCACGATGACCGAACGGCCCGAGTAGTCCACCCGCTTGCCCAGCAGGTTCTGGCGGAACCGGCCCTGCTTGCCCTTGAGCATGTCGGACAGCGACTTCAGCGGGCGGTTGCCCGGCCCGGTCACCGGCCGGCCACGGCGGCCATTGTCGAACAGCGAGTCCACGGCCTCCTGGAGCATCCGCTTCTCGTTGTTGACGATGATCTCGGGCGCGCCGAGGTCGAGCAGCCTCTTCAGCCGGTTGTTCCGGTTGATCACCCGGCGGTACAGGTCGTTCAGGTCCGAGGTGGCGAACCGGCCACCGTCGAGCTGGACCATCGGCCGCAGGTCCGGCGGGATCACCGGGATGCAGTCGAGCACCATGCCCATCGGGCTGTTGCGGGTGTTGAGGAAGGCCGACACGACCTTGAGCCGCTTGAGCGCGCGTGCCTTGCGCTGGCCCTTGCCGGTGCGGATGGTCTCCCGCAGCGAGCGCGCCTCGTTCTCCAGGTCGAAGCTGGCCAGCCGCTCCTGGATGGCCTGCGCGCCCATGCCGCCACGGAAGTACTTGCCGAACCGGTCGCGCATCTCGCGGTAGAGCAGCTCGTCGCCTTCGAGGTCCTGGACCTTGAGGCTCTTGAAGCTGTTCCAGACCTCTTCGATCCGGTCGATCTCACGGCCTGCCCGGTCGCGGATCTGCCGGCACTCGCGGTCGGCGCTCTCCCGCAGCTTGCGCCGGGCGTCACCCTTGGCGCCCGCCGCCTCCAGCTCGGCCAGGTCCGCCTCGAGCTTGGCCTGCCTGGCCTCGACCTCGGCGTCCCGGCGCTGCTCGAGCTGGCTCCGCTCGACCGAGATCCTGGCCTCGAGCGAGGGAAGGTCGCGCGAGCGAGCCTCCTCGTCCACGTACGTGATCATGTACGCGGCGAAGTAGATGACCTTCTCCAGGTCCTTCGGCGCCAGGTCGAGCAGGTAACCGAGCCGGCTCGGCACACCCTTGAAGTACCAGATGTGCGTGACCGGCGCGGCCAGTTCGATGTGTCCCATCCGCTCCCGCCGCACCTTGGCGCGGGTAACCTCCACGCCACAGCGCTCACAGATGATGCCCTTGAACCTGACCCGCTTGTACTTGCCGCAGTAGCACTCCCAGTCCCGGGTCGGACCGAAGATCTTCTCGCAGAAGAGCCCGTCCTTTTCCGGCTTGAGCGTGCGGTAGTTGATTGTCTCCGGCTTCTTCACCTCTCCGTGCGACCACTGCCTGATGTCATCCGCGGTCGCGAGGCCTATACGCAGATCGTCAAAGAAGTTGACGTCGAGCACTTTGTTTATCCCCTTGGGGTTTTCGGGCGGATCAGATCAGACTTCCTCTACGCTGCTCGGCTCGCGCCGCGACAGGTCGATGCCGAGTTCCTCGGCCGCGCGGAACACGTCTTCGTCCGTGTCGCGCATCTCGATCGCGGCTCCGTCGCTGGACAGCACCTCGACGTTCAGGCAGAGCGACTGCATCTCTTTGATCAGCACCTTGAAGGACTCAGGGATGCCAGGCTCGGGGATGTTCTCGCCCTTGACGATCGCCTCGTAGACCTTGACCCGGCCGAGGACGTCGTCGGACTTGATCGTCAGCAGCTCCTGGAGCGCGTACGCGGCGCCGTAGGCCTCGAGCGCCCAGACCTCCATCTCACCGAACCGCTGGCCACCGAACTGGGCCTTACCGCCGAGTGGCTGCTGAGTGATCATGGAGTAGGGGCCGGTCGAACGCGCGTGGATCTTGTCGTCCACCAGGTGCAGCAGCTTGAGGATGTAGACGTAGCCAACGGCCACCGGGTCCTTGAACGGCTCGCCGGTGCGGCCGTCGTAAAGCTGGGCCTTGCCACCCGGGCCGACCAGGCGCTGGCCGTCCCTGTTCGGCAGCACACTGCCGAGCAGGCCGGTGATCTCCTCCTCCTTTGCGCCGTCGAAGACCGGCGTGGCCACCGGGGTGGATGGCGGAGCGGCGTCGGCCCCGATGGAGCGCAGCCTGTCCTGCCAGTCGCCGTCGTCGCCGTCGACCTTCCAGCCGGTCTTGGCCACCCAGCCGAGATGGGTTTCGAGCACCTGCCCGACGTTCATCCGGCTCGGCACACCCAGCGGGTTGAGCACGATGTCCACCGGGGTGCCATCCTCGAGGAACGGCATGTCCTCAACCGGGAGGATCTTGGAGATGACGCCCTTGTTCCCGTGCCGTCCGGCCAGCTTGTCACCGTCGGTGATCTTGCGCTTGGCGGCCACGTACACCCGGACCAGCTCGTTCACGCCGGGCGGCAGCTCGTCGCCGTCCTCACGGGTGAACACCCGGACGCCGATGACCTTGCCTTCCTCGCCGTGTGGCACCTTCAGCGAAGTGTCGCGGACCTCGCGGGCCTTCTCGCCGAAGATCGCCCGCAGCAGCCGTTCCTCCGGGGTCAGCTCGGTCTCGCCCTTGGGAGTGACCTTGCCGACCAGGATGTCGCCGGTGACGACCTCGGCGCCGATCCGGATAATGCCCCGCTCGTCAAGGTCGGCGAGGACCTCTTCGGAGACGTTGGGGATGTCCCGGGTGATCTCCTCCGGGCCCAGCTTGGTGTCGCGCGCGTCGACTTCGTGTTCCTCGATGTGGATCGAGGACAGCACGTCGCCCTGGACGAGCCGCTGGGACAGGATGATCGCGTCCTCGTAGTTGTGCCCCTCCCAGGACATGAACGCGACCAGCAGGTTCTTGCCGAGCGCCATCTCACCGTTGTCGGTGCATGGTCCGTCGGCGATGACCTGGCCAACCTCGATCCGCTGCCCCTCGTCCACGATGGGCTTCTGGTTGAAGCAGGTGCCCTGGTTGGACCGCCGGAACTTGGCGATCTGGGTGGTGGTCCTGGTCCCGTCGTCGTGCAGCAGGGTGATGTAGTCGGCGCAGACTTCCTCCACCACACCGGCCTTCTCGGCCACGATGACGTCGCCGGCGTCGGTGGCGGCACGGTACTCCATGCCGGTGCCGACCAGCGGCGCCTCGCTGCGCAGCAGCGGGACCGACTGGCGCTGCATGTTGGATCCCATCAGCGCGCGGTTGGCGTCGTCGTGCTCCAGGAACGGGATCATGGCCGTGGCCACGGACACCATCTGCCGTGGCGAGACGTCCATGTAGTCCACCTCGTCAGGCGCGATGTAGTCGATCTCGCCGCCCTTGCGGCGGACCAGCACCCGGTTCTCGGCGAACGTCCCGTTGGCGCCGATCGGCGTGTTCGCCTGGGCGATCACGTGCCGGTCTTCCTCGTCGGCGGTCAGGTAGTCGATCTGGTCGGTGACCTTGCCGGCCCGGACCTTGCGGTACGGGGTCTCGACGAAGCCGAACGCGTTCACCCGCCCGTAGGAGGACAGCGATCCGATCAGGCCGATGTTCGGGCCTTCCGGCGTTTCGATCGGGCACATCCGGCCGTAGTGCGAGGGGTGTACGTCGCGCACCTCGAAGCCGGCCCGCTCACGGGACAGGCCACCCGGGCCGAGCGCGGACAGCCTGCGCTTGTGGGTGAGCCCGGCCAGCGGGTTGGTCTGGTCCATGAACTGGGAGAGCTGGCTGGTGCCGAAGAACTCCTTGATGGACGCGACGACCGGCCTGATGTTGATCAGCGTCTGCGGGGTGATGGCCTCGACGTCCTGCGTGGTCATCCGCTCCCTGACCACCCGCTCCATCCGGGCCAGGCCGAGCCGCACCTGGTTCTGGATCAGCTCGCCGACGGTGCGCAGCCGCCGGTTGCCGAAGTGGTCGATGTCGTCGACCTCGACCGGGATGACCGTGTCGCCGGTCTTCATCTCCTCCTCGCCGGCGTGCAGCCGGACCAGGTACTCGATGGTGGCGACGATGTCGTCCTCGGTGAGGGTGCCCTGGCGGATCGGCAGGCTGAGACCGAGCTTCTTGTCGATCTTGTACCGGCCCACCTTGGCCAGGTCGTACCGCTTCGGGTTGAAGTACAGGTTCTCGAGCAGCAACTGCGCGGACTCGCGGGTCGGCGGCTCGCCCGGGCGCAGCTTGCGGTAGATGTCGAGCAGCGCGTCGTCCTGGCCGCTGGTGTGGTCCTTCTCCAGGGTGGCCCGCATGGACTCGTAGGCGCCGAACCGGTCGAGAATCCTTGCCTCGTCCCAGCCGAGGGCCTTGAGCAGGACGGTCACGCTCTGCTTGCGCTTGCGGTCGATACGCACGCCGACGCTGTCGCGCTTGTCGATCTCGAACTCCAGCCAGGCACCCCGGGACGGGATGACCTTGCAGCTGTAGATGTCCTTGTCGGAGGTCTTGTCCACCTGACGGTCGAAGTAGACGCCAGGCGAGCGGACGAGCTGAGAGACGACGACGCGCTCGGTCCCGTTGATGATGAAGGTGCCCTTGGCGGACATGAGCGGGAAGTCGCCCATGAACACGGTCTGGCTCTTGATCTCACCGGTGCTGTTGTTGATGAACTCCGCCGTGACGAACATGGGGGCGGAGAACGTCATGTCCTTGTCCTTGCACTCCTCGACGGAGTACTTGGGCGGCTCGAACCTATGATCTCGGAACGAGAGGGACATGGTGCCCGTGAAGTCCTCGATCGGGCTGATCTCCTCGAAGATCTCCTCGAGACCGGACTGTTCGGGCACGTCTTCGCGGCCTGCCTGAGCGGCGGCGTCCACCCGTTCCTTCCAGCGCTCGTTGCCGAGCAGCCAGTCGAACGACTCCGTCTGCAGGGCTAGCAGGCCGGGTACTTCGAGTGGTTCACTGATACGCGCAAAGGAGACGCGACGAGGGCCGAGAGCGTTAGCTGAGGCGCTGCGCGATGCTGCCAACAGGGGTCCTTCCAAGCTTGTGGCGGACGTTCACCGCACGCACGCCAAACGCCCTGCGGGCACACCGCGTGGGAGATTCGAGGTTGCCGAGGGCGTCAGAGTGCAGCGCAAAATAGCAGTGTAGCCGATCGGCACACCGCTGGTCAACTGTACGCTTCTATGAGAATCACAGTTGTCCGCAGCATCGCTCTTGCGCGCCGAAACGTCAAGTCTGACCGGCCTGGTCCCGCTGGTCGCCGCGCGTGAGAGATGCCACATCATGCCAGGTGTGTGAGTTCCTTCCGGCTGGGTATAAGGATAAGTTCCGGGTGCGGAAAAGTATTCCCCGGAGCAAGTTTGCCGGGGCGGCTAAGCCTGCTCGCTGGCCTCCGGCCAGCTTCGCCGGGGCCCGCAGTACTTATCCGGGGGGACGACCCCCCGGACCCCCACGATCGG
>Ga0209167_10000591_pt1 | contig 25163 bp, 22 predicted proteins | sample Coa_R1_9_FD_187154 | JGI IMG/M metagenome (GOLD analysis project Ga0209167, IMG submission 187154) | Surface soil microbial communities from Centralia Pennsylvania, which are recovering from an underground coalmine fire - Coalmine... | ecosystem: Environmental > Terrestrial > Soil >...
TGTGAGCGCCTTCCCGCGTGAAGGAGAGTTTCTGCCCTTCGCGATCGAACTCCGCACCCCAGTCGATGAGGTGCTGAATAGCGGCCGGACCTTCTTCGACCAGCGTGTGCACGGCCGCAACGTCGCAGAGATCATCGCCCGCATACAAGGTGTCCTGCTCGTGCAGCGCCACTTCGTCATCGTCACTCAGGGCGACGGCAATGCCGCCCTGCGCGTACTCGGAAGAGGACTCGCGCAGCGAATCTTTCGCGATAACCAGAACGGTTCCGGACTTTGCCAGCTCGATCGCCGCCCGCAGGCCGGCGACGCCGGCGCCAATGACCAGAAAGTCGCAGTCCATCGCCATTGCGATTCTAACAATGTGACAGAATCTGCAGTGGACAGATTTGCCGACAGGAGCTATCGAATGAAACTGTTAAGCGCCGCCGTTCTGGTTGTGTCCGGAACATTACTGATACCTGCGTCCGGTCACGCGCAGAAGGATCAATCGCTTGCTGCCAGGGTACAGCGGCTTGAAGACGAGGAGGAAATCCGCAACGTGCTGGTGAGTTATGGCCGCACGCTCGACGCTCACGATTTTGGGGCCTATTCGCGGCTTTTCGCGAAAGATGGCGAGTGGGTCGGCGGGTTTGGATCGGTCAAGGGTCCGGCGGCGATCGAAGCCCTGATGGTGAAGAGCATCGGCACTCCCGGCAAACCAAGTTCAACTTACCACCTGCTGACGAACTTTCTCATCGAGGTGAAGGGCGATACGGCCTCGGCGTGGTCCCGCTGGACGTATGTGACGCCTGGGCCGGATAAAAAGCCGATTATGGCGCAGGGTGGTCACTATGAGGACACTTTGATCCGCGAGAACGGTCAATGGAAGTTCAGCCGCCGCGAGGCATTTGGCGACCTGCCGCGCCCCGACACGAAGTAGATGAGTACACGCGGGATTCAGCTGCGTTTGCCACTCTCAAGCCAACGCGGGTGAATCCGCGTGTACCTCCAATCGAACTTCTGAATCGCGACGATTTTCATCGAATCTTCACGCCTCCGATGGCATAATGGGGTTGAGCCGTAGCGGCTCCCCGTCTGGAAATCCCGACCGCACCCGTCTCCCCCGCGGCCGCCAACAGTCAGTGATTTCTATCCAATACCAAAACATGTTCGGCCGGAGGTGTCTCCGGCCGCAGGAGGACTTCCATGCGCGCGCCATTTGCGCTTGCGATCTATCTGTTTCCGGCGACGGCCTCATTTGCGGAAGGGCCTGCGACAGTAAAGGACGTATCCGCGCCTGCCGCGGTGGTTTCCAACCTGGCGGACGCCTACCGGGCGACGGGGGACTACGCGGGAGCGGAACGTCTGCTTCGGGAAGGGGCCGATTCCCACTTGTTCGACCCTGGATTGAAGAGTTTGCTGCGAAACAATCTGGCCGACTTGCTGCGGGAGGAGGGCAGGAATTCCGAGGCCCGGGCGCTGTTCGAGGAGTCGGCCCGCGTCAGCGTTGACGCCTGGAGGCAGCAAGTCGGCGCGCTTATCGGACTGGCAGACATCGATCGTCAAGAGGGCAATTGGCAAGCCAGCATCAAGCAGTGGAACGAAGCGCTCGAAATTTGCCGCCGCGAACACGATGAGCGATCGGAGGCGATTGCGTTGCACGGCCTCGGCATTACCTGGCTCCAATCCGGCAAAGCGGCGCGCGCCGAACCGCTGCTCCACCGTTCGCTGCGGATGATGGAAAACAATCCGGACACGCTTCCCGAAGAAGTCGCGATTGCGCATGCCGGCTTGGCGGACCTTTACCGGTCGGAGAGCAAGCTGGCGCTGGCGGAAGGCGAACTGTCGCGCGCGCTTCAGATCGACCGCGGGGTGCTGGGCGAAGCTCATCCGCAGGTGGCCGTGCTGGTGGCCAAGCTTGCCGACGTTTATTCCGCGCGGGGAGAATTCAGCCTCGCGCGCGAGTATGGGACGCAAGCCTCGCAGACAATGCGCGCCGCGTTCGGCGAGAATTCCATGCCGGCCGCGGCCGCGCTCACGAACCAGGCCGCCGTGGAGCAGCGCGCCGGCGATTTCGGCGCGGCCGCGAAGCACTATGAATGTGCGATCCGCATTGCGCGCAGCCATCCGGAGTATGGCGCGATGCAGGCCGTCATGCTCCAGCGCTACGCGGGGCTGCTTAAAGCCATGCACCGTTCACGGGAGGCGAAGGCGCTGTTGGCGCAAGGTGGGGCCGAGGTCCGTTCGTTTCAATTTTCCGCGCCCGATGGCCGGTAATGTGCACGATAGATAAGGAATATTTCCTCGGGCTTCGCGCCGCGGCATGAACGACCTTCTAACGGGATTCGACCCGGTAGACTGGTAGTTTCATGCCCTTTGAAGAAGTTGTGGAGGCCGAAGGCCACCTGATCGATTCGCACGTGATGGAGCAGATTTTCGACAAGGTGGTCGAATCGAACGGCCGGTTTGAAGTCGAACAGTTCCGAATTGGCCGCACCAACGGCGATCCGTCGTTTCTTCGCCTGCGCGTCGAAACGCCGACCCGGCAGCAGATGGATCATGTTCTGGCGCAGTTGCTCGCGATCGGTTGTTCGCCCGCCGAGACGGGGGACGCCGTGCTGGCGCGCGTGGAGCGCGACCGCTGCGCGCCCGAGGATTTCTATTCCACCAGCAATCACCACACCTTCGTGCGCGTCAACGGGGAATTCATTGAAGTGCGTAATCAACGCATGGACGCGATGATCGTCGTGAAAGACTCGGAAGCCACCTGCCGGAGGCTGCGGGACTTGAAAGCCGGCGACATGGTCGTCACCGGCATGCGCGGCATCCGGGTCATACCGGAATCGAAGGAGCGCGACCGGCTCGCCTTCGCCTTCATGTCGAACGAAATTTCCTCCGAGCGGCAGGTGGAAACCGCGGTCCGGCAGACGGCCGCGCTGGCGAGACAAACGAAGGAGCAGGGCAAAACTATTGTGGCTGTCGCGGGGCCCGTAGTCGTTCACACGGGCGGCGTGGCGGGTCTATCGAGGCTGATTCGCGGACACTGGGTGGATGCAGTGCTGAGCGGCAATGCGCTCGGCGTGCACGATATCGAGTCGGCCTTGTTCGGAACGTCGCTGGGGATTCGTCTCGCGGATGGCAGGCAGGCCGAGCACGGCCATCGAAATCATATGCGCGCCATCAACGCGATTTACCACGCGGGCGGCATTGCGGGCGCGGTGGAGAGCGGCCGCCTGAAATCCGGCGTGATGTATGAGTGCGTGAAGAACCATGTTCCGTTCGTTCTGGCCGGGAGCCTGCGCGACGACGGGCCGCTGCCGGAGACGATCACGGACATGAACGCGGCGCAGGACGCCTACGCGGAGGTGTTGAAATCGGCCGGGCTGGTGATCTGCCTCGGCTCGATGCTGCACTCGATCGCGACCGGGAACATGCTGCCGAGCTGGGTCAGGATCGTTTGCGTCGACATCAATCCGGCCGTCGCGACCAAGGTAAGCGATCGCGGGACCGGACAGGCGGTCGGCGTGGTGACCGATGTGGGACTCTTTCTGGACCTGCTGTCCAGGGAACTTGGGGAATGAAAACCGGATACACGGACGAACACGCGGGCGCAGGTATCGACGCGCCGCTGCCGGAGATCGAAACCTGGCCCAATCAATTTTCCGGTTACGAGATTGAGATCTCGGTTCCGGAGTTCACTTCTGTATGCCCGAAGACCGGCCTGCCCGATTTCGGGACCATCACGATCCGCTACGTGCCGGACAAACTCTGCCTCGAACTGAAGTCGCTCAAGATGTACACCCTGGCGTATCGCGATCTGGGCATCTTCCAGGAAAATGTGGTGAACTGTTTTTTGCGGGATATCGTGAAATCCTGCCGGCCGGTGCGCGCGGTGGTGACCGGAGAATTCGCATCGCGCGGGGGGCTGGGTTCGCGGATGGTCGCTGAGTTCACCAAAGGGCGACGGAGTACCAAACGCCGTGGAATCTGAATCCGGCAAAATCGAGGAGTTGAACGCGATTATCCAGGCGGTGCGGGATCGCGTACGCGTTCGTTATCCGGAGCCGGACGGCCGGAACGGGAACGCTGCCGCGGATTCCGGTTCGAGGTACGGTTCGATCCGCGTTCCGATCGCCGACCTCATGCCGGTGGTCCACGCGCGCGATGCGGCGCAGGCCAAGATCGCCGCCATCGGGAGCGTCAATCCGCGGGCCGGCGGCCCCGTCAATCGGGTCATCCAGGCGGTGAAGAAGGCAATCGCCCGGGCGCTGCAGTGGTTCGTGCGCGACCAGATCGCCTTTAACCGGGAAATGGTATCGGCGATTGAAGCCGTGATGGAGGCGCTTAACGATCACAATCGGGCGCTGGTGTCGCTGGCTGGGCACGCCAGCGAGCAGAGCGACCGGCTGACCGAGCACGGCAACCGGCTTACCGAGGAGACGCGCGAACTCAAGGACATGCGCGGCCATTGGCACGAATTGCGCGCCGACTGGGATCGCAAAGTGGCGACAAATGAGATCCAGTTCCTGCGCAGCGTTGCCGATCTGCAGGGCGCTTTCCAACACCGCTCGACGCTGATGGAATCGAACTTCCGGGAACTCGTGAAGGCGCAACACACCGATTTTCTGGGGGCGCTCGACCGCGCGAACCTCGATATTCAGAAGCAGCTCTGGCGCGACATGGAGAAGATCCGGCAGGAGTACGAGCGGATGATACACAACGAACTTCGCGTGGTGCGGCAGCGCATTCGGGGTTTCGCCAACCCGGCGGACAACGGGGCGGCCGAGCCGGCCACCACGGAACCGCCTTTCAGCTTCGACTACGGCCGGTTCGAGGAGCGGTTTCGGGGGACGGAAGAGTATGTCCGGCGCAACATCGAGTTCTACAAGCCGTATTTCGCCGAGTGTGAAAATGTTCTCGATATCGGCTGCGGCCGGGGCGAGTTCCTTAAGCTTATGCGGGACTCGGGTGTCGCGGCCAGAGGCATCGATCTTTCGGCCGAGTGTGTCGCGCAATGCCGGCAAAACGGCCTGAACGCCGAAACGGCGGATCTTTTTTCGTATCTCGCGCAAACCGAACAGGAGTTCGACGGCATCTTCAGCTCTCAGGTGGTGGAGCATCTGGATCCGCGCCGACTACCGGAAACGATCGGGTTGTGCGCGGCAAAGCTGCGGCGCGGGGGGCTCCTCGCGATTGAAACGCCGAACCCGGAATGCCTCGCGATCTTTGCGACTCACTTTTATCTCGATCCCACGCACACGCGTCCGATTCCGCATCCTTTGATGGTGTTTTATATGGAGGAAGCCGGCTTCGGGCTGATCGAAGTGCACGAACTTTCCCAGGCGGTGGATTCGGTGCCGGAACTCGCTGAATTGCCTGAAACATTCCGAAAGCGGTTCTTCGGAGGGCTCGACTACGCAATCGTGGGGCGCAAGTTGTAGAATGGTTGATGGCGCGTCCGCGCCATGCCTTAGTGTTCCTGCTTGGGAGGTCGTCCAACGGTAGGACTGCAGATTCTGGATCTGCGTATCGGGGTTCGAATCCCTGCCTCCCAGCCAAAATACAATAAACAGAATGATTGCAGTCCACCTGGATGCCGGGAAGGTTGCGGTCCGCAAAGACGCGCAACCGGACAGGCCGGAGGGTTTCGCTCTGATCCGGCTCCTGCTCGGCGGCATTTGCAACACCGATCTCGAATTGCAGCGCGGCTATTACGGATTTTCCGGCGTGCCCGGGCATGAATTTGTAGGCGAAGTGGTGGCCGCGGATTCGCGCGACCTGATCGGCAAGCGCGTGGTCGGCGAAATCAATCTCGCATGCGGCCACTGTTCCTGGTGCAGGCGCGGTCTGGGCCGCCACTGTCCGAATCGTTCCGTGCTCGGCATTGTGCGCCATCCCGGGGCTTTTCGCGAATTTCTGACTCTGCCGGAAGGCAATCTGCACGTGATACCGGATTCGATTCCCACCGAGGCGGCGGTGTTCGCCGAACCGCTTGCCGCAGCTTGCGAGATTCTGGATCAGGTGCGGATACCTTGCGGGAGCCCGGTCGCCGTGTTGGGCGATGGGAAGCTGGGGCTTCTGGCAGCCCAGGTTTTGCAAGCCAACGGGTATCCCGTGCATCAGTTCGGCAGGCATCCGGAGAAGCTGAAGATTGCCGCCAACGCGGGAGTGACTACGGAAGTTCGCGGCGAACATCTGCCGGAAGCGGAGTATCGGTGGGTGGTGGATGCGACGGGTTCACAAGCGGGCCTTCACGCCGCAATCCGCATGGCCGAACCGCGCGGGACGATCATTCTCAAGTCGACGGTGCATGGCGAGATTCCGCTGGATACGGCGCCGGTGATCGTCAATGAGATCACGCTGGTGGGTTCGCGCTGCGGGCGGTTCGAACCGGCGCTCGAGCTGCTGCGGCTGGGTGCGGTCGACGTGAATTCCATGATCTCGGAGCGGATGTCCCTCGGTAGCGCGCCGGCGGCGTTCGAGCGGGCGGCGCAAAAGGGCGTATTGAAAGTGCTGCTGTCGAACTGAATTGCTATCATTCCCTCGGCGGCGGAATGCTCCAAGCCAGGCTTTAAACGAGCCTCTCCGGGGTTACCCCGGGGAATTGTGAATACCTTGGATTTCGTCGCGTGAGCGACACTGCGCTGCACGCAGAACGGCTCACGCAGGGTGAGACTCGTTGGGGCATTCCGTCACCGTTGTTTATGCACAACCCGTCGCTTCTCCGCGCTCTCGCCCGGTGCTTTCTCGCCGGTGAGCCCACAGTCGAACAGATTGCGGCGCGCGCCGGGCGGACTCTCGGCAGGCAATGGCGCTGGCTGCGTCCCCTCGCCCAGCGGTATTTGAACGCCGTTACCGGCCGGACACGCCCGCGCCATCGCGATGTCGTTCAGTTCTTCCTGAACGACCGGAACTTCGGCCGCGCCTGGTCGATACACTTTCACGAATTGTCGGTGTCGCAGTGGATATCCGAACCGCAGGAGATGCAGCCCATGGCGGTTGCCGCCGGTTGGGATATTCCGCGTATTGAGTCCGTGCGCGCCTTGTGCGATTGGCTGTGGCTCGACCTGGGAGAATTGGAATGGTTCGCCGATCTCAAGGGGCTCGTTAATAAGAAAACCCGTCCGCTGCTTAGGCACTATCATTACCGCGTATTGTCCAAGTGGGACGGCAATGTTCGTTTGATCGAGGCGCCGAAGCCGCGATTGAAGAGTTTGCAGCGACAGATCCTGACCGAAATTCTTGACAAGATTCCGCCGCATCGGGCGGCCCATGGGTTTCTCAAAGGGCGGTCCATCAGGACGTTCGTTTCGCCACACGCTGGTCAACAGGTCGTCCTGCGGCTGGATTTGAGCGACTTCTTCCCCACGTACTCAGCCGCGCGAATTCAGACTGTTTTTCGTGCGATGGGCTATCCCGAACCGGTTGCCGATCTCCTGGGAGGGATCTGTACGAACGCCGCGCCGCGCGATTTGTTCACCGGACTGACATATGACACCCGCTCCTTGTATTTGCGACCGCACCTGCCGCAGGGCGCGCCCACGTCGCCGGCACTGGCGAACCTGTGCGCGTATCGCGCCGATTGCCGGTTGGCGGGGCTCGCCGAATCGGCCGGCGCGAGGTACACCCGTTATGCAGACGATCTTGCGTTCTCCGGCGGTGAGGATTTCGAAAGACGCGTGGAGCGCTTTTCAACTCATGTCGCCGCGATCCTGCTGGAGGAAGGATTCGCCGTGAATCACCGGAAGACACGCATCATGCGCAGGGGAGTGCGGCAGCGTCTCGCCGGCCTGGTTGTCAATGAACACATGAATGTCAGGAGGCGGGATTTCGACCGGCTCAAAGCGACGCTGGCTAATTGCGCGCGGCTCGGTACTGGAGGTCAGAATCGCGCCGGTCACGCCGATTTCCGCGCGCACCTCGAAGGCAAAGTGGGATTTGTCGAGAGCGTCAACCCGGCCAAGGGGAAGCGCCTTCGGGATGTCTTCGAGCGGATCCAATGGTGAATACTGCCCGGTCAGTTCTTTGTCTTTGCGCGGAACGCATCCTCGATCCGAACTCCCTCGAGGCTCGCTCCGTGCTTCATGCCTTCCGTGTAAAGGATGGTGCAGTCGGCTTCAGAAGCCGCTGCAACGATCAGCGAGTCGTACCAGGAAAGCTGATAACGGGAACAAATCTCCGGCGCATCGCAGCAAAGCCCGAGGGACGCTGCGTAGGCAGCCAACCAATACACCTGTCGACCGGTAGGAGGCGACCCCGTACGATAATTGCCTTTACAGCATGTTTGAGACCCTCGTTCACAAGCGGGACACGGCCCAGGTTCGGCCCGGCGAAGAACTGGACGCCGCGGCACTTGCAGGTTATCTGAAGGAAAGGCTGGGCGGCGCCAATCCGATCGTCGAGGTCGAGCAGTTTCCGAACGGTCATTCTAATCTTGTTTATCTGATCCGGGCCGGTGAGGAGGAATACGTGCTGCGGCGTCCACCTCTCGGTCCGGTGGCGCCGAAAGCGCACGACATGGCGCGCGAGTATCGCGTTCTCGATGCAGTCCATCCGCATTTTCCGGAGGCACCCAGAGTATTCCTGTTATGCGAAGATCCAGCGGTGATCGGCAGCCCGTTTTTTCTGATGGAGCGGCGGCGAGGGCTGATCATTCGGGATGCCGTGCCTCCCGAACTGAGCGCGATTCCGGACTACCCGCAAATGGTGAGTGAAGCATTCGTCGATTGCCTGGTGCGGCTGCACGCGATCGATGTCTCGCGCGATGAACTGCGCACACTGGGGAAACCCGAGGGGTTTCTGGAGCGGCAGGTGCGCGGATGGGCGGATCGATGGAAGCACGCGAAGACCGAAGAACTGCCGGAGATGGAGGGTACGATCCGATGGCTCGCCGACCGCATGCCCGCCGCGTCGAATTTCAGGGACGCGACGCTGGTGCACAACGACTATAAGCTGGACAACGTTATGTTACGCCCGGCGGGGGACCGCGTGGAAGCCGTACTCGATTGGGAGATGACGACCTTGGGAGATCCGCTCGCCGATCTCGGTCTGACCATGTGCTACTGGGTGTGGACGGGCGCTCTGGAGCAGGAAGATCCGAACACCGCGACTCCGGTGATTACTTCGCAATCGGGATGGTACACACGCGACCAATTTCTGGAACGCTACGCAAGGCGGACCGGGCGTGACGTAAACGGCGTGGGCTGGTATGAAGTGCTGGGCGTCTTCAAATTGGCGGTGATTCTGCAGCAGATTTTTTACCGGTTTCATCTCGGCCAAACGCAGGATGAGCGGTTCCGGAACTTCGACCGCCGCGTGCGTGCGTTGTCGAGGTTGGCGGTGGCTTTAATAGAGCGACCGCTGACGAAGTGGACCAACTCTTGAGCCGGGTGTATCTGGTCCGGCACGGCCAGGCGGGGACCCGCAAGGCGTACGATGCGCTCTCCGAGCTGGGCAGGCGGCAGGCGCGGCTGTTGGGCGAGTACTTCGTTTCCGGGAAGATTCAATTCGACGCCGCTTACCGGGGAGAGTTAAAGCGCCAGCAGCTGACGGCGGAGGAGGTGCGTCTGGCTTATAGCGAAGCCGGTGAGTGTTTTCCGGAGGTGGTTCCCCACAGCGGCTGGAACGAGTTCGATCTCGACCATATTTACCGGGCACTCGCGCCTCTCCTGTGCGACGAAGATCCTGAGTTTGACCGAGAATATCGGGAAATGATGGCCCAGGCGCGAGCCGCGGCGGAGGAACATGGAGCGCAGGTGAATCGGCGCTGGATGCCATGCGACCGCAAGGTGGTGCTGGCGTGGATTGCGGGAAAACATGCTTACGAGGGCGAATCGTGGCAGGGATTTCGTGAGCGCGTGGCGGATTGCCGGAGCACGCTCGAAACAGTGGACGATGACGCGAACGTGATCGTATTCACGTCGGCGACGCCGATCGCGGTATGGGCTGCGCTTTCGATGGAGATTCACGATGAGCGGGCGATGCGGCTGGCAGGCGCTCTGCATAACGCCTCCTGCACCGTGGTGAAGGTGGTTGGCGAAGAGGTCCGGCTGCATTCGTTCAACGGCGTCCCTCATCTGGCAGCGGCGGAATTGAGGACCTACCGGTAATGGATTTCGAGTTCTCAGACAAGGCGAAAGAACTTCAAGAGCGCGTCACAGCCTTCATGGGGAAGCACGTCTATCCGAACGAAGCGAAATACCGGGAGCATTGCAACGGCCCGAACCGGTGGCAGCCCGTTCCGGTGATGGAAGAGTTGAAACCCAAAGCGCGCGCGGCGGGATTGTGGAACTTGTTTTTCCTGTTGTCCAACCTGGACTACGCGCCATTGTGCGAAATCATGGGGCGTTCTCCGATGGGTCCGGAGGTATTTAACTGCTCGCCGCCGGATACCGGCAACATGGAGGTGCTGGAGCGCTACGGCTCGCCGGAACTGAAAGAACGCTGGCTCCAGCCTCTGCTGGCGGGCGAAATCCGGTCGTGCTTCGCGATGACCGAGCCCGCGGTGGCATCTTCCGACGCGACGAACATCGAGTCGAGCATAGTGAAAGATGGCGACGATTACGTTATCAACGGGCTCAAGTGGTGGAGTTCCGGGGCGGGCGATCCACGCTGCAAAGTGGCCATTTTTATGGGCAAGACCAATCCAGCCGCGCCGAAACACAAGCAGCAATCGATGATCGTGGTACCGATGGACGCGCCGGGGGTTACGATTCGGCGTACGCTGACGGTGTTCGGCTACGATCATGCGCCGCACGGGCACGGCGAGATCCTTTTCCAAAACGTGCGCGTGCCCGCCGGTAATATGCTTCTGGGCGAGGGACGGGGATTCGAAATCGCACAGGGAAGGCTCGGGCCGGGCCGCATTCACCACTGCATGAGGCTGATCGGCGTGGCGGAGCGCGCGCTCGAATCGATTTGCAGGCGCGTGCGTACGCGGGTTGCGTTCGGCCGGACGTTGGCGGAACAGGGTACGATTCGCGCCGATATCGCGGTCTCCAGAATGGAAATCGAGCAGGCACGGTTGTTGACGCTGAAGGCCGCTTACATGATGGATACCGTCGGCAACAAGGCTGCGAAAGCCGAGATCGCCATGATCAAAGTGGTGGCGCCGAATGTGGCTTTGCGGGTACTCGATCGCGCGATTCAGGCGCACGGCGGCGCGGGCGTTTCCGAGGATTTCGATCTTGCCGCGGCCTGGGCGAACGCACGAACGCTGCGTCTGGCGGACGGGCCGGACGAAGTGCATCGCGAGGCGGTGGCGCGATACGAGCTTGCGAAATATGCGGACTGACCAGCGTGTCACTTCCTGAAGCGTGGCGAAACCGGCTTGCCGTTCCCGCCATAGCCGCACCAATGTTTCTGATCTCCGGTCCCGATCTTGTCGTCGAAGCGTGCCGAAGCGGGGTCATCGGAACATTTCCAGCGCTCAACCAGCGCACCAGCGAAGGGTATGACGCGTGGCTTTCGCAAATCGAAACCCGGCTCACGCCCGCCGAAGGTTACGCGCCGTTCGGCGTGAATCTCATCGTCCACAAAACCAATGCCCGGCTGGAAGAGGATCTCGCCATCACGGTCCGGCATCGCGTCCCGCTGGTGATCACGTCGCTCGGCGCGGCGCGGAACGTGGTGGAGCAGATTCACTCCTATGGAGGGCTGATCTTCCATGACGTCATCCATCTGCATCACGCACGTAAAGCGGCCGAGGCCGGAGTCGACGGCCTCATCGCCGTTTCGGCGGGCGCGGGTGGCCATGCCGGGACGCTCAGTCCATTTGCATTTCTCGCCGAGATCCGCGCTTTCTTTCGGAACACCGTGGTGCTTGCCGGCGCGATTAGCAACGGACGGCAGATCGCCGCGGCCCGGCTCATGGGCGCGGATTTGGCGTACCTCGGAACGCGCTTCATCGGCACGCGTGAGAGCATGGCGCCGGCGGGTTTCAAAGAGATGATCCTTCAATCCACGGCGAAGGATATCGTTTACACGCCGGCTATCAGCGGCGTGCATGCGAATTTCCTGCGTGCGAGCATCGTCGCGGCGGGCGGCGATCCGGACAACCTGCCGGCTCATGGGGGCCTCAGCATGTCCGGCGACGGAGAAGCCAAAGCGTGGAAAGACGTTTGGTCGGCCGGGCACGGCGTGAGCGACATCGACGACATTCCGGCGACGGCCGATCTGTGCGCCCGGTTGATCCGCGAGTATAAAGAGGCCATAAACAGCATCGAACAATGACCTGTCGACCGGTCTGGATTACCCAAAGATGGGATATACTCTCCTACCAAACGGGGAAAAATGCTGAAGAATAAAGTTGCCATCGTAACGGGCGGTAGCCGGGGAATAGGGCGCGCGATCGCGGAGACATTCGCCCGGGAAGGCGCGAACGTGGTCATCTGCGGCCGCAAGCGCGATACGCTCGAACAAACCGCGCGCGAGCTTGGGCCGGCGGTGACGCCGTTCGTCTGCCACGTCGGGCGCAATGAACAGATCAAGGCTATGGTGGATTATGTGACGGACGAGTTGGGATGGGTCGATATCCTCGTCAACAACGCCGCCACGAATGTGGCGCAGGCGCCCTGTCTCGAGGTTGATGAAGGCATGTTCGACAAGATGATCGACATCAACCTGAAGAGCGCGTTCCGCCTGACGCAGTTGGTCGCGCCCGGAATGTGCCAGCGCGGGAAGGGATCGATCATCAACATCTCATCGATTTCCGGCGTGCGGCCGCAGTTCGAAGGCATGTTGTACAGCATGACGAAAGCGGCGCTCATCATGATGACGCAATCCTATGCGCTCGAGTTGGGGCCGAAGGGTGTGCGCGTCAATGCAATCGCGCCGGGGCTGATTCAGACCGCGATGAGCGAATACTACTGGAAGGACGACGAGCGCCGGGAGAAGCGGATCGAAAATCAGCCTGTTCGCCACTTGGGACAGCCGAAGGAAATCGCCGAAGTTGCCGTGCTGCTCGCCAGCGACCGTTCGTCGTTCGTTACCGGCCAGACATGGGTGGTCGATGGCGGACGCCTGCTCCCATCCCTATGAGTCTGGTTGAACTCACGCGCGATCGGGATGTAGCTGTCATCACTATCGACAACCCGCCGGTGAATGCGCTCAGCCCCGGCGTTCCCGAAGGAATTCGAGTTTCCATCGAAGCCGCCGCTCACGACCCGCAGGTGAGAGCCGTAGTCATTATCGGCGCGGGCACGACATTCATCGCGGGCGCCGACATTCGCGAATTCGAAAAAATGACGTCAGGTGAGAAGGCGCGCGGGACGCTTCTGCCGATTCTGCTGGCCATCGAGGATTCGCCGAAGCCCGTGGTGATGGCAATCCACGGCCAGGCTTTCGGTGGCGGGCTGGAAGTCGCGATGGCGGGGCATTACCGCGTCCTCGCGCCCTTGGCACAGGTAGGGCAGCCTGAGGTGAAGCTTGGACTCATTCCCGGCGCCGGGGGCTCGCAGCGGCTTCCGCGTCTTGCGGGCGTCGCCAAAGCGGTGGAGATGTGCGCGTTCGGCGAGCCTGTGCGTGCACAGGAAGCACTGGCGCTTGGAATAGCGGATCGAATTACCGAAGGGGACCTGCTCGCCGGCGCCGTGGCCTTCGCGCGCGAAGTGGCGGATCGCCCCGCGCCCAAAACGCGGGAGCGCAATGGGAAGCTGGCCAACCCGGATCCGGCGATCTTCGCCGCCGCGCGGGACTCGGCACGTAAGACGCGGCGCGGACAATCCGCTCCTTTAACAGCCATCGACGCGGTGGAATCTTCGACGAGGCTCTCCTTTGAGGATGGCTGCGCGTACGAAGCGAAGCTCTTCAACGAGTGTCTGTTTTCGACGCAGTCCAAGGCGCTGATTCACGCGTTCTTCGGTGAACGGACGGTGAGCAAGATCCCCGATGTCCCGAAAGGCACCACGGTTTATGAAATACACCGCGGAGCCGTGATCGGCGCGGGCACCATGGGCGGCGGCATCGCGATGACCTACGCGAACGCGGGTATTCCCGTGATCGTGAAGGAGACTTCGCAGGACGCGCTTGACCGCGGCATCGCAACCATTCGCCGGAATTACGCGAATTCAGTGCAAAAAGGCCGATACACGCAAGCCTGGATGGACGAGCGTATGGCCCTGATAACGCCGCAGCTGGGTTATGACGGCTTCGACCAGGCCGACATCATCGTAGAAGCCGTATTCGAGGGGATGGCGCTGAAGAAGCAGATTTTCGCGGAGATTGACGCGATCGCCAAACCTTCCTGCATCCTGGCATCCAACACCTCGACCCTCGATATCGACGAAATCGCTTCGGCGACGAAACGCCCCCAAATGGTGATCGGACACCACTTCTTCAGCCCCGCAAACGTGATGCGTCTGCTGGAGGTCGTGCGCGGCAAGGCGACCGGCAAGGACGTCATCGCGACGTCTATGGCGCTGGGTAAGCGGCTCGGCAAAGTCGCGGTGCTCGCCGGAAATTCTCGCGGATTTATCGGTAACCGGATGCTAAGCCCTTATGGGCGCGAGGCGCAGTTCCTGTTGGAGGAAGGCGCTTCCGTCGAGGAAGTGAACCAGGCTATTTACGATTTCGGCTTTGCGATGGGGCCGCTCGCGGTCTTCGACCTCGCGGGACTCGATGTCGGCTGGCGCATCCGCAAGGAGTTCAAGCATCTCGAGAAGCCCGGCGTCCGCAAGCCACTGATTTCGGATCGCCTCTGCGAACTGGGCCGCTTCGGCCAGAAAACCGGTAGAGGATATTTCCGATACGACGAAAATCGCAGGCCTTTGCCGGACCCCGAGACCGCCGCCCTGATCGAGCAGGTCGCGCGCGAAGCCGGGATCGAGCGGCGGGCGATCGGCAAAGAAGAGATCATCGACCGATGCGTATTGGCGCTCGTGAACGAAGGCGCGAAGCTGCTGGGTGAAGGTATTGCCCTGCGCGCGGTGGACATCGATATCGTTTACCTGAACGGCTACGGCTTCCCGGCGTGGCGCGGCGGTCCCATGTTTTACGCGGACACGGTGGGGCTCGATAAAGTGCTGGCGCGCGTTGAGCAATTCGAAGCGCGTCACGGGTCCGACCTCTGGTCGCCCGCGCCGCTGCTCGAGCAGCTTGTCAAAGAGGGCAGGACGTTCGCGAGTTACGATCGGACACGATGAAGAACCGGATGGACGGTCTCGACCAAACACGCGCCTTCATCGCGAAGATTCCGTTCAATGCGCTCCTCGGCCTGGAAGTCCTCCGCGCCCATCCCGACGGCGTAACGCTACGCTGCAGGGTCCGGCCGGAGCTTCTCAACAGCCACGGAGCCATGCATGGAGGAGTGACAGCCAGCCTTGTGGACGTCGCTGTGGGAGCCGCGATTCATTATCGGTTCCGCGGCGCCCGCTCCATCAGCACGGTGGAACTCAAGGTGAGTTACTTTCTACCAGTCACAAACGGAGCCCTGCTTGCGCGCGCACGCCTGCTTCGCGTGGGGTCCACGCTCTGTGTGGGCCGGGTCGACCTGACGGACGACGAAGGCAACCTCGCAGGCACGGCGATCGTGACCTACATTTTTCTCGATGCGCGGGCTACTTCTTCGCCGAGAGCATCAGCTTGATTAGTTGTTCGGTGACGTTGGGTTCGAGCCCTTCCGTGTGCCCCTTGCCCATCCTCACCACGTCCGCGACAACGCGGCCGTCTTTGCAGTGCGGGTACTCGAATACTTCGGCCGCGCCGCCTCTCGGTAGACGTCCCCAGGCGTCGGAGCCAGGAACCTGCCGCGTCGAATCGTAAACGTAGCCGGCCTTGGAGTCGACCACATCCGGCAGGTGAATCCGCGCGCCGCAGCCGAATTTCGCGGCCCACGGCGACGCATCCGGTATCGGCTGATCCCCGAGCTCATGCTGGCCGGTTTCGAAGATGAACGAGAAATTGGCGGCGGGAGGTTCGCGCAACGGTGCCATGGCTGCGGCCAGACCGGCGGGGCCGGGACTCGGTAGCGGCGACGCTCCGGAGGGGGCAGTTGCCGCGGCCGCGGCGAAGAAGCTCGGCGGAATCGGCGGCGTCGGACCCAGCCGGCCGCCGGACAAGCTGAGCCAGCCGTCCACGCGGGCTTTGAAGAAATCGGTGCGCACCAGCCGGTTCGACGTCATGCCGCCCTGTGAATGCCCCACCAACCAGAACGCTTTGATGCTCTTCTTCCCCAACTGGTCGTAAACCATGTTGACGATGTTCTGTAGATATTCGTCGTCGTTCGGCGACCACACGCGTGTCGGGGAATTCGGCGTGGCGACGACCAGGCGGTACTTCGTCGCGTAATCCATGACCGGGAAGTAGTGGCGCTGCCAGTTCCCATAGGACCCCGCGCCATGCAGGCTCAGGATGAACGTGACCTTTTCGCCATGCTTCAGATTGCACGGGTAGTCGAGAAAGAACTTGCGTCCGGTCTTCGGTTCGACCGCAGTCCCCTGGTCGATGACCAGAGCACCCGGACAATCCTTATCGCCGCAGTGCAGCGGAGGCGGTGTTTGGCACGCTACGCCGCCCAGTTCGAGCGGGGCCTGTTTGGCGGCCATTGTGCCTGCCAGAGCGAACAGCGGGATCAGCGGCAATAGTCTCAAGTCGATGTCTCCTTGTGAGAAAATATTACGGATGCGCGTGCAGTATCTCAAGCTTCTGTACGCATTGGCCGGTCTAATCTGGACGGGCCATTCGTGGGACCGCCTGGCAGCTCACGTCACCGGTCACATCCCGATCTCGACCGGCACGCTGTTCCTCAGGCGATAGCGCAAATATCGCGCCGCACTACTTTTTGGCGTACTTCTTCAAATCCTTCGGACCTACTTCAGCGCCGTAGACATTACCGGCAGCATCCGCCGCGACACCTTCGGAGGTGCTGGTAGCGCCTGCTCCAGGCGAGGGATCGGGAATGAACGCGATGACCGTGCCGTCTTTGGCGCTGCCGATGCGGATGCCTCTCTTATAACCGGGATTGTGGCCGTAACCGTCACGGTCGGTCGATTCGGAATCGGTCACATAGATGACATCGTTTTTGTCGATATAAATTCCGCTGGGACGGCTGAATTGCTTCCACTCCGCGAGGAACTTACCATCCTGATCGAAAATCTGGATGCGATTGTTGGCGCGGTCGCCCACGAACAACCTGCCTTGAGTGTCGAAAGCCAGGGCGTGCGGCACTTCGAACTGGCCGGGGCCGGACCCGTGTTCACCCCACTGCTTGATGAACTTTCCATCCTTCGTGAACTTGACTATGCGCGCGTTGCCCCTGCCGGGGCTGTGGCCGTCAGAGACGAAGATATCGCCATTCGGGGCTATCGCAACGTCATTGGGTTCGTTGAAAGTGTCGGGACCGTCTCCGGCGACCCCGGCTTTGCCCAACGTCAGCAGAACCTTGCCTTCGGGGCTGAACTTGAAAACCTGAAAACCTTTGCCGTCTTTCGCGTGGCCGTCGGTCACCCAGATGTTGCCATCTTTGTCGACGCAGATGCCATGCGGGAAGAGCAACATACCTTGGCCAAAGCTTTTGACCATCTTTCCTGATGCGTCGAACTTCAGAATCGGCGGATCGTTCTTCCCCTCGCAACTGTTCGCGCCGCACCGCTCGGCGACCCAGATACTCTTTCCGTCGCGATCGATATCCACGGCGCTGGTCGATCCCCAGGTTCGGCCCTCGGGAAGCTTCGCCCAGTTCTCCACCGTCACGTAAGGGTTGGGTTGTGAGTTGGGAACCGGGTCGGTTCCCGCGGCCAGCATGGTTACGGCGAAGGCCGCGCAGATCCAATAAGGTTTCATTTCTTAATCGCCCCTGTTTATTTTTTTACAGCTTCGATGCGAATTTGTTTCAGGTTTTCGGTTCGCGTGCTCAGTTCCGCCGTACCAGCCGGAAACTGACCCACGTTGAGAATATGTGCGACGAGGTTGGCGGTCTGTTCACGTGTGAGCGTTCCCGGCCGATCCGCCGGCATCGATACGCGGATTCGATCGAATAAGTCACTCAAGGTCAGGCCGCTCCAATTCGAAAGAAATTCACCGCCGGTCAGCGGTGGCGCCGATTCTCCGCCGTTGAGTTCCAAGCCATGGCAGGACGCACAGTTGCTTGCGTAGAATGCTGCGCCGCGCTTGGCCTGCTCCGCCGTATAGACACCGTCCCACACGGTACTTGTCTTCTGCTCCTGAAACACGACGAGTGCGCTCAACGCGATCAGAACAGCTGCCGCAGTCACTCCTGCTCCGGAAGCTTATACGCTATATACTCACCGGAGTAAGCGCCGCCGCTTACGGCTACTACGATGTACTGCTTGCCATCCACCGAGTAGGTCATCGGTGAGCCGCTTTGCGGGGCTGGCATAGGAACCGCGCCCACTTCTTTGCCCGTGGCTTTGTCGTACGCGCGCAGCATCGCGGCGCGCGGATGTTGCACGGAAGTCATCTGGCTGTCACCCAGGACGACGAGGGTCTTGGTGACCACCAGCCCTACGCTTCCGGGTTGGCCGGTGTTGGGAATGTTCATCCCCTTCAGCGCGGCATTATTGCGAACCGCGTCCGGCGTCTCGCCGTAAGGCACCTGCCACTGAATATCGCCGCGATCGAGATTAATCGCCGAGATCACCGCATAGGGAGGTTTTACAATAGACAGCCCTTGTACAGTCAGTGCTCCCGCAGGCGCGGCCGGCCGGGCGGGTGCCGCGGATGCCGCCGCGGCCGGAGCCGGTCTGCGAGCGGGTTGCGGGGCATCGGCAGCGCTCCCGAAGCCAGGCCCCTCGGAAACGCGAAATTCCGTGTCATTCCTGCCAAGGACGTAATGAATATCGGAGAACCCTTCCGGCGGCTTCCTGAGAGATATCGGCGAGACCGCCGACTGATTCGCCTGCGCGTAGACGGTGTGCGTTTCCGGATCGTATCCGGCGCCCGGCCAATTGGTGCCGCCGCTGGCATTGCCGAGCTGCATGGCGCCGAGAAAACCCTTGGGATCGCCCACTACCGGCGGGAGAAACATGGGACCAGTTTTATAGCGGGCAATGTTGTCCTTCGCCTGCGCGCGCATTTCGGGAGTGAAGTCGATCAGGTCGTCCGGCACGTCGATGAAGTTGCGCGCATAACGCGGCGGCTTGGTGGGGAAGGGCTGTGTCGCTGCAGTCTTCTCGCCGGGCACATCGGATTGAGGGACTGGACGTTCTTCGATCGGCCAGACCGGCTTCCCGGTCACGCGGTCGAAGACATAGAGAAACGCTTCCTTGCTGGGCAGCGCCACGGCCTTGATGGCCTTGCCATCCACAATGATGTCGGCCAGAATCGGCGCGGAGGAAAGATCGTAATCCCAGATAGGATGGTGCACAATCTGGAAATGCCACTTCCGTTTGCCGGTCTTCAGGTCCACGCACACCAGGCTTTCACCGAAGAGGTTGTCGCCCGGACGTTCGCCGCCGTAGAAGTCCGAAGTAGGAGACTCAACGGGCAGGTACACGAGGCCGAGCTCCTCGTCGACCGTCATCTGCGTCCATACGCCTGTATTTCCATTGGTCGCCCAGGATCCGTTTTCCCACGTTTCATTACCGAATTCGCCGGGGCGTGGAATGGTGTTGAAGGTCCACAGCAGCTTGCCGTTATGCGCGTCGTAAGCACGCACCAAGCCCTTGGTATTGTCGTGCGTTACAACCGTCATGCCTTCCTTGAAGGATGACCCGACGATCACCACGTCTTTAACCACGAGCGGAGTGGAATGCAGACCGGCCTCGCCGTTTTCCAGATCTATCTGTTTCCCGGTGCCGGTGGTCATGCCGACTTTCAGGTCCACCATGCCATCCTTGCCGAATCCGGGGATCGGCGTACCTGTTTTCGCGTTCAGTTCGATCAGCCGATAGCCGGTGGTGACGAAGACGATGCGATCGTCGCCCTTGCCGTCGGTCCAGTAAGAGACACCGCGGCCGGAAAGCTGGCGGGGCGCGATCGCTGCGCGCTTGCCTTCGCGGAATTGATAGACCCAGAGCTGCTCGCCGGTTTTGGCGTCGAGAGCCACCACCGATCGGCGGGTTCCGCCGGTAGTGTATAGGACGCCTTTGACAACCAGCGGGGTGCCTTCCAGCTTGTATTCGGGGCGCGGGCCGAGATTGTCGGTCTTGAAACGCCAGGCGACTTCCAGCTTGCTGAAGTTGGCGGCGTCGATCTGATCGAGCGGTGAATACCTGGTGCCTTTCAGGTCGGCGGTGTAGTAGGGCCAGTCGCCGTTTTTAGTTGACGGTAGTCCTGTGTTCTGCGCTAAAGCGGGGAGAACGAAAAACAAGGCGCAGGCCAACGGCCTGGTCCACGAGGGAAGCTGCTTAGACATGATCGAACCTCACTTGGCACCTAACTTATCTGGCTCTTACTTAACTGTGACTTTTACATAGGCGCTGGTCCAGCAACACTGGAAGCCGCCGCCGCCTTCTCCGGACCAGTCGTTTCCACCGACGCGCAAAATGTACTCGCCGGGCGCGCTGAAAGTCGCCGTGGTGGTTTGCGTGCCGGTAAACGTGCTGCCGTTTGGAGGCGGAAAGTCCGCTTTTTCGGCCGGTGTTCTGCCGTTGCTGAAAGTCACGTTACCGGGTCCGCGGAATTTGCTCCAGATGACACTGGCGGGTGCGAATCGGGTCAGCGCGGCAGAGGCGCCCGGAACCTTCTTTGCATCGTCCCCTACCCATACCTTGAGCGGAAGGGGTTCAGATACCGTAGCCGTCATGGTGATGGTTACGGAGCGCGGGCCCTGCGCAAAGGGACCCGTCATGGCAAATCCTACAGAGGGCGGTGTGTTTCCGGTGGCATCGATGAATGGCGAAATTTCATATAGCGGATTAAGACTTACGGGAATGGCGGTGGTGGCGCCATTCGCGGTCAAAGTCCAGGTAAGCTTCTTGTCGCCGAAGTCTTTTGGCACGTTAATAGTGAACATGCCCCACTGTCTGCCCGTCAGGAAGTGAGTGGGCTGCCCGCGATCGGGATCGCCGGCGGCAGCCGATCCAGGATCTTCGATCCGATTGTTCGGTCCAATCGGGATGTCGAGCTCCTGTTTCAGGTTCCGATTGTAGTAGCCGATAAGAAGGTTGAAGGTCCCGTCCGGCTTTTTGTACCATCCCTCGAACGCCGCCGTGACGCTTTGACCGGAGTCGGGTTTGGGTTCCGGGGCTAGTTGTTCGGCGGCCGGCAGCGCGCAGGCCGCCAGAATGGCTGCGATATACGGCAAACGCGGCTGAAGCCGCGTGTACCAGGTTAGTAAAAGCATTTTAGTTGCTGGCGCGTTGCGTGGTGGCGGCGGGGTTTCCCTGATGTTTGGCGAGCCAATCCTGGTAGTCCTGCTCGCTGATGTACGTCACGTTAACCCAGGCATGAGCCATTTCATCGACTGTACGGTCGCCCCATCCCACCCATTGATCGTGGTCGGGATTGTTGGGATTCGCGGCCGTATTGTCATGCCATGCGGTCACATGGATGGTGGTTCCTTTCGGCAGCACGGGCGCGACATCGTCGGCGTAGATGTAGTTGGTCATCCACTGGAAGTTGAAATGGTCCACCGAGCTCAGCATCTGGTGAGTCCCGTCGGGAAGGATGGCTTCGATGGTCATCGCCTTACCGCGGAGGTGCATGTGGGGTTGAAAATTCTCCAACCGGGCCGGCGCCTGCAACTTGTGGAATCCCTCGGTCATGGTGATCATATTCGGTTTGATATCGAGAGGGCTGCCCTGCGTGGCGGTGGCTCCGAACAACGTGAGGCGGGTGCGGTATTTCGGCTTCTCCCCTTTGGGATAAAGATAAACAGCCAGTTCGGCGTGGTCCCTGATTTCTTCGCCGACGGCATGCAGGTGCAGTTCCCACCAGATCTGCGAACCCGGCAGCAACAGCTTGCCGGTGTCGGGGCGATAAATGTCAAAGTTCTTGCCGATCGCCCATTCCATCAGGAGCCCGGCCGAACCGGGTCCGCCGCCGCTGCCGTCATTGATAGCCAAGGGGTCGGGCTCATCCTGGATGAGGCGGGCGAGAACATGATGCGTAATTCTGCGGCCCGCCGGAGTACCAGGCCGCATCTCGACCGCGCGAACCCAACGGGGCTCGGTGAGGGGTATGTTGGTGAGCGGCTTGAACCAAACGTCCTGTCCATGCGCCGGCATCGTATAGGCATCCGATTTGAGCACAAAATCCGGCGGTCCAAACTCTTTCGACAGTTTCCAGCCGTCGTCGGTTGGCCAGGTTTTGGCCGGCGGCATGTCCTTCGGATCTCCGGCCGGGGAGCCTGCATCCACCCAACGGACGATGGTGGAGATCTGCTCGTCGCTCAAGGAGATGTCGTTCGAGAACTTCTGAATGCCGACTGTTTTATCGAGATGCCACGGAGGCATGTTGCGGGTGATAACCCGTTCTTTGATGGCCTTGGCCCATGGGCGCGTCTCGTCATATGTGATGAGCGACATGGGGGCCATCGATCCCTTTCGATGACAATCCTGACATTTCTCCTGTAAGATCGGCGTGATGTCTTTGGCAAAGGTCGGGGCATTCGAAGCCGGTTCGGCCGCAGCCGCCAATCCCGAAAATGCGAGGCATGCCGAGAGCGCGAACACACCTCCGGCCAAAGTTCGTGAAATGCCGATTCCCATCATCGTCGTCTCCTTGATTGACGCGTGCGTTACCTGTCGCACGGTAGGTAGTTTAAGCGCTTCAGATCCCGTTGTCAAACCCCGGGTACTCCGCGCCTGTCCCGGTAAGATTTAGTTTACACGCTTCCCCGGCGCTGAATCGTCCTCCCGCGGCGGAGGGGCGGACTGGTTCCGGTTGGACGATTCGGCCCTTCGCGCCAACTTCAGGCGACAGGCGCGGCGGATGGTCCGGGTGATTTCGGCGGTTGAAAAGACGAACCCATTTTTGTGTGGCGAATCGATCCCGGCGTCCGGAGATTCGCCTTTCATTTCAACGAATTGGGCGAGGTGGCCGGCGTCTTCGAGGGCTTGCTCGCGAAGCGCGGCTTGTTCTCTTCGGCAGCACGGCGGATGGCCTGCAGCGCGATGAACTGCTGGAGATTCTTCGTCATAGTGCGGTGAATTCGCCCCTCGTGGATGGTGAGGAGTTGGCTCAAGCGATGGCGCGCGGCAAACTCGCCCCCTGCCGACTGATCGTTATTTTCCGGATGACGGCACGAGACGCATGTCCTGGCGAATCGCTTCAGCGACCTGCTCGGTATGGGTGGCTGGCGCGAAGTGCCCGGCGCCTTCAATCGGCGTCATACGTTTTATCGGGGCCTGAATATCCTTAAAATAGTGCGCGGCTGAGGAACTGTCTGTGATGTGATCTTCGGTTCCCTGTATGAGAAAAACGGGGAGCTTGAAGTCGAATCCCAGCGCCGGGGTATCAATCGCAAAAACCGTCGAGGCCAATCCCGTCATCGTTTGCAGGCCCTGCTGGTAAGCTCGAAAGTCGTCGGCGCTCACCTGCGCGCGTATCAGCGAGTCTTGCCGTGACAGCCATTGCAGATCGGATACAGCCAGATAACGGTTCAGTTGTCCGCGCAGAACGATATACTGATCTAAATTACCCTGGGCCGGGATGCCAAGCTTCTCCAGTTCAGCCACCGCTTCCAGGTCGGGCTCCGCTCGCGCGCGCGCCAGCGTGTATCGATATTGAGTTTCGACTGCCTCCCGCAAGTTGACAATCTGGCCGATGCCGACGAAAGCACTGAAAAGATCCGGCCGACGCTTCACAATCTCGACAGCCAAATATGAGCCCCAAGAGTGGCCCACCAGGATCACCCTCTTCGTGTGCAGGTATCCTCTGATGAATGCTGCCAGTTCAATGCCGTCTGAAATCAGCCGGTCCAACGATGTTTGCTGGCGCTCCGCGCCGGAATGGCCGAGGGTCCTGCCCGCACCCCGTTGATCCCATTGAACGAGAACGAAATCCCTTTCAAACGGTTTGTACACCGAGGTGAGAGAGGATTGTGCGTCTCCGGGCCCTCCATGCAGGAAGAGCAGTACTGGTTTGGTTCGATCGCTCCCGCGAATCGTGACCCACTGCGGCATGCCGCCGAGGGTGATGAACCGCTCTTCCGCGATCTGCCGAGGCTCCGCAGCAATTGCTACCGCTTGAGGACCCGGTGCGACACCCGCCAGCGTCAAAATCAACAAAAGCGCGCGCATGTTCGGATACTTTCTCTTAAGGTCCGGTACGGAGCTTGAATACAGGATGTTCGACGCAATAATATCGGTCCTCTCGACACTCGACAATAGATTAGCGGCGCTCCTGTCGAACTTCAAGGGGGAACCAACTGGGGAAAGAAAGGGATGCTCCTGACGTATCCTTGCCGCGCCGTTTCGCGCGGGCGACTCCTCAGCGTCCGAATCCAAGCCATTCTCCGGGTGGGGTGTCATCCAGGAGCCCGTGCCCGCTTCCCATGTATAATGCCCGTGGCGGTCGGGTTTCGAATGCGTCTCCTGCCAATTATCGGCGGTATCTGCTGTTGTATGGTGGCCTTGGGCCAAAGTGAATCCGGCTCGATTGCGGGTTCCGTTTTCGACCCGGCGCACGCACCGGCGGCGGGTGTAAGTGTCGAAGCCAGGAACACCGAAACCGGAACCGACTACAAGGCCGTAAGCTCGGCCAGGGGCGAATACACCCTTCCGCAACTACCGCCCGGAAAGTACGACATCTTCGTTATCGATGCCAGGTACCGGCCTTTTGTGCGCAGGGGCATCGTGATTCGCGCGGGCCAGACGGCAGCCTCGGAGATTCAGCTCGCGTCGAGTGCCGGTATGTTGGCCACACTCGGAGAAATGCCGGCGTTGTTTGAGGTTCTTTCCAAAAAGCCGCCTCCTCCCGAAGGGCCTGCGCCCAGAACTCCGGATGCGAAGCCGGACTTTTCCGGCGTCTGGCTGATTTCTCCCCCGTCCGTTGGGGGACGTTCGCAACAACCGGATCTGTTGCCGTGGGCAAGAGCTTTATTCCGCGAACGCGTACTCAACGACTATAAAGATAAGCCTTCCGCTCGATGCCTGCCGGAACTCGCGGGATTTCTGGCTCGGTGGCCTATCAGAATCGTCCAGACTCCCAAGCTCCTGGTGACGCTTAGAAGCGACGATGTGATCTCCGCCCACAACGTGTACCTGGATGGGCGCAGTTTCCCGAAGGATCTGGAATCATCGTGGCAGGGATATTCGATTGGCAAATGGGAAGGCGACACGCTG
>Ga0209167_10000594_pt1 | contig 25123 bp, 26 predicted proteins | sample Coa_R1_9_FD_187154 | JGI IMG/M metagenome (GOLD analysis project Ga0209167, IMG submission 187154) | Surface soil microbial communities from Centralia Pennsylvania, which are recovering from an underground coalmine fire - Coalmine... | ecosystem: Environmental > Terrestrial > Soil >...
AGTCCCCCTGGGTCGCGTTTCATCACGGATACACATGGCCATCGCTCAAGGCCCGGGCCTACAACCAACTCGACAGATGGTCCCTGCGCTCCGCCAACAAGGTGCTGACCGTCAGCGCGCCCTTTCGCGATCAACTCGCCGCACTGGGCGTGCCGCCGGATCGGATTGCGATTATCCACAATGCCATTCCAGCCGGATGGGGCGCTCAAGCCTGCCGGCCGGAGCAAGCGGCCGCATTTCGGGCGCGTACGGGGATCGCCCCGGATCGAAAAATCATTTTGATCGTGGGGCGTCTGTCGCGTGAAAAGGATCATCTGACTCTACTCGAAGCGGTAAACCGGCTCCGCTCGACAGTGACCCCTCACCTCGTGATCGTCGGCGAAGGGCCGGAAAGGCACCGCATAGAAGAACGCGTGCGCCATCTGGCACTCGGCGAGCACGTCACCTTCACCGGCCAGCAGAGTTCAGCCGAACCGTGGTACGGCATTGCCGACGTGGCGGTTCTGTCGTCGCTGAGCGAAGGTTCCCCCAACGCCTTGCTCGAGGCGATGGCGACCCGTGTTCCTGTGGTCGCCACCGCGGTCGGCGGCGTGCCTGAGATGGTCGCGCACGAGGAAAGCGCGTTGCTGATCCATCCGGGAGATCCCGTGAGCATGAGCGCCGCGATGGCCCGGGTGCTGACAGAGCCCGAACTCGCCCGGCGTTTGACGGCCCGCAGCTACGAACTGATTCTCGAGCGCCACGAGCCCGAAGAGCGAATTCGACAGCTCGTTTCGATCTACCGCTCGCTGACTGAAAAACCGGCGCGAAATAGCCATATAGCCCCTAAAGAGGCCCCGGGGGAGTGAAATAATCGCTGCCGGACAATACACTTGGTAGTGTTGAGCTCTTTATATCGGGAGCTTCGGCGGGGAGCGCACAATGTCGTCGACCTGGATTTACTCAACGTCGATCTTTTGGTCTCGAACCGGCGTAGTGCTGCTTCTATGCGTGGCGCGGATTCTCGCCCAGAACGCAGCGACTACCGTCAGCGTGGACGCCAAGGCCAACCAGCACCCGATCAGTCCCATGATCTATGGGATCGCTTTTCCCACCACGGACGATCTGAAAGCCACGGGGTTCACGATGAACCGGGAGGGCGGCAACGGGTCGAGTACTTACAACTGGCAGATCGACGCCACCAATCATGCCAACGACTGGTATTACGAAACCTTTCTCGATCCGACCTACGACAGCGACAACATCATCATGTGGACTCGAGCCGCCAACGTGGGCGCCCAGCCGCTGCTGACGCTTCCGATGCTCGGCTACCTCGGAAACCTGGGTCCGGGCAACGCATCCCTCCGGTCGTTTTCCATCAAGAAGTACGGGCCGCAGACAGGGTCGGATCCCTACCAGCCCGATGCAGGCAATGGAATCAGCACAGCCTCAGGCAACCCGTTCATCACCGGCAACAATCCTCTCGACGCGAATGTGGCAAACTCCGTTTCCCAGCAGCAATCCTGGATTGAGCATCTGATCGGCAAGTGGGGCAAAGCGGCTGCCGGCGGCCAAAAGTACTACATCATGGACAACGAGCCTTCGCTCTGGAATTCGACTCACCGGGACGTCCATCCCAATCCAGAGACGTACGACGAGCTCTATAACGACTATGTCGGCTACGCCGGCGCCCTGCGCGCGCTCGATCCGAACGCGATCATCGTCGGCCCGGAAGAGTGGAGCTGGTGGGCGCTGTTCGTCAGCGGCTACGACCAGAAAAACGGATACGCCTCGGCGGGTTCCGACTACAACACACATAGCCAGACGTACTACTACCCCTGGCTGCTGCAGCAGCTTGCCGCTTATCAGAAGAAGACGGGTAACCAGCTTCTCAACGTGCTGAGCGTGCACTATTATCCCCAGGAAGGATCGCTGGTGTCGAACAGCGACGACGATTCTCTCGCCGGGCAACAAACTCGAAACGAGTCGACCCGCGCGCTCTGGGACCCCAACTATGTCGACCCGTCATGGCTTAACCAGCTGGGTCTCACATTCAACCCCGCGGTCCCGCAGGGCGCCGTGTATCTGATCCCCACGCTGAAAAGCCTCGTCAGCCAGTATTATCCCGGATTGCAGACTGCCATCACCGAATATAACTGGTACGACGAGGCTAACCTGAACGGGGCAACGACACAGGCGGACGTGCTGGGAATATTCGGGCGGGAAGGTTTGGATATCGCCACGCGCTGGACCGTTCCGCTCAACCCATCGCCGACTTATCTGGCTCTGGAAATGTACCGCAACTACGACGGCAAGCTCTCCGCGTTCGGAGATACGAGCGTGTCGGATACCGTGGCCAATCCGGATAATCTATCGTCGTTCGCCGCGGTGCGCACTTCCGACGGCGCGCTGACCGTAATGGTGATCAACAAGCAGCAGGGCACCACGCCGGTCACCTTAAGCCTGGCGAACTTCCCAACCACCGGTACGGCGCAGGGATTTCAGATTGCGTCGGCTTCTCAAACAGCCATCACGGCGTTGGGCAGCGTTCCCATCGCCGGCAACGCCATCTCGGTCGCGCTTCCCTCGCAGAGCATTACGCTGTTCGTGATCCCGGCGGGGACCATTACGTCCAAACCTGCGGCACCGACCGCCTTGGCCGCGAACGTAGGCAACGGCACTGTTACCGTAACCTGGATTGGCGCTGGCGGAGCCACCAGCTATACGGTCTGGCGCTCGTCGAAGAGCGGCAGCGGCTATGTCAGCCTCGGAACGGTAAAGGACACGTCGCCGCTGACTCTGACGGACTCCGGCCTGACCAATGGAACAACTTATTACTACGTGGTGACGGCAACCAATTCGGCCGGCACAAGCCCCAACTCGGCGGAGCTTGCCGCCACGCCGATTTTGCCTCCCACGTTCACGTCCTCCGCCACGGCCACGCCGAACCCGGTCACTCAGGGGGTGAGCACAACCATCGATGCTACCGTAACCTGTACGGCCAACACCCTGACGAACGGCAATGTGCAGATTCTCGTCGTGGATCCCAACGGCAACACCGCAGCCACGCAGAATTACAGCAGCCAGAGCTTCGCGGCGATGCAGTCTCAAAAATATTCATTCAAGCTCACGCCCGCAATTGCCGGCACGTACACAATAGAGGTTGGCGAATTCAGCGCCACCTGGCAACAGTGGAGTTGGAATGCGTCCGCCGGCAGCATCACGGTCAATTCCGGCGTGGTATTCACCTCTTCCACCTTGAATCCGTCAACGTTAACCGCTGGAGGAACCGCTACCATCGCGCTCACCGTTACCGAGACCGGCCCGATCGGGCTCAATAACGCCAATATCGAGTTGCAGATCTTCAACGCGTCCAGCTCCGCGGTTGCCACCCAGGTCTGGAGCTCGCAGAATTTCACCGCGGGCCAGACCCTGAAGAATTCGTACAGCTGGACTCCGGCCATTTCGCTGCCGGCGGGCGCCTATACCGTTCAGGTCGGAGTATTCGATTCCACGTGGAGCACTGACTATTACTGGAATACCGATGCGACGATTACCCTGAGTGGAACGAAACCCGTGGTGTTCACATCTTCGGCAAAAGCGCCGTCCACGCTGGCCGCCGGATCGACCGGGGCAGTTTCTCTGACAGTGACCGAGACCGGGACGGGCTCGCTGACTAACGGGAACGTGGAGTTGCAGATCTTCCCGGCTTCCGGTCCCGCAGTCGCCACCCAGGTGTGGAGTTCGCAGACCTTCGCCGCGAGCCAGAAACTGTCCTACACCTGGAATTGGACGCCTGCCGCGGCGCTCGCGCCGGGAACCTACACGGTCGATGTCGGCGTTTTCGATTCCACCTGGGCCACCGATTATTACTGGAACACCGATGCGACGATCACACTGACGGCACCCGTGGGCAGCACGCCGCAGACCATCACGTTTGCCGCGCTGAGTACGCGGACGCTGGGATCGGGCTCATTCGCTCTGAGCGCGACCGCCAGTTCCGGGTTGGCGGTGACGTTTACCTCGAACAGTACTGCTATCTGCACGGTTTCCGGGGTCAACTTAACGCTGCTGAAAGTGGGCATGTGCTCGATTACGGCCAGCCAGCCCGGCAATTCGACATACGCCGCAGCCACGCCGGTCACCCGGACTTTCGAGGTCTCCGCCGGTCCTCCGGCCATCGTGTCCCTCTCGCCGAATTCGGGGGCCGGAACTTCGGTCACATTCCGGGCAGTCTATTCAGATCCCAATGGCGCGGCGGATCTCAGCGAAGCGATGTTGCTGGTTAACAATGGTGTAGCCGGCGCCAATGGCTGCTGGGTCTATTACCAGCCGCAGGGGAACCATTTGTATCTGGACAACAACGCCGGCATCGCATGGGTAACGCCGGCGCTGACACCCGGGGTAGCAGGGACGGCCTCCAACAGCCAGTGCACGCTGAACGCCGGATCCAGCTCGGTCGATACGTCGGGCAACAACCTGGCGCTGAGTGTCTCTCTGAGCTTCAGCGGCACGTTTGTGGGTTCGAAGAATGTGTACCTGTATGCCGCCGGGTTCAGCGGACAGAACAGCGGGTGGATCAGGGAAGGTACGTGGACGCCAAACCCGAGCGCCGGGCCGCCGGCCATCGTGTCGCTCTCGCCGAACTCGGGCGGTGGGACATCCGTCACGTTCCAGGCCGTCTATTCGGATCCCAACGGCGCAGGCGATTTGAGCGAAGCGCTTTTTCTCGTCAACACCGGCGTCAGCGGCGCTAATGCGTGCTACGTGAATTACAATCCGCAGACAAATCATCTGTATCTCGCCAACAACGCCGGCACCGGGTGGGTGACGCCGACGCTGACACCTGGGGTAGCCGGGACGGCGTCCAACAGCCAATGCACGCTCAATGCCGGCTCCAGTTCGGTCAGTAAGGCAAGCAACAACCTGACCCTGAATATGGCGCTGAGCTTCACCGGCACGTTTGTGGGAGCAAAGAACGCGTATCTTTACGCCACCGGGATCAGCGGCCAAAACAGCGGTTGGGTCAAAAAAGGCGCCTGGACGCCCTGAACACATTCGGACGTACCTGCGATCCCAAGGCGTACTATCAGCCGTTTATGCGGTAAAGCATCAAATTCACTGGCTTTGCACTGGCTTTGCAGTGGAAATCCTTGAAGAATTGCGCTATCATTCGGAACCATGCAGCTCGGCACCGGTTCAACCGCGAGACTGGAGGTGGAATACAACAACCCTCGTACAGCAGCGCTCCCGATCGCCTCGAAGCAGCAGAAAACGAGATTCGGGAAGTTGTTTTCGATGCTGTTCGCCCTGATTTTGACGGCGCCGGCGCAGGCGTCAACTTCGCAAACGATCACGTTCGACGCGATCCCCAACCAGCTTCTTGGAATCTCGCCATTCACTATTGCCGCGCAGGCCAGTTCCCTACTGCCGGTCAGCTTCGCTTCGACCACTCCCACGGTTTGCAAGGCCGCGAGCGTGCTGGTCGCGATCCTCAGCACGGGGACCTGCTCGATCACCGCCAGCCAGGGCGGCAACGCGACCTACAGCGCAGCGACGCCCGTCACACGGAGCTTTACCGTGACCGAAGCCATGCCATCTTACGGGTTCACGCAACCCGCGGATAGCCCGTTCGCTGTGGGCGCGCAACCAGTTGCCGTGGTGGTGGGGGATTTCAACGGCGATGGCTTCCCGGACCTTGCCACGGCAAATACGTTTCCTGCGCCCACCGTCACCGTGCTGCTTGGGAACGGCTCCGGCGGGTTTACCCAAGCGCCGGGCAGCCCATACTCGATAGTAATTCCTCCTTCCTCGGGAGGCCCCAACTCTGCCCTTAATTCCATAGCAGTGGGGGACTTCAACGGCGATGGCTTCCAGGACTTGGCCACGTTGAGCGTCGGTTCATATCCCGGCACCGACCAGAACGCTCTCGTCGTAACTGTGCTGCTGGGGAACGGCAAGGGCGAGTTCACCTCAAAGCAGGGCGGCCCGATCTCCTTGGGATTAGGCGGCGTATTCAATCTATCCATGGTAGTGGGAGATTTCAACGGCGATGGCATTCAGGATCTTGCTTGGGCAAATTCTACTGCGGCAAATAGCGTGACGGTGCTCTTGGGGAATGGCTCGGGTGGGTTCACGCAGGCCGCGGGCAGCCCGTTCGCCGTGGGTGGATACAGTCCTCTTTCCATTGCGGTCGGGGACTTCAACGCAGATGGCCATCAGGACCTTGTCACGGCAAATGCCGACAGCGTTACTGTATTGCTGGGGGATGGCTCGGGCGGTTTTAAGCAGGCTACGGGCAGCCCGTTTACTATTGATACGGGGCCAGATACACAGCTTTACCAAGTCCTGGTGGGGGACTTCAACGGCGACGGCAATCAGGACGTGGCCGCGGCAACCACGAGCGGGAACGGCTTCTTTGTTGTGGTACTGCTGGGCAACGGGATGGGCGGTTTTGCGGAGGCCCCGGATAGTCCGTCCCGAGCGGTCGCCCCCCGCAACTTGGTGGTAGGGGACTTCAACGGCGATGGCAAAGAGGACCTTGCCGCAGCCAACAGCCAATTGTTGCTGGGGAACGGGATGGGCGGGTTCGCGGTGGCCGGTGTCCCCTTGGCGGTAGGTGGGCCGGCCCCAGTAACAGCGGACTTCAACGGGGACGGCAGGCCGGACCTTGCCACGTTAGGCGCCGGAAACAACGTAGCGGTTCTCCTCGGCGCCGGGCTTCCTGCCATCGTTTCGGTTTCGCCGGCCTCGGGCACCGGGACGTCGGTCACGTTTACAGCAGTCTATTCGGATCCCCCCGGTGCGACCGATCTGAGCCAGGTGCTCTTGCTCGTGAACGACGTCCTGAGCGACGCTGATGCGTGCTATGTGAAGTACTATCCGCAAGGAAACCTTATGTATCTCCTCAGCACCGGCGGCACATTGATAACGCCTGCGCTGACTCCTGGCGTGGCAGGGATGGCTTCTAACGGCCTGTGCACGCTGAACGCCGGAGCCAGCTCGGTAGGGACGGCCGGCAACAGCCTGACCCTGAAAGTCGCGCTGAGCTTCAGCAGCGCTTTTGCGGGTTCAAAGAATGTATTTCTTTATGCCGCCGCGTTAAACGGATATAACAGCGGATGGGTCATGAAAGGTACGTGGACGCCAAACCCGAGCGCCGGGCCGCCAGCCATCGTGTCGCTCTCGCCGACTTCGGGCACGGGAGCTTCCGTCACGTTCCAGGCAGTCTATTCGGACCCCAACGGCGCGGGCTTTGTGACTGAAGCGCTGCTGCTGGTGAACAGCGCCTTAACTACCGCCAACGGCTGCTATGTGTACTACCAGCCGCAGCTAAACCATCTGTATCTCGCCAACAACGCCGGCAACGCCTGGATGACGCCGGCGCTGACGCCCGGGGTGGCGGGGACGGCTTCCAACAGCCAATGCACGCTGAACGCCGGAACCAGCTTCGTCAGTACGGCCGGCAATAACCTGACCCTGTATGTCGCGCTTAGCTTCAGCGGTACGTTTATCGGCTCACGGAACGTGTATCTGTACGCCGCGGCGAGCGGGCAGAACACCGGGTGGGCCATGAGGGGTACGTGGACAAACCCGAGTGCCGGCCCCCCGGCCATCGTCTCGCTGTCGCCGAACTCAGGCGCCGGAACTTTCGTCGAATTCCAGGCAGTCTATTCGGATCCTAACGGCGCGGGCGACTTGAGCGAAGCGCTCCTGCAGGTGAACAACGGCACGAGCGGCGCTAATGCATGCTACGTGTATTATCAGGCGCAGGCAAACCATCTGTATCTCGCCAACGACGCCGGCAGCGCATGGATGACGCCGGCGCTGACACCTGGGGTAGCCGGGATGGCATCCAACAGTCAATGCACGCTGAATGCTGGGTTCAGTTCGGTAAGCCAAGTGGCCAACGACCTGACCCTGAGAGCCGCGCTGACCTTCAGCGGCGCGTTTGTGGGCTCGCGGAGCGTGTACCTCTACGCCGTCGGGCTGAGCGGACAGAACAGCGGCTGGGTCGAGAAAGGTACGTGGACGCCGAGCCCGAGCGCCGGGCCGCCAGCCATCGTATCGCTCTCCCCTAACTCGGGTGCCGGGGCATCCGTCACGTTCCAGGCAGTCTATTCGGATCCCAACGGCGCGGGCGATTTGAGCGAAGCGCTCCTGCTCGTCAACACCGGCATCAGCGGCGCTGATGCGTGCTACGTGAATTACAATCCGCGGACAAATCATCTGTATCTCGCCAACGACGCCGGCACCGGGTGGGTAACGCCGACGCTGACACCTGGGGTAGCCGGGATGGCATCCAACAGTCAATGTACGCTGAATGCAGGGTCCAGTTCGGTCGCAAAAGCAGCCAACAACCTGACCCTGAATGTGGCGCTGAGCTTCAGCGGCACGTTTACGGGCGCGACGAACGTGTATCTCTACGCCGCCGGGATCAGCGGACAGATCACCGGGTGGGTTAAAGAAGGTGCGTGGACGCCTTAACAGGCGGTTCCGCATTAAACCAACCCAAATCGGCTCGCGAGTCGGTAGTCCGCTAAACGTCGATAGTGGAGCGGTCGAATCTCAGCCTGCGGATGGGACACGCAGATGCACTCGGTTGACGAATGCCTCCCAAAGAAATGGGAGAACCACTGGGCCGCGATGTCGCTCTGGTACACGTTCTACAACTTTTGCCGGCTCACAAATCGCTTCGCGTAACCCCAGCCGTGGCGGCGGGGATCACGGATCGGGTCTGGGAACTCTCGGATTTGTTGGCGTAAAATCGAGCCTGGAATGACGCTGGCCAAGCAACTCGGTCTTGATGTGGTCGCCCCTCCGATTCTTGCGGGGCTGTGGTAGTTGATGAGCAGAGGATGGGCGAACACGGCTCAGTTCGGGAACGTGAGTGCAACACCGCGATTAAGGCAACGCTATGGATTCTGGATCGTCCTCGGCTGCCGTATGTTTTGATGTTCGGCACCACAATCTACCTGAACATTGACCACCAAATCCCAGGCACACACATTTAGCGGACTACCCGCGAGTCAGGCAGTGCCGCAGCTGTGGTAGAATTTTGGTTTCCCGGAATATTTTCATGCCCAAACTCAAGACCCATAAAGGTGCGTCCAAACGGTTCAAAAAGACCGGGACGGGGAAGGTGGTCCGGCAGCACGCATTTGCCCGGCACATTCTCACTTCCAAGGCGCGCAAAAGAAAGAACAAACTGCATACTGGTGTGGTAGCCGACCCGGCCGACCAGGCCAAGCTGCAGCGCATGATCCCCTACTAAAACCGGGATCGATTACCGGATCCCTCGGGGATCGTGAGCGAACGGAGCCACCGCACGTGCCCGTTTCGCCGCAAATACAAGCCAACACGAGGAGAGAAACGTGCCAAGAGTAAAACGTGGTACCAAACGACGGGCGAGCCGCGCCAAAACGCTGGATCTCGCGTCCGGCTATTTCCTGACCAAAAGCAAGCTGCACCGTTCCGCACAGGAAGCGGTTGAACGCGCACTCAAGTTCGCCTACACCGGCCGCAAGCGCAAGAAACGCGATTTCCGCTCCCTGTGGATTGTCCGCATCAGCGCCGCCGCGCGCGAAGCCGGCCTGTCCTACAGCAAGTTCATGCATGGGTTGAAACTGGCCGGGATCGAACTGGACCGGAAGGTTCTCGCCGAAACCGCCGCGGCCGACGCCGGTCAGTTCGGGCAGATCATGGACCGAGTCAAAACCGCTCTCGCGGGTACCGGCAAATAGAGATGGCAACGACGGCACAGGAACCGGAAATCGATACCCTAAGTCATCTCGAGGAGCGCATCCAGAAAACAGTTGCGCTCGTCCAGCGCCTGCGGCAGGAAAAGGACGCCGCCCTCAAGGAACTGGCAGAGTCCCAGGCTGCGAACGGGCGTCTCACCGGAGAAGTCGAAGCTCTGCGTGCGGAACGTCACCAGGTGCGGGGCCGCATCGAAAAGCTTCTGGGCCACATCGATCAGCTGACTGCGTAGAATGAGGACAGGCAGTCATGTCCAAGCAGCCCGTCCGGGTTCAGATTTTTAATCAAAGCTATTCACTGCTCGTCGACGGAGACCCCGGCGAAGTACAGGAAATCGCGCATCAGGTGGATGAGTTGGTGGCTTCCATCGCCAGCCGCACTTCTTCCAGCGATTCGACTAAAGTAGCCGTCCTCGCCTGCCTTCATCTGGCCGACAAACTCCGCGCGGCAGAGAAACAGCTGCAGTTATTCGAAGATAAATCCGGACGTATCGCCACACTGCTGGAAGAAGCCCTCGGTCCGGCGTAGCTGTCCTGCCCCTCAACCCAACAAAAAAACCGCAGTCTGAGCCACCAGGTTCGGGAAGGCCTTCACGCGCCGTGCGCCGGCGAGGAAATACCGCCGCTCGACCGGAAAGTCGTGCTCGCGGCAAAAATCCTCGAAATCCCAAATGCTCAGGAAGTGAATGTTGGGCGAGTTGTACCAGTTGTACGGAAACAGCTTGGTTTTCGGCGCCCCGCCATTCACGAGCATTGCAGCCCGCACCCTCCAATGCCCGAAATTGGGGAACGAGATAATGGCGTGGCGTCCAACCCGCAACATTTCCCGCAGGACCTGCAGCGGCGACCGCGTTTCCTGCAGCGTCTGGCTGAGAATCACGTAGTCGAAAGCCTTGTCCGGGTAATCCGCCAGGCCTTCGTCGATGTCGCCCTGGTAAACCGAAACGCCCCGCGCGATCGCCTTGCGCACCTGCGCCGGAGAAATTTCGACGCCGCGCGCCAGTACGTTTTTGTGTTCCAGCAGCCAGGCGAGTAACTCCCCTTCGCCGCACCCGAGATCCAGCACGCGGCTGCCGGGCTCGACGATCTCGCCGATCACATGGAAATCCGGCCGTTCTGAGAGCGTTACGGGCTGCTGGTGATAAATTGGCGCCGCTGCCTGTCCCATTTAAGCCGCCTGACACATTGTCTTATGCCGCTTGCGCGAGCCTCGCCGTACTGTCGAGAAATCCGCGGACAATTTCGCTCTGTTCGGCGATATCGACCAGGAACGCATCATGCCCGTAATTCGACTGCAGATCGCAATACGCCACATCGCCGTTAATCCGCCGCAGAACGCGCACAATCTCCTGCGACTGATAACTTGGATAAAGCCAGTCGGAAGTGAAACTGATCACGAGGAAACGCGTGTTTACGGTACGGAACGCATCGTTCAGTTTCCCCGTGCCGTTCGTCAGATCGAAATAGTCCTCGGCCTTCGTGATGTAGAGATAGGAATTGGCGTCAAAACGCCCCACGAACTGATTTCCCCGATAACGCAAATAGCTCTCCACTTCGAAATCCACGCCGAAATCGAACCCGAATTTTTCCTTCTGGCGAAGCTTGCGCCCGAACTTCTCGCGCATCGATTCGTCGCTCATGTACGTGATGTGCCCCACCATCCGCGCCACCGAAAGCCCGCGCGCGGGCGGCTTCTTATCGTAATATTCGCCCTCGCTCCAGTCCGGATCGGCCATGATCGCCTGCCGCCCGACCTCGTTGAACGCGATCTGCTGCGCGCTGTGCCGCCAGGTGGTCGCGATCGGAATGGTGCAACGCACAATTTCCGGGTAGCTGACCGCCCACTCGAGCGCCTGCATCCCACCCATCGACCCGCCCGATACGCATAACAATTTATCGATGCCAAGTGAATCGATCAGCATCTTCTGCAACCGCACCATGTCGCGAATGGTGATTACGGGGAATGACAGAGCATAAGGGCGTCCCGTCGCCGGATTGATCGAACCCGGTCCCGTAGTGCCCTGGCATCCGCCCAGAACGTTGGAACAAATTACGAAATAGCGGTCCGTATCGAACGCCTTGCCGGGGCCGATCATGTTGTCCCACCATCCCGGCTTACCCGCCTCGTGGCTGATACCCGCCGCGTGGGCGTCGCCGGTGAAAGCATGCGCGATCAAAATGGCATTCGATCGATCGGCGTTCAGATGGCCGTAAGTCTCGTAGGCAACCTCGACCGGGGACAGAGTCGTTCCGCCCTCCAATGCGATGCTGTCGAAACGAGCACACTGGGGTTCAACAATCATCGTATTCGAACAAAGCGTTCGATCAAACCGGCAACCTCATGGTAGCAGGATACTGCGGTACGCTGGCATTTGCGGCTGTTCGTACTTTCGCTTGTTATTCTCCCACTGCTCGGGAGTGGTTTCGAGTACCGCGAGGCCCTGCCTGGTTATCCCTATCAGTTTCCGCGAGATCACTTCGAGCATCAGGATTTTCGCACGGAATGGTGGTATTACACCGGTAATGTGACCGCGACGGATGGCGAACGGTACGGCTTCGAACTGGTATTTTTCCGGGAAGGCGCGCGCGGTTCTTATGACAGTAAAGCCGCCGACACCAAGTCGGCCTGGGACGTACAGGACCTCTACCTCGCCCATGCCGCTCTTACAGACGCGAGAGGCAAACGCTTTTGGTACGAGGAACGTCTGAACCGCGAGGGTCCCGGGGTAGCAGGCGCCAGCTTCGATCGGCATCGCCTCTGGAACGGGAACTGGTCTTCCCGATGGCAGGGGGAAAGCCGGAATGGCGAAGACCAAACGCTCGACGCGATCACGGAACACTTCCGTTTCCATCTTCAGTTAAAGCCTGAGAAGCCATTCGTCATCCAAGGCGAGAACGGCGTGAGTCGGAAGGCGGAAGGGAAGGGCCGCGCATCGCATTATGTATCGTTCCCCCGCCTGGCAGTTCAGGGCACCATAAACTCCCACCCGGTTTCCGGCACAGCCTGGATGGATCACGAATGGTTCACCGAGCAACTCGCCCCGGATCAGGTCGGATGGGACTGGTTCAGCGTTCAGCTCGACAATCACACGGAGTTGATGCTGTTTGAGCTGCGCCACCAGGACGGATCGATTGACCCTTTTTCATCGGGTACTTTCATCGACGACCGCGGCGTCGCGAAACATCTGCGCCGCGATCAGTTCACTCTGCAGCCGTTGTCTTACTGGCATAAGTACCCCGTCGCGTGGCGGCTGCGCGTGCCGGCTTTGAATATCGATCTGACATCGCGCGCGGTCCTGCCCGATCAGGAATTACGCGGTACCCCCAGCTATTGGGAAGGCGCCGTCGACTATTCCGGCACCCAACGCGGCGTCGGCTACATCGAAATGACGGGTTACTACGGACAGGCTAAACTGTAGCGTGATCATCGAACCGGAGTCGGCGGGATTTCCCAATATCTATAAGGTGATGGTGGGGGCTATCGTGCCGCGCCCCATCGCGTTTGTTTCGACGGTGAGTCCCGCAGGCATCTACAACCTGGCGCCATTCAGCTTTTTCACGGCGGCGAGCGTCAACCCTCCGGTCGTCTGCTTCTGCCCTTTGCGAAACGCGCATGGCCGTCCCAAAGACACGCTCAACAACGTCGAGCGTATGGGTGACTTCGTAGTAAACATCGTGTCCGAGGAGTTCGTCGAGCAGATGAATATGACCTCGGCCGAACTTCCGCCCGAGGTGGATGAGTTCCGGCTTGCGGGATTGACTCCCGTTCCCAGCGATCTTGTCAAAGCGCCCCGCGTGAAGGAATCGCGCGTGAGCATGGAATGCAGGCTGTTCCGGATTTTCGAAATCAGCACCAGGCCTTCCGGAGGCAGTATCGTAGCGGGGGAGATCGTGCGCCTGCATGTCGATGACGCCTGCATCGACAACTACCGAATCGTTCAGGATCGGTTGAAGGCAGTCGGGCGTATGGCGGGCGCCACGTACGTTCGTACGGCGGACCGATTCGACCTTGCCCGCCCGGAAGTCTGAGGAATCGAGCCAGCTGCGCGCCGAAAAGTACCGGAAGGCAACGAGCGCTACCTGGGTCCGTATCGGCAGGCCTTGACGGATATGCCCGTCAATCTGAAATTTCTCACCGACGCAGCTCCGTCCGCCAGTCCCGGCCAGTCCCGGCGCGCCCAGGCACTGCGGCCCTGATCAGGGACAAACTCGACGAGCTGAAACGGACCATTGAACTTCGCGAAAGCACCGGTTTCGATGCCGCCGTAACGGAAGTCGAGACGGGCAGCGGGAAAGCTGCGATGGACCAGATTCACATGCTGGGCGCCGAAATCCTCGCGGAGGCGCTGGAGAGCCTGGCGCGAAACTGCCGCAGTCGGAAGCGTCGGCCTTTTTGTGCTTCTGGCTTTCTCGACAGTAACCATTCAGCGAGTGACACGCCGCCGCCAGCTTGTAATCGTGCGTCATTGTGCCGCAGCGTCCCTCTGACCTTACCCCACCGACGATGCTGATAGATTGAATCGAGACCACAATTGCCAGACGATGATTTCCCCATTCTGCCGTCCACCAGGGTTGGAGCATTGCTGGACAGGTACCCGCAATTGGAGGATGTCCTGATCGGCTTGGCGCCCCCTTTCAAAAAGCTGAAGAATCCTCTGCTGCGCAAGGGTGTCGCCAGGGTCGCTTCTCTCCAGCATGCGGCTGTGGTGGGCGGGATTTCCGCGGGCGAACTGGTCAACAGGCTGCGGGCCGCCGTTGGACAAATCGCCATCGCTCCGGAGGATTTCTCCGTCGTGAGTTCTTTTTTCGGGGACGAGCCGGATTGGTTCGACGCTGCGAAGATTGTCGCGTCGATCGACGAGCGTACGGCCGATCCGGATAAGATGCCGATCGCCAACGTGCTGCAGGCGGCGGCGCGTTTGCGCTCGGCGGAGATTATTGAGCTGATCACGACGTTTGTGCCCGCTCCCGGAATCGACATACTCAAAAAGAAAGGTTTCCTGGTTTGGTCACAGGCAGACGGGAAATTGGTCCGAACCTACTTGTTGAGACCTGGAGCCCCAACTTGAATTTGGCGCCTCTATTTACTCCGTTTGCGATCAAGGGCCTCACGTTGCCCAACCGCTTCGTGATGCCGGGAATGCAGCGCCAGTGGTGTGACGACGGGGTGCCGCAGCCGCGCATGGCTGAATACTATCGTCAGCGTGTTGAGGGCGGCGTGGGGCTGATTATTACGGAGTCGTGCGCTGTGGATCACCCTTCCTCCACGCAGGTACCGATTTTCTGCCGGATGAACGACGCGACGATGAGTGCCTGGGAGCGTTGCTTCGACCCGGTGAACCGCGCCGGGGGACGCATGTTCCTGCAGTTGTGGCACGAGGGCGCGGTGCGGAAAGAGGGCGGCGACGGTCCCTGGTCGAGGTTCCCCACGTTGAGTCCTTCGGGGTTGGTTCACCAGGGGAAGGTCAACGGACGCGCAGCCACGGCGGAAGACCTGGATGCAATTCGCGATGCTTTCGTCCGCGGAGCTTTGGCCGCCAAAGAGATTGGCGCGGCGGGTGTGGAAGTGCACGCTTGTCACGGCTATCTGCTCGACCAGTTCCTCTGGGCGGAGACGAACCAGCGCACCGATGGCTATGGCGGCGAAGATATCCGAGCCCGGGTACGGTTTCCAGCGGAGATTGTGCTGGCGATACGTCAGGCCGTGGGCGACCAATTTCCGATATCGTTTCGCTTCTCTCAATGGAAGGAAGTCAATTACAACGCGCGAATTGCGCCAACGCCGCAGGATCTTAAGACGATGTTGACGATTCTGCGCGCGGCCGGCGTCGACGTATTTCACGCTTCCGCCCGCTACTTCCAGCTCGCCGAATGGCCGGGGTCGGATCTTGGCCTCGCCGGGTGGACCAAGTCCATGACCGATGCCCCGGTGATTGCAGTCGGAAGCGTCGGCCTAAATACGGATGTGATGGACAACTTCTTCGGCAAAGAAGCCAAGTCGACCGGCGAAGCGGGTCTCAGCGAATTGATGCGGCGCTTCAACAACCGCGAGTTCGATTTGATTTCGGTAGGCCGCAGCCTCATCGGCGATCCGGAATGGGTGAATAAGGTGCGCGATGGGCGCTTATCCGAAGTCCGCATGTTCACGAAGAAGGACGTGCTGGGCGATCTCGAGATGGAGGGTTTTGTCGCCGAGGCGCATGCGGGCGAAGCCTGAGGCGGAACTTTTTCGGCAGGAGCGGTGTCTGGTATAGCCATGGCACAAAGTCTCCGGATACCGGATGTTGAGGCCCAACGTGCGGCAATGAACAAGCTGACTTTCCTGCTTGGCGATTGGTCGGGCGAAGCGTCAGTTCTTCGCGGCCCGGGTCAATTTTTGGATTTGACACAGACGGAGTCGGCACATTTCAAGCTGGATGGCCTGGTCCTGGTGATCGAAGGTGTGGGACGAGCGATAGTTGATGGCAAGCCGGCTCTGCAAGCCCTTGGACTGATTTCGTTCGACGACGAGGCCGCCGCCTATCGGATGCGGGCGTTTAACGACGGACGATGGCTCGAAACGGAAGTCAAACTGGCCGACGGCGGGGACGCGATCTCCTGGGGGTTCCTGCTGGGGGAGATCCGAACAAGCACTGTGTTGCGCATCAATGAAAACGGTGAGTGGACAGAATTTGGAGAATTGATCGTCGGAAACCGGCAACCTCAAAAAATGATGGATCTGACGGTCCGGAGAATCGCTCCCTGATTCACCTGGCGGGCGCCTGCGTGAAGCCGCGTGTACCGGGTCCTATTGCTGACGCATGCTCCGCGCCCTTGATTTCTACCGGACGCCGAGATGCCGCAGGTCTTTTTCATTTTCGTTACAGAAGGATTCCAGAACATCGGTGTCGGGAAGCAGTCTGGTGTTGAACCTGATCGTGAACGGCTTGGTGTAGTTAGCCGGATCGTCGATGGTGATCCCAATCTCCATGTGGCCGAAATCGCGCCGGCGAAAGCGCTCGATCATGTGCGTCAATTCGCTTCGAGGATGGCCGAATGCGTCCAGCATGGCCTTGTCGTTGAGTCCCGCGGTCTCGACTTTCAGAGTGCCCCCTTCCCACCTTCCCACGGAATATCCCAGCCAGGACGGCGCGGGATCGACAGGAAGCTTGCGTCCATCCGTGTACACCTGGCGGTGCGTGTTGTCGGCCTCGTAGAGGATCACCGTCTCGGGGGGCGACTGGATAATCTTGAACGGCGCCGTGATCAGGCTGGCCCGCGGAATTCCCATCGGCAGACAATGGCTTTCCGTGTTGATTATCGGGCCCTCGCTTCCGCGCCGTCGAAACCGCTCCGCGGCCTCGGGGCGCATGGGCGCGTCTTCCGGTTTGAAGTCCGCGAGGATGTTGAAGAAGTATCTGGAGAACCCCCGCGGATCGTCCGACTCGACAGCCAATGCGCCGACGGTCGGACCCACCAGCCGCTCGATCTCCCCGGCGGGCGGAGGTTCGATCTGCCAGACTCCCGACAGATCCGGCGTGCCGTTGGACGCGCGCGGCACCGGCGCGGACAAATTCGGTCTACCGTCCCGCGATCGAGGAGTGCCGGGTGTGGGATAGTTCAGCCACTGAGCGTCGGCAAACACGAGAACTCCGCCAAGCGCGATTGCGCTTACTCGTATCACAGTGCGCATGGTTGTCTTGTCACCCCATCAGACCGATGTCTCCCGCACGGATCGCGTTGACGCATTCCGCCGCTCTTTCCATCGTCACTATAATAAGCGCGGCAATAACGGATGCGCAGGCCATCCAGCCCGTGTCGCGGCGAGTGTGCGAAATGAATCACGGATGGACTTCCGTCATGGGCATGCGGCGAAAGGCCGGATTTTCACTTCACCAGGCGAAGACGCGGCTTTCGCCGCATGTCCGAGTGGCGCGGGTGGCGCCACGGTATAGAATATTCGGGACGGCTGCGTTCCAACGCGCAACCGGGCTGTTGAGAGGAGAAGCTGTGTTCAAGAAAGTTCCTGTGGCCGTAGTCAGCGCCGTGTTCCTGTGCGGGAGCGCCATGGCGCAGGATGCGAAGACCGCGATCGCCAATGCGCAAAAGGCTTTGGGCGATCTGAAATCCATCACTTATTCGGGATCGGCGAAGGACGTGGCATTCCAGCAGTGCGGAGCCAACTCCGCCGACATGAACTGCCGGGGGACGCACGATCCCATGCGGCCCATCAACAACTACGTCCGGGTGATCGATCTCACCGCTCCCGCGTCGCGGGCGACCGGGGCTACCAACAACATCGGCGCCGGCGGCTCAACCACTCTGTCGCCGGGGACCTTCTTCCAGCAGGTGACGGCGCAGCAGGCCGATGTCTCGCAGCCCTGGGCCGGCTCGCTCGAGTTTTACATCACGCCCTGGGGTTTTCTGAAAGGCGCCGCTGACAATAACGCCACCGTGAGCCACAAAAAAGTCGATGGCAGGAACTACACTGTCCTGACATGGAGTCCGTCCGTCAAAGCGCCTTCCGGCAAGAGCTATGTGGTCAACGGCTACGTCGACGATAAGAACATGGTCGACCGGGTCGAGACATGGCTCGGTGAAAACATCATGGGCGACATGCACATCCTGGCGACTTACTCTGGATGGAAGGACTTTGGCGGCGTCATGGCTCCTTCGACGATCGTGCAGACGCGCGGCGGCTGGCCTTTCTTTGACGTGACCGTGACCGCGGCGAAGGCCAATCCGCCCGATGTCGCGACGCTGGTTCCTCCACTGCCGTCGGCTGGAGGCCGTGGTGGCGCGGGTCGCGGAGCACCGCCGCCCATGACGGTCACTTCGGAAAAACTCGGCGACGGCCTCTACCGGCTTACGACCGGCCCAGGCAGTTACGATTCGGTGATCGTGGAGTTCAAGGACTACATTATGATGCTCGAGGCCGGCCAATCGGAGCAGCGCGCGCTTGCGTACGTCGCCGAAACGAAGAAGCTCATCCCGAACAAGCCGATCCGGTACGTTTTTAATACGCACCCTCATTCCGATCACACCGGAGGGTTGCCGGTGCTGGTGGCCGAAGGCGCAACGATCGTCACGCAGAAGAATAACGAGCAGTTTTTGGACAAGGCGCTCAACACTCCTCGAACGCTTCTGGACGATACTCTGGCGAAGAATCCGAAGAAAGCGAAGGTGGAAGGCGTGGCGGAGAAGAAGGTCTTCTCCGACGGAACCCGAACGGTTGAGCTGTACCACGTGGCTCCGGTGCCTCACTCCAACGGGCTGATGATCGCGTACATACCAAAGGAGAAAATTCTGTTTCAGGGCGACTTCTCGATAAATCCCGGGGAGCCGGCTAACGATCACGTGAAAGCTCTGGTCCCGATATTGGAAAAGCTCAATCTGGATTTTGACCGGTATATCAACGTGCATGCGTCGGCGGCTCCGCAGCATAAATCGGATGTGTGGAAGGCGGTTGGGAAGTCGGGGTAATCGGCGCGGCGGTCAGTGGTGGGGCGGCTCCCCTGAGCCGCGGCGGGCGCCCTCGCCCGGCCATTGCCAAATCACTTCAGGCGGGCGCTCGCGCATTCTTCGGCGACCTTCAGGAAGTTCAGGGCTTTTGCATTACCCACGATGTATGGGTTCGCCGTGCCGGGAGCGCGTTTGGCCAGTATCGGCAGATTGATCTTCGACCGGTCCCAATCGGTGTGGTTGGCCAGGATGATATCGGCACCCGCCTGCTTCACGATGGCGCTGAATCGCCGCGCGGACCGGATGTAGGTTTCAACGGCTTCCCGATCCGGATTCAGGCCCACCCCGCCCCAGAGAGCGGCGAGATGCGGCGTCCCATTGTCCTTGACCGGGAAAAGCGTCGAGATGGTGCCTGGCGTGTGACCGGGCGTGATGTAGAGAGTCAGGGTGGTGTCGCCGAGCGTTAGTTTCTGGCCGTCGGTGGCTTCGATGTCCCGCTTCGGCTTCGTGCCGTTGGTTCGTTTATCGAGCACATCCCAGTCCGCCGGAGACATGATGACGCGGGTGCCGTAATGTTCCTGAAGGAATCTCGCGCCACCGTCGTGGTCGGGGTGGGCATGGCTGACGACGGCGTATTTTATGTTGGCCGGGTCGAGGCCCATCTTCTTCATGCCGTCGGCGACTTCGTCTTCGACCGAATAGTCGAAGATCGTGTCGAGGACGATGATGCCCTGGGATGTCGTGATCGCCCACACGGCGTACTCGGACTGGCCGAAGAAGTAGAGGTTGTCGAAGACCTTCACCGGCTCGGCGTGCCACGTGGACCGGTCCGGCGGACCGGCAGCGCGTCCAGGTACTCTGCCGCGACCTTGAACAGCTGGCGCGCCTGGCACCGCACGCTGGCCTCCGGGTCCGGGTCCGTAACACTGAAAGTTGAACAGGTTCTGAAAATCGTCGCCCGCCGCGGCTTTAGCGGCAGCAATGTGTGCGTCGGCAGTATCGTTACTACTCTGAGCCGCCAGGGATAAGGCCAGCAGCAGGCCAAGCGCGATCTTCATAAACCTCCCGGTAACAATGATATGATCCCATTTTCGGATGGCAAGGCAGATGATTAATAAGATTCTGGCATTGGCTGGTATGAGCGTCGGGCTGATGCTGGGCCAGCAGCCCGCGGCCAGCAAGAACTATACGCCGCCCAAAACCCCTTGGGGGGAACCCGACCTCCAGGGTGTATGGCCCCTCAACCATCTGATCGCTACGCCGTTCCAACGGCCGGAGAAATACGGGGATCGCGGGTTTCTGACCGACGAAGAATTCGCCGCGGCGCAAAAGAGCGCGGAGGCACGTAACAAGCGGTTCGAATCGGGCGCGATACCGCAGGCCGACTCCGGCACACAGGTGATGCGGCAGACGTCTTTGCTGGTCGATCCGCCGAACGGACGCTTCCCCGCGCTTACGCCAAACGGCAAGGCGTTGTACGACAAGATGCACGGCAGTTACAAGCCGGGCCAAACCGTTTTCGACAGTCCCGACGACTTCGACAGCTGGGACCGGTGCATCACGCGCGGCATGCCTGTTTCCATGCTGCCGCGTAACTACAACAACGGCATCCGGATCATGCAGTCCCCGGGCTATGTTCTGATTGTGCTCGAAATGGCGCATGAAGTCCGCATCATTCCAACCGATGGACGGGCGGCGCTCGATAAGTCCATCAAGGAGTGGTTGGGCGAGTCGCGCGGCCACTGGGAAGGTAATACGCTCGTCGTCGAAACAACCAACTTCAACGGGAAGTCGGATCTGACCAACGCCGGCGTTCCCGGCTCTCCGCCGCTCACGCCGGCTACGGAGAGCGAGCACATCACGGAGCGCTTCACCCGCACCGCCAACGACACGATCGATTTTCAAATGAAGGTCGAAGACCCTGATGTGGTGGTAAGCCCTTTTGCGGTCGCGTTTCCGCTCAAGCTGGATAACAAGTATCAGATGTACGAATACGCCTGTCACGAGGGGAATATGGCCCTCCGTGGTTACATCGAGAATTCCCGTTTCGAGCGGGCGCATCCGAAAGCGGCTAAGTAAAGGGTACACGCGGCTTCAGCCGCGTTTCACCGCTTATTTTTTTTCGCCTTCGGTAGTGGCAGAGCCGCCCATATTCATTTTTCTGCCGTCCGGAAACTCGATCTCCCGCGAACTCCCTCGGAACGATCCGTCCTTGGCCTGGAAAGCGACGACTTTGATCTTTGTTCCGGCGGGAAGCGAGTCCCTGTTCCAGCCCAGGCGCAGTAATACCGAGGGCGATCCACCTTCAATGTGCCACCGTTCCACCGTACCGTCCGCTTTCGTGACGTCGATGGTCAGCCAGGAATGTGGATTTACCCATTCCATCTCGACGACTTTACCGTCGAGCGTAACCGGTTTGGTGGCGTCGAACTCCGCGCCAAAAGAATGATGCGCCGCGACGGGCAAAGCCGCCGCCATCAGCATGCCGGCGCCCGCCACAACTCTCAGCAGTCTGCTGTGCATATAACTATATTAGTCTCTCGGCTGGAGCAAATCATGATAGAGCAGCTGATCGGCATATGGAACGCACTTATGCTCCAGCAACTGTACATTGTTCTCGATCAGGCGGTATAACGGCATCTCGATCGTCCACGGCTGCGAGAAAGTCTTCGGATCCTCCAGCGTGGCCTCATACCAGATGTGATTGACGTCGAGAAGCTTGAAGCGCTCGGTGACCTTCAACTTATTAGTGGCGAAATTTCCGGCGCGATCCAGCCAGGACTGGCCGTTCTGCGACGTCGTTGTGACCACCAGAACGTCGCCTTCCCACGTTCCGTTGGACTTGCCCATCCACGAATCGACCGGCAGGTCGGAATGGTCCTTCATATAGATGATTCGGTTCGTGGCTGCGAACGGGTAGACCATCAGGAGATCGCCATCGCCCTGAAAAATCTGGAACGGAAAATTCTGGTATGTGGCGCGGGGAATCCCCGGCATGTAGCACTTGGCTTCCGGGTCGGCGGCGGGCCATTTGGAGCGGTTTTCTTCGCGCTTTTTGAGCGCCTCGGGCAGGTAGGGAATGGCGCCTCCGCCGCGCAGTACGCTTTGTCCCGCCGGAATGACCGCGATGGCGCCGAGCTGCCAGAAATCTTTACTATCTTTACTGAATGCCTCGACCGAGTGGCCTTCCAGGTTCCAGTAGGCGGTGTTCAGAGCCTGCCAGATACCGTTGAAGCTCGGATGCCTGGAAATGGTTGCCGGACGATCCAGTTTCTGCGCCAGTGCTACGCCGGCCGACAAAATCGTTGCCGCCGTGAAGATCGTGCGGATGACTCGATGTTTCAATCTGTGATTCCCCTTGCCGCTGAGATTTTAACGCACGCGCCGCGCCCGTTCTTTGGCGGGTCCGGCGAGCTTGCCTTCCGATACTCCGTAGCCATCGAGAAAAGCGTGGACCGCCGCTGAAGCGCAGCTTTCGAGTTCGCCGGGGTTGGTGTGGTGATCCCCTGTAAACATGGCTTTGTTCACCGGTATCCACAGCAGGAGTCCGACGAAGTGGTGGGCGGTGAGCATCGGGTCGTCCGCGCGCAACAGGCCGCGTTCGGTGAGGCTGCGGAAACTGGCTGCCAGCGTGGCTAAGACGCGCTCGAACCCCTGCTCGTACCAACTGCGGCCCAGGGCGGGGAAGCGGCCGGCGTTGGCGATGATCAACCGGCGTAACCGAAGCACCTGGGGCTGCATCAGCGCGGTGATCAATCCACGGGCGAGTAGGGTCAGTGCTGTGCGAGCGTCGGAATGGCCAGCCCTTGTCTCGGCCACCAGACGCACAAGGCCGTCAATCTGCCCGGTGGTGGCGCTGACAATTTCGGCGAAGAGACGCTCCTTGTCCGAGAAATACTTGTATACAGTTGGTTTGGACACCATGGCTTTGGCGGCGACGTCGTCCATGCTGGTGCCGTCGTAGCCTTTTTCGAGGAACAGAGCCGTAGCCGCTGTCATCAGCATTCTGCGCTTACGTTCCGATCGGGTTTCAGTGCTCGGCTTCACAAAATTTTCTCCACTTTCTCCTTGACGGATGGTCGACTTTATTTTACTATACCGTTTAGTAAAACTAAACTGCTTGGTATGGAGCCAAAATGATTTGGACAGGTCGAATCCTCACCGTCGTGGCGGTGTTGTTCATGCTGATGGACGGGATTATGAAAATTTTCAAACCCGCTCAGGTTCTGGAGGCGAACGCCCGATTGGGCTACCCCGTGTCCACGCTCACCGGCATCGGCCTTGCGCTGATTGCCTGCACTGTGGTTTACGTCATTCCCCGGACCGCGATCGTCGGAGCCATCCTGCTGACGGGTTATTTGGGAGGGGCGGTCGCCAGCAACGTACGCGCGGGCTCCGGGTTGTTCGAGACGATTTTTCCCATACTCTTCGCCGTCCTGGTTTGGGGCGGCCTTTGGCTACGCGATTCCCGGCTGCGGAACCTGTTATCCGACAAATAGATCAACCAGGAGAATTAACCGATGCAAGTCAACGCTTATCTGAATTTCGACGGAAACTGCGAAGCCGCGTTCCGGTTCTATGCGGAGGCGCTGGGCGGAACGATCGACGCGATGGCGCGGCATGAAGGCACGCCGTCCTCAGAGCACGTCCCGGCCGAATGGGGCGCCAAAATCCTTCACGCCAGCATGACCGTGAATGGCACGGTGCTGATGGGTTCCGACGCGCCGCCGGGTCATTACGAGGCGCCGCAGGGCTTCGCCGTATCGCTGCAGGCAGCCACGCCTGAAGAAGCGGAGCGGGCGTTTCAGGCGCTCTCCACGGGTGGAACCGTCCAAATGCCGCTGCAGGAGACCTTTTTTTCCACCCGGTTCGGCATGCTGGTGGACCAGTTTCATATCCCGTGGATGATCAACTGCCCGCCCGCGGCGTGAAGTTTGCGTCACGGGCCGGTGGCGCCGGGATGGAAGTGGAGGTCGACCTGGTAAAGAGGGAAATCCATTTGGACGGCATACTTCAGCTGTAACTGGAGCTTGCCGTCCGGGTGTGAGATTTGTACATCGCCGGGCTCGACAGGGAGATCGAGGTTGCGGGCGCGCGCGAGAACTTCGGCGCGAAGCGTTTCATCCGGCGTGACACTGGAATTCGCCGCACGGACGAGCGATCGAATGTATTGGCGGAGCTGGTAGTCCTCGAAATAGACCGGCGCCAGAGTCAGAAGAACTCCCGCCATAACGGCCAGCACGAGGATAGCGGCGATCAGACGCCAAAGTGGTAACTTCTCGTTTCCTTCAACCCTCAATGCCGGGAATCCGAATCTTTACCGGCGGCGAAGAGCTCTTCCCAGAGATCGCCGTGTTCGGTCCATGAGGGTGTCGTCTTGCCGGTGATCTGGAGTTCTTCGATGTTGAGCTTGCCGTGGCCGTAGGGGCAGATGTATTCGATTTGCGGACGGCCCAGCTGCAGCATATATCCCCAGGAACCGGTTTCAATCGGCATGCAAAGGCGGCGGAGACAGGTGCGGCAGCGGTAGCGCTGGTCCCAAATGGCCAGGTAGAAAAGCCCGAACGAGAACTGAAACCATATGCCTGCAAGGAATGTGTAGAGCAGATCGAAGCTGAATTCGCCCATCGCCAGATGGAAGAGCTTGGTGTGTGGCGCGAAGAAGAGATTCAGAAACCACAGCGCCAGGGCGGAGCCGAAAGCGGCGCCGGCGAACTTCAACAGCAGGAAACCCCAATACCGCAGATGATGCTTTAGATTCGCAAACATCGTCGCGTCCTCTCTTTACACTATACGGCAGGTGCGGGCCTGGCGTTCGCGGCTTTCAGCATGTTTTCAGACGTGTATCGGAAAATAGCGGCCAGACCGTGACATCATTTTTTGCGTCCTTAATAGCGCTGACGACCGCGATGGGTTTGGCGGCGCAGACCGCGACGCTGAACGGG
>Ga0209167_10000595_pt1 | contig 25026 bp, 18 predicted proteins | sample Coa_R1_9_FD_187154 | JGI IMG/M metagenome (GOLD analysis project Ga0209167, IMG submission 187154) | Surface soil microbial communities from Centralia Pennsylvania, which are recovering from an underground coalmine fire - Coalmine... | ecosystem: Environmental > Terrestrial > Soil >...
ATTTCCCGCTTTCGCGTGAGCCTGAAATCGCCCTGGTTTCCGCATCTGCCGGGTAGCCCGCCGATATTTACGGGTTCGATCGCAGGTCGCTCGAAGTTCCGCCGGCCGCCGGGGCGTAGCATTTTTGCGTATAGTCCATGACCATGCGGTCGGCGCTGAAACGCCAGCCCAGGGTGCGGATGGTGCGTTTCATGCGCTTGATCCACCCTCGGGGCAAGCCGTCCCGGTCGCGCTGGTAGTAAAGCGGAATCACCTCTTCCTTCAGCGTACGCAACAGGTCTTCCCCGTCGCGCGTGTCGTGGATTCCGATGTTGGAGTGAGTTCTGCCGGTCCCGATGGCGAAGCCGTTCATGCCGTCATAGGCCTCGGCCCACCAGCCGTCGAGGACGGAAAGGTTCAGGCCGCCGTTGAGCACGACTTTCTGTCCGCTGGTGCCGGACGCTTCCTGCGGACGCCTCGGATTGTTGAGCCACACATCCACGCCCTGGACGAAATAGCGGCCGACGTTGATGTCGTAATCTTCGACGAAGACAAACTTGTCGCGAAACTGCTTGTCACGCATCATCCCGGCGACCTGCTGCAGAACGCGCTTGCCCGGCTCGTCGAGTGGGTGAGCCTTCCCGGCGAAAACAAACTGCACCGGCCGATTGGGGTCGTTGACCATCGAGGCCAGCCGTTCGATGTCTTTCAAAATCAGGTTGGCGCGCTTGTAAGTCGCGAAGCGCCGCGCGAAGCCGATGGTCAGCGCATCCGGACTCAGCACGCGCTCCAGCCGCTGCAGTTCTTCCCGGGATTCCCCACGACGCTCGGATTGTTCGACCGCCCGGCGGCGCACGAACTCGATCAGCTGCGATTTTAGGATGAGATGGTTTTCCCAAAGCTCGCCGTCGTCTATGTTGTCAATTCCCATCCAGATCTTGGCATCGCTGCTGCGATGATGCCAGCCCGTACCCAGATGACGGTCATAGAGGTGAAACATCTGCGGCGCCAGCCATGAGGGAACGTGCACTCCGTTGGTGATGTGGCCGATGGGGACATCATCCTCGGCTTTGCCGCGAAACAAAGTTGTCCACATGGCGCGGGATACTTCGGCATGCAGCGACGAAACGGCATTCGCGCGGCGCGAGAGCCGCAACGCCAGCACCGTCATGCAGAATAGTTCGTCCGCATTGGAGGCATTCTCGCGGCCCAGGCCGAGCAGGCTTTCCTGCGACAGTCCGAGCGCTTCGCGCAGGGGACCGATGTGTTCTTCGATAAGCCCCGCATCGAAGCGGTCATGGCCGGCTGGCACCGGAGTGTGCGTCGTAAACACAACTTCGCGGGACACGCGCGGCACCGCCGCCTCGAATGAAATGCCCTCGTCCTGCATGCGCATACGGATCGCTTCGAGCACCGCAAAAGCGCTGTGCCCCTCATTCAGGTGCAAGACTCCGGGAGAGATTCCCAGGGCGCGAAGAGCGCGCAGGCCGCCGACTCCGAGCAGCAGTTCCTGGCGAACCCGAATCCGCAGGTCGCCGCCGTACAGACGGGACGTTAATTCACGGTCTTCTGGAGCGTTGCCCTCGACGTCGGAATCGAGCAGCAGCAGGTCGCGGCGCCCTACTTTGATGCGCCAGACTTTGGCCTGAATTTTTCCGCTCCGGGTCTCGATTTCGACCCCGACCGGCCGGCCATCCTTGCCAATGGCGGCTTCCATGGGTAACTGGTTGACGTCGGTTTCCAGATACTCTTCCCGCTGCCATCCTCCCAAATCCAGGCGCTGGCGGAAATATCCCTGCCCGTAGAACAGGCCGATACCGACCAGAGGAATATCGAGGTCAGACGCGCTCTTGATGTGATCGCCGGCCAGCACGCCCAGACCGCCCGAGTAGACGGGCAACGACTCGTGCAGACCGAACTCGGCTGAAAAATATGCCACGGGCCGCGGACGCAACACGCCGGCGTGCCTTGTCCCCCATGTTCGGTCGGTTTCGAGGTATTCGAGCAGCCGGCGGTAAGCGTAATTGACGCGGCTGTGCAGCATCAACTCGCCGGCGCGATTCTCCAGCTTGGCGAGTGGGATTTCGCTCAGCAGGGCGACCGGATTGTGATTCAGCTCGCTCCAGCGCGCCGGGTCCAGATCGAGGAAAAGACTTGAAGCGTTGTGATCCCAGCTCCACCAGAGATTTCTCGCCAGCGTCCACAGCCGCTCCTGCAGCGGGGCGATGAAGCGGTCCAGATTGCGGGCCTCGCTCACCACCGGAGCGACCTGCGCGGCGGCTTCCGTCAGGCCGCGAATCTCTTCCTGGGAAAAGACGCGGGAGGCGATGTTCTGCACGACCAGCACGCCCTGCAGCACGCCGCGGTCAATCAGCGGCACTCCCAGGAACGACTGGTAGGCTTCCTCTCCGGCCTCGCGGAAATACTTGAACCGGGGATGGTTTTTCACCGGGCTCACCGCGATCGGCCGGAGTTGCTCCGCCACCAGGCCGGTCAAGCCTTCATTCACCGCCATACGCAGGCTGCCGATGCACTCCTTGCGCAGACCAACGGTCGCGGCCAGCACAAGATGGTGGCGGTCCGGCTCCAGCAGATAAGCCGAACAAACATCGGTGCCGAAGCGCTTGGCCACCAGCGCGACCAGGTTCATCAGCGTTTCGGCCGGCTGGCCGCCCTCGGCGGCAAGATTCCCGATCTCTTCGACAGTCAGAATGTTTTGCGTATCGCGCGCTTGGGACGGTTCCATTTCCTCAGCAACCTTGTCGTATGAGTCCACTTCCCCCTCAACTACCTCCGCAATAGGGATGGGCCGCCCTCATCCAGGAAGGCGTAGAGCTTGAGTCCTTCATGATGGCACAGTTGGCAACCTCTGCGCGAACCCGTCCTGTGGATCGCGGTTCACTCCTCTGGTCACGGTCGTCCCATTCCGACACGAGCGGCCGGGTGCATATCCCTGTGGAATGCCGGTAATTGCGCCTGCTGGCGAGAAAGAGTAAAATTCGGCGCAACCCAGCCTCACCAATCGGAGACGTGCGCCCGGACTGCGAATTGGTGGTATCGAGTAAACGCGGTTTCTGGTAGGTATTGTTGCGCGCATGGTTTCACCGAGCCTTATCACCCGAGCAGGATTATCCGAGCAAGGGAGTGACGAGATGAGAGGCAACTTTTCCAAGGCAATTCGTTACGGTGTCGTTCTCACCGCGCTGTTCGTGCTGGGCTGGGTCCTGACCGGCCAGGCGGCCCGGCCGGATGCGGTTGGCATTCCCACCGACTGGACTCACAGGCACGTAATTTTCTCTCAGCCCTCGACGCCGGAAGAAATCGCGCGCGTGGCCGGCGATCCCCGCTTCATGCAGCAGTGGTACCGGCAGCACCCGGTTCCAGTCTCCGCCGGCGAATCGAATGATTTTTCCAGTCTCCCGACAGGCTATCCGGCTATAGGCAATCCGGGACGATCCCCTGCCTCTGGCCATGACTGGTCCGAAAACCTCGGCACTGGCGCCTCGGTGGGCGCCGGCAACTTTCCGGCCAAGTTTTCTTTCCGGACTTCGGGCGCCCAGTGCAACAATGGCACCCCTCCCGACTACGTGGTGTTCGCAACTGGCCTGGGGGGCTCGTCGCTCCAGGCGTCGATCGTCGCGTATGACAACCTGTACTCCAGCTGCACCGGGACCGTCCCCTCTGTGTACTGGGCGTACGACACCGGCACTGGTGCGAAGATTATGACCTCTCCGACAATCTCAGGGGACGGTTCGCAGGTCGCATTTGTGGAGACCAGCGGCGGGTTCGGCATCCTGGTCCTGCTGAAATGGGCCGCCTCGACAACCGATACTGTGATTCATCCTGACGTCCTCACGGCAGTCTCCAACGCCAGCTATCCTGGCTGCACCGCACCTTGTATGACCGAGGTCTTGCTGAAGGACGGCGCGGGCATCCAGACCGACGACACAACATCTTCAGTCTTTCCCGACTACACCCACGACATCATCTGGGTCGGGGGAGCACGCGGCTGGCTGCACAAAGTCACCGGGGTGTTTCGCGGTATACCTACCGAAGTGACTACGGGCGGGTTTCCCGTCCAGCTTTCCAACAATACGCTGTCCAGTCCGGTGTACGACTTTGCTTCGGGCTATGTGTTCGTGGGGGACTACGGCGGGTTCTTCTACCGCGTGAATCCGAACACGGGAGCCTTCACCACGTCGGCCCAGCTTGATCACGGCCTCGGCATCACCGCCGGTCCGATCGTGGATTCCACCAACGAGAAGGTGTACGTTTTCGTTTCCAACGACGGCTCGACAGCCTGCACCGGAAGCCAGCCCTGCAGCGGGGTTTATCAGTTTTCTGCGAGCGGAAATCTGAGCACTTCGTCAGAAGCGGCGGTCGGTGCCAGTGCGGTCACCCCGAGCCCTATGTATGAAGGCGCATTCGACCAGGGTTACACCGGCTCATTCAATGCCACCGGCCATCTCTATGTCTGCGGCAATACCGGCGGACCGCCGATCCTGTATCAGATTCCGATCACGGGCGGAACGATGGGGGCGGTAGTGAACGGGCCCGTGCTCTCGAACTCGAACACTCGGTGCTCGCCGGTCAGCGACGTGCCGAATCCCAGCGCCACCAGCGGCGGTAACGCCACCGGAAACGAATGGCTCTTCGCCAGCACGATTGCGAGCGGCCTCGGCAATAACTGTGCTTCCGGCGGCTGCCTCATGAATTTTGTGGACTTGCAGTGGATTCCAGGCAACGTTTATGCCGTCGGCCAGGAAGTGATTGATACTCACTTCCAAATTCAGGCCTGCAGCAGGGCCGGCACTTCGGGAGCGGCGGCACCAGCCTGGAAGGTCGCGGTGGGCGCGATCACCGGGGATAACACTGCGCGCTGGATCAATCAGGGTCCGGCAAGCGCGTCGCATGTGACCTGGATCGCCAACCACGCTTACGCGGTCAATACTGTGATTCTTGACAGCAAAGGCAACATCGAACTCGTTACCAAGGCCGGGACCTCGGGCGGCGCGACTCCGGCATGGAAAACGATCGTAAACCAGAATACGACCGACGGGGGCGTCACCTGGAGGAACCTTGGTGCGGTCGCGACTGCAAGTCAGGCCGCCGCGGGCGGCACCAGTGGCATTATCATTGACAATGTGATCAGCGTCCCCGCGGGTGGTTCGCAGGTCTATTACTCGACCCAAAGCAATCAGACCTGTGGCACTTCCGGCACCGGTGGCTGCGCCGTACAGGCGTCGCAGTCGGCATTACAATAAGCAGCACTACTTCAGTTAGACAGGATCGTCATCTTATGGCAACCAACGACGTTTCGCCGGATACCCAGCGAACACCAGCCCCTAGAAAGAATTACGAAAAGCCTTCTTTCCGTTTTGAGCAGGTATTTGTAACCAGCGCGCTTTCCTGCGGAAAGATCAGCATTACGCAGAGCAGCTGCTCTGGGTCCGGCAATCTGAAGGCCTCATGAGTTCGTTCGCAGCAGCCTCTGACGAATCCCATGCCATCAAGTGCGAGTTGGCGTCGGAGGTTTTGCGTTTGTCCGGCAGACTCCGCTTCCAGGCTACCGGCTGGAGTATGCTGCCCGCGATCCGGCCCGGAGACCTACTCACGGTTGAGCACGCGCAGGGAGAGATCGCGGAAGGCGAAATCGTCCTTTTCTCTCGCGACCGGCGCCTGTTTGCCCATCGCGTTATTGCAGGAGAGCGAAGTTCAGTTACGACTCGAGGCGACAGCATGGCTTGCCCGGATTTGCCGCTTTCCCGCGATCAGGTTTTAGGCCGTCTCGTCTGCATCATGCGGAACGGGAAAACCATTCGCCCCGGCCGCGGAATGAGCCTAAGCGATCGGGCCGTGGCCGGCCTTTTACGGCGTTCGGACTTCGCCGCGCGGGTTGCGGCCAGGGTGCACAATTTCATTTCAGACTGATTCATTTCGGGTTGATCGAGCCATCTTTTGCCAGTTCTTGCCGAACTCGAGCGCATCAGCACCGTCATTGAAGTGGGCGGAGTGCCGGTGCGCGTCAACACGACCGATCCCGGTTTTGCCGATCTCGTGCGGAAACGCTATGAGGGGTTCTTGAGCGCTTCCGAACATCCGGAAGCGGACTTCGACGTTGAACTGGCGCCGCCCGTCGGGACGGATCCAAACGCCGACGTTCGCGTCACTCACGACGCCGGACGCTGGACGCTCCTGCGCGGAGACTTTCGTGCCGAATGGGAACCTGCTGCGCGCCGCGGCTGGATTCGCCAGACCTCCAACCCCTACTCGATCGACGCGGTCCTGCGCATCGTCCACAGCCTTGTGCTGGCGGGCGAAGGTGGTTTGCTGCTGCACTCCGCCAGCGCGATCCGCAACGGCCGGGCTTTTCTATTCGCCGGTGTATCGGGCGCCGGCAAAACTACCATTTCGCGGCTGGCCCCTCACGACGTCACCCTGCTGACCGATGAGGTCTCCTATGTGCGCAGGCGCGGCCAGGACTACGTTGCCTTTGGAACGCCGTTTGCAGGGGAATTGGCCAAAGTTGGCGAAAACGTTTCAGCGCCGGTTGCAGCACTGTATCTGATCGCTCACGGCCCGGAAAACCGGATCGACCCTGTTTCTCCGGGTGAAGCTGCGCGTGCGCTTCTGGCCAACGTCTTATTTTTTGCTGAAGAAGAACAACTGGTGCAGGCGGCGTTTCATGCGGCGTTCGAATTCGTCAGCCGGGTTCCGGTGTCGCGCCTTACCTTCGTTCCAGATTCGCGGGTTTGGGAGTTGATCGGATGAGCAAGCTCTTTGTGGCGCGAAATCCCCGGGTAGCCGCGCGCTGTCTCGACGGCGAAATGATGATCATGTCGGGCCGCGACTCCACGCTTTTCACCTTGAACCGCACTGCGACCATTCTGTGGCAGGCTGCTGACGGCCGCACGCCGCTCGATGAGATCGTCGCCGCCCGGATCTGCCCTGAGTTTGAGGTTGATCCCGATACTGCGCTCCAGGATGCCGAGAGCCTCGCCCGCGATCTGGCCGGGCATCAGATTCTTGAGCTTTCCGAACAGCCGATCGGTCAACCTGCAAACTCGAGTGAGGCACGCCGATGAGTGCATTGATGTTCGAGATGTCGGAGAAGGCTCGCGCCCTCGGCGTCCCGTTGAGCGTGCAACTCGACCTCACCTACCGCTGCAACGAGCGCTGCGTTCATTGCTATCTCGATCATGAGGACCACGGCGAGATGACCACCGCCGAGGTCAAAGACGTCCTCGACCAGTTGGCCGAGGCCGGCGTTTTCATTCTCACGCTAAGCGGCGGCGAGATCTTCGTCCGCAAGGACTTCTTCGAGATTCTCGCGTATGCCCGCCAGTTGGCATTCTGCGTGAAGCTCAAGACCAACGCCATCCTGATCCGCGAAAAAGAAGCCGCCCGCATTCGCGAGCTCGGCGTCGAGTCCATCCAGATCAGTATCTACTCGCATCGCCCCGAGATTCACGACGCTATCACGCTGGTGGCTGGCTCTTTGAAGCGGTCGGTGGACGCCATCCGCTTTCTGCGATCGCAGGGGCTGAAGGTGATCATCGCGAACGTGCTGATGGCGCAGAATATGCAGGACTACCCCGGCGTCCGCGCCTTGGCCGACGAACTCGGGGTAGAGTGCACGCTTGATCCGACGATCACGCCGATGATGGACGGAGATCGCTCGACTGTGGCTCTCGGCGTCGGTCACGATGGGCTGCGCGAGGTTTTTCGCGATTCGTCTCTGGTCGGAAACGCGGACGAATTCTGCGCCATTCCCGCCGCCCCCGAAGAGTCCGAACTCTACTCACTGCCCTGCAGCGCTGGTCACACCGCATGCTATGTCTCGCCTTACGGCGAGGTTTTCCCGTGCGTGCAGTTTCCGCTCCCGACCGGGAACGTCCGCACCCAGCGCTTTCTCGATATCTGGCGGCATTCCGACAAGATGAAGGAAGTGCGCTCGATTCGCTTGAAGGATCTCACGACCTGCACCCAATGTACTCATGTAACGAGTTGCTCGCGCTGCCCAGGTCTGGCCTTCATGGAAGGCAACATGCGCGGACCGTCCTCGCTCGATTGTGAGAAATCTTTCGCGCGCACCGGCGTGGCTTCGGCAAACATGCTGGCCAAGGCCAAGAAGCAAAACGTGACCGGCCTGGTTCAGATTCGGGCTGCCGCCGATCTGGTCGCGGTGAGCGCCTAGCCCTGCTCGTTCCGAGTGCCGAAATGCCGGCGACTTCAACTGCCCCAGGGTCCGCGTGGTCGGTGCTGCTGGCTGCGTGCTCCGTCGCCGCCGGCCCGGAACCGAAGCGCGACCTTCTTCGCTCATCTCTTCGCCAATTCAATCGCTGGCCGGAACTGTTCGCCCTTGCCGATCTGCATGGAGTTCAGCCCCTCCTGCTGCACGCACTCCAGACCGTTGCTGAGGGCGTGCCCCCGGAGCACTTGCGGTTGTCGAAGGAGCGCTGCCAGATCAATCTCCACCGCGCGCTGCTGCTCTCGCTGGAGTTGATCCGTATCGCGCAACACCTGTCCGATGTCGGGATCGAAGTGATGCCCTACAAGGGCCTGGCGCTCGCGGAATTTCTTTACGGCGACATCGCCCTTCGACAGTCGGGCGACATTGACCTTCTGATTCATGCTGCCGATCTTCCGCGGATTCGGGGAGCCGTCTCCGAGTTTGGCTACACCCCACATGAGCGCTTTGCCGTCCACGAAGAGCGTGCCTATCTGAAGTCGGGATACGAACTTTCGTTCGACGGCCCATCCGGTCCGAATCTGCTCGAGCTGCAGTGGGGAATCTTGCCACGATTTTATGCCGTGGATTTCGACATGCCCGGTGTCTTTGCGCGGGCGGTCAAGATCGAAGTGGCCGGCCAGTCCATGAAAACACCGTCGCCCTCCGATTTGCTTCTGATTCTCTCGGCGCACGCCGCCAAACATGTCTACGGCCGCCTGATCTGGCTGTGCGACCTTGCGAGGCTCATCGGACGCCAGGACCTTGACTGGGACTGGCTGCAATCGCAGGCGGAAGCGCTGGGGCTGGTTCGCATTGTGAGAGTTACGCTGGAGCTCGCGAATCGCCTGCTGCAAGCGCCGCTGCCAGCCGAGGCAGAAAAATCCTTCCCTCAGAACGTGGCCTCCAGCACACTCGCCACCCAGATTCAGACTCAAATCGGAGCAACGCCTTTTGATGTCGAGTCCCTGGGCTACTTCAAGCTGATGATGAGCTTGCGCGAGCGGCGATCCGATCAGGCTCGATTCTTATCGCGACTTCTTTTCACATCCGGTCCGAGCGAATGGCGAGCCGTCGCGCTCCCCGCGCCCTTGTTTCCGTTGTATCGGGCCGTCCGCCTGGGGCGCCTGGCCGCGCGGCTAGCCCGCGTCTGAACCGATTCCGGCGGCCACTGCCGTCGCTTCCGGCCGACTCCAGTTCCGAAGATATAGAGCGAACATCGCGGCGCTGCCGATCAGGGGCACCAGCAAGCCCGCCCTCAGCGTTGAGAACCGGGTTGAAGTCACACCCACCAGCCACGGGAGAATTCCGCCACCCAGATAAGCCAGCGTAAACATGATGGAGCCGACGCTCGGCGCTGAGTCGCCGAATTCCCGCGAAACCAGCGAGATCGTGATGGGATATACACTCGCCAGCCCCAGCCCCGCGACGCATCCGCTGACCGCGACGCCGATAAGCCCCCGCGAAAGCACGAGCCCTGCCATCCCAAGACAAGCCAGAACCAGCCCCGTCTGCGCCATACGGACATCGTCAATAAACCTGAGCAGCACCGCGGCCAGCCAGCGCCCCAGCATCAGCGAGATGTAGAAAAATGACGGCGTCATCAGCGCCGTGTCGGGCGACATCGTGGCCAATTCTTTTGCGTAGGACGCGATCCATCCTCCGAATCCGTTCTCGGTACCGACATAAATCAGAAACAGGCACGCCAGGGCTATGAACGCCGGACTCCTCCAATTAATCTTTGCCTTCTTCTGGTTTTCGCTCGCGCTCGACAGTTCCACTGCCGAGCCTCTCATCGCGGCAATGCCGATCGCGATCAACAGCGTGAAAGCGGCGGCCAGCCCCAGCATGAGCGTCAACCACTGTCCTTTGATCGCGGCCGCAATCAGAAAAGGACACGCGACCGCGCCCACGCTCCAACAGAAATTCAGCAGGTTCAGCATGGCGCCGCGGCGCTCCGGATTCAGTCCAGCGACGAGCAGATTGGCAGCCGGCACTGTGAGGCCAATTCCGATTCCATAAAGCGCGATGCACATCATTCCAAGTGGCTTCGATCCAACGAGCAACAAACCGAGCCCGAATGCGACGCCTACGAGTCCCGCATTGATGGTGAAGCGGTAGCCGCGGCGCGAGACCACATAACCCGAGAACGCCACAGCCACCGTCGAAGCCAGATATTGCACGTTGAATAATGCGCCGGCCTGCGCATAGTTCAACGACCAGCGTGCGGAAAAAATCGGCAGCATTGGCCCCAGCAGAACCGTGGCAATGCCGATCGGAACGAACGAAGCGCAGGCCGCGAACGTAAGCGCCCGCGCCGAGCTGAGGGCGGGTTTTGTGTCAGAAGCGGCCATTGATCGCCGAAGTCCCCGGTCAGGTCCGCCTTAGCTGCGCGCGTAACGCTGGCTGTTCGGCTTGGAGCCGCTCAGCGCGAAGAAGAGGATGTAGAGATAACAAATCACCGGCAGGAAGAAGGCGTGATGGATGCCGATGCGGTCCGCAATCGCGCCTTGCGCCAGCGGAATGATAGCGCCCCCCACGATCGCCATGATGAGAAGTCCGGAGCCGTCACCGGTCAGCGGCCCAAGCTCGGCAACGCCCAGCGTAAAAATACTGGGGAACATGATCGAGTTGAAGAACCCGACAAGAATGATGCTCCACATGGCGAGATGACCGCTCGTCAGCATCGAGATCATTACCAGCGCAGCCGCGCACACGGCACACAACCCAAGCAGGTTGCCCGTCTTCACCTTTTGCAGCAGGCCCGATCCGATGAATCGGCCCACCATCGCCCCGCCCCAATAGAACGCTACAAAGCTTGCTGCCACTTTCTCCGTGAAGCCTCCAATTTCCGGCTGATTGAAGTAGTTCACCAGGAAACTGCCGATTGCAACCTCCGCCCCGACATAACCGAAAATGCCAATCGCCCCAAAGATCAGATTCGGATGCTTCCAGATCGAGTCGTTCACCTTCTCGCCGACCTTGTGTTGCGCGTGTTCGATCTTGGGCAGCTTGAAGCTCCCGATTGCTATCGCGAGCAGGACCAGCGCGATGCCCAAGCCCACGTAAGGAGCCTTCACAGTCGAAGCTTCGTGCAAGCGGTAGGCCTGCAACGCATCCGGCGCTAATGCCCGAATCTCGTCCATCGTTTTCGGCGCGGCACTCAGAATGAGCAGGCTGCCAAAGAAAGGCGCTAGAAATGTGCCCAGCGAATTGAACGCCTGCGTCAGGTTCAGGCGGCTCGAGGCGGTTTCCGGTTTTCCGAGAACGGTGACGTATGGATTCGCCGCAACCTGGAGGCACGTAATTCCCGCGGCGAGAACGATCAAAGCCCCCAGAAACAGCGGATACGAAGGCGCGCTGGCCGCCGGCACGAACAGGAATGCTCCTACTCCCATCGTCAGCAACCCGACCACCATAGAGCGCTGATAGCCGATCCAGTCGATGACCTTGGCCGAAGGAATCGAGAATATGAAGTACGCTCCGAAGAACGCAAACTGGATCAGCATCACCTTCGCGTAAGTCAGATCGAAGATAGATTTCAAATGCGGGACCAGGATGTCATTGAGGCAGGTCAGGAATCCCCACATGAAAAACAGCGTGGTCACGGTGGCCAGGGCCGGACCGTAAGACTGGCCGCTGCCTGCGCTGGTTGCGGTGGTGGGAGCATTTGAAGTGGTAATGGCCATGAAGTTTTCGGTTCCCTCGGCCGTCGTCGGTCAACCCCGGCAACGATCACTCTGCATAGGGTCCCGCCATGATACATCGCTGGCCGACGCCCCGGTTGCGTTTTCTTGAAAGACTTAGGACAGGTTGAGTCCCGGCTTACGCCGGGGTGGTGGACTTGTGCTCAGCAAGCTGAGCGGCCAAAAACTTCAGGAAGTCGTCGACGCCCTCGCCGCTCTTGGTCGAGACCCGAAAGATCTTCATCCCCGGCCGAACCGCCTGAACGTTAGCTTGCGCGGCACTCCAGTCGAATTCGACCGCTACGGCAAGATCATTCTTGGTCACGATGGCGACGTCGGCGCTATTAAAAATTGTCGGATATTTCAGGGGTTTGTCTTCGCCTTCGGTCACCGACATGAGCACCAACCGCAGGCTCTCACCCAAATCATAAGAAGACGGACACACCAGGTTGCCCACGTTCTCGATGAACAGGAAGTCCAGATCGCGCAGGTTCCAGTCCTGCAAGGCATTCTGCACCATCGCGGCTTCGAGATGGCAAACCGTGCCGGTGACGATCTGCTTGACCGGGGCCTGACTGCGCTTCAAGCGCGCAGCATCGTTATCCGTAGCCAGATCGCCGACCAGCGCGGCTACGCGGTGACCCGGTCGAAGCAGAGTCAGTATTTTCTCGAGGAATGCTGTCTTCCCCGAGCCTGGGCTGGAAACCAGGCTGACCACGAACACACCTTCGCTGCGGAAGCGTTCGCGCAGCGCTCGAGCGATCATGTCATTCTGCTTGAGAACATTCCTGCGAACTTCTACCAGACGGGGTTCGCTCACTTGGCAACCTCCTCAACCTCAAGCGCGAACACTTCCAACTCTTTGCCGTGCACCACTTCGCTTCCCAGCGATCCGCAGCGCGGGCATGCCAGCAGCTGAATCGAAGCGACCGTCTGCTCATCCCGGCACTTTGGACAAAAAATCACTACCGGAACATCCTCGACGATCAGGTGCGAGCCCTCGAGCGCCGTATCCTGGCAGGCGACTTCCCAGCAAAACATCAGCGCGTCCTTGACCACTCCGGAAAGGGCGCCCAGCCTAAGATGCACGGCGCTGACCTGCACTCCCCGGCGCTCGGCCTCTTCCACAGCCGTGTCCACGATGCTGGTCGCGATGGAGAGTTCGTGCATAAACCTACAACTTTGATTGTAGCCCTTCGGAACCACAACATCCCGGCGAGATCAGTGCTGCGCGCTTACCGACTTGGTAAGCCGCACGATCAGGACCCCGAACGGATCGAGGGTTGCGGTGCTGCCGCGAACTGCTGACTTGCCCGTCGCCACCAGGCTTTCCCCTGCGGCGAATCCCCGGGCGGCGAGATTGAACTCCGCCTTCTGCTCCGCTCCCGACATATTCAGCACCACCAGCACTGCCTCGTCCTTATAGGCCCGCAAATACGACAGCAGGTTCGGATCACTCTCATTCAGAGGAATGTAATCACCGTCCAGCAAAGCCCGGTGGGTGTGCCGCAATTTGAGCACAGTCTTATAGAACGTCAGAATCGAATCTGGATCCCGGGCTTCATCGGCCACGTTATGTGTCTTGTAGGTCGGCGGCACGGGCAGCCAAAGTGACGCCTTCGAGAATCCTGCATTGTCGCTTTCGTCCCACTGCATGGGCGTGCGCTCACCGTCGCGGCCCTTGACCTCCGGCCATCCAGAGCGCCCGATAGGATCTTTCACATCCTCTTTTCGAACCGGCGGAGTGGTCTTCATTCCGATTTCTTCGCCGTAGTACATGATCGGCGTTCCGCGCAGGGTCAGATACAAGGCGGCCATCAGCTTGGCGATCTGGTCGTTGTGCTGGCCGTCTCCGTAACGGTCATAAGAGCGCACAATATCGTGATTGCTGATCACAAACGTCGGCCAGCCTTTGGCGGCATTCACCGCCGCAATCTGTTTGCGAAATTCCGCGGGCGACAGCTTGTCCACCGTGGTAAACAGGAAATCCATGGGCAGCTCGAGTTCGTCGTGATTCGCGCCGTAATATTGATTCAACTCCGCCACATCGGCGGTCCAGGTTTCGCCGATCAGGACGGCGCCGTACTGATCCGCGACCTGCCGCAGCCCACGCAGAACATCGTGCACTTCCGGCAGCTTCAGGTTGTACTTCTCTTCCTCCTTGGGATCCCCGAATGCATTCGTGCCCGGCAGGACCGGATTGTCCCGCAGGTTCGGATCTTCAAACAGCGTGCTGACAGCATCGAGCCGGAACCCAGAAACGCCGCGCTCATACCACCACCGGGTCACATCGAACATCGCGTCTTTCACGTCTGGGTTGCGCCAGTTAAGGTCGGGCTGCGCAGCGTAAAAGTAGTGGTAGTAGTACTGGCTGGTCGTGGGATCGAACTTCCAGGCTGGTCCCCCAAAGATCGAAATCCAGTTATTCGGCGGCTGCCCCGGTCCTTTGCCGTCGCGCCAGATATACCAATCTCGATGCGCCGAAGTCCGCGAAGACTTCGAGTCAAGAAACCACTTGTGCTGATCAGAGGTGTGATTCACGACAAAGTCGAGAATGATGCGAATGCCGCGCTTCTTCGCTTCCGCCGCCAGTTTGTCGAAATCCGCCAGCGTTCCATACATCGGATCAATGTTTTCATAGTCGGACACGTCGTAGCCGAAATCCACCTGGGGCGAGGGAAAACAGGGTGTGATCCAGATGGCATCCACTCCCAGATCCTTCAAATAATCGAGTTTGGAAGCGATGCCCTCGAGATCTCCGACGCCGTCATTGTTACTATCGGAAAAGCTGCGCGGATATATTTCGTAAAAGACGGCGTGCTGCCACCAGGCGTGCCCTTCGGCATCGCGGCGCTGCTTGCCGGTTTGAGCACCGGCCGCGGCCGCCATCAACATCACGGCCAAACACAGAAAGCGCGACAGTTTCGCCGACATATCCAATCTCCTATCCGGAGGATTGTAGCGTTCGGAGAGGATTCTATGTTTTTCGGGCGGGGTCTGACTGAAAACTCGGGAGGGATTCCGGGCAGCAAAAACGGCAGGGCCGACCCCCTGCCGTCTCTTTAATCTTGAATGCTTCCCGACTTACTTCTTGTTCACTGCTTTTTTGAGTTCGGCCCCAGGCGTAAACTTCGCGACTCGGCGGGCGGCAATCTTGATAGTGGCACCGGTTTGCGGGTTGCGCCCGTTCCGTGCTTTCCGTTGCGACACCGAAAACGTGCCGAAGCCTATCAGAGCCACCCGATCTCCCTTGCGGAGTGCGGACGTAATGCTGTCCACAGCGGTATCAATCGCGGTTGTGGCCTGCGCCTTGCTGATCTCGCACGCCCCAGCGATCTTGTCAACCAGATCGGCTTTATTCATAGTTTCTCCTCGCAGGTTTCTTTCATGCCCAGCGTGCACCGGGAGGAAGAATGGTTCTGACTGAGCTGGGAAACCTGTCGCATCGTATTTTCCTCCGTCTAGAGCGATTGTCAACTGTGAAAATCCGCGCCGGAAGCCTGTTTTGCACCCCTGCCGCGACTTCCACGAGGAACCGCCGCTCTGCAGCGTACTTTTCCAGAGGCCTCCACAGACCATTCGTACGGTTCACAGGATGTACACAGCCCGCCTGCCCTACCCTCTTGCGCGAATGCGCCCGCCCGGTGCAAAGTCAAGATACAGACTTTTATAAGGTGATCGGTGATTAAAGCTCCCCCCAATGTTTGTCCGCTGTGCGACGGCAGCGGCTGGAAAACCGTGCCGTCGGATGCGGCCTCCCGGCCCACTCCCGAGCGCCGCGTCACCCGGTGTGACTGCCAACTCCGCGCCCGCACCGAATCGTTGCTGGCCGCCGCGCGCATTCCCCGCCGCTACGAACATTGCGAACTGGATAACTACGACACCGACTTCCCCGGAGCCCATCCCTCGCTGGCTCAGGCCCACTTCGTTGCCACCAACTTCGCCAAGAAGTGCGATCCACGCGGGGACAAAGGCCTGCTGATTATCGGGAAGATCGGCACTGGCAAGACGCACCTGGCGGTGGGCATTCTGAAAGAATTGATCCTCAGCCGCGGAATCGCCTGTCTTTTCTATGACTATCGCGAACTGCTGAAGGAAATTCAGAATTCCTACAACTCCACCGTGCAGACCACCGAACTGGATGTGCTGCGTCCGGTGTTTGAAACCGATGTCGTCGTCCTGGACGAACTCGGCGCGGTCAAGCCTACGGAATGGGTCTGGGATACCGTCAGCCTGATCCTGAACACGCGCTACAACGAGAACCGGACAACGATCATTACGACCAACTTCGACGATCAGCCCGCGGCCGGCGTCTCGGGATCGCTCTCGCCGGTACGCGCCGCCGCCCGGGGCGAGACCCTGGGCGATCGCATCGGCGAACGCATGCGCTCCCGGCTCCATGAAATGTGCCGCGTAGTCGCCCTCGACGGCTCCGACTTCCGGCAGAAATTCCGCAGCGCCAGCTTTCCATAAATTTTCACTGCCTTGTCATCCTGAGGAGGGCATAAGCCCGAGGAAGGACCTCTGCAACTTGGGGCAACGAGGAGCGGTTTGATTCATCCGGCTGAATCCGTGTTGATCCGTGGCGAAAGGACCTCCGCACATGTTGATGCGATCGCCAACTAGAATATCCACGTGCTGACCGAGCGCCTGGAATTCACACCCGACCGCGATGCGGAAGTCTTTGCCGCAGTCCCCGCCGCTCCGGCGGTATTCCTTCTGCGCGGCGAAAATATTCAGGCCGAACCCTACGTCAGCAAGACAGCGAATCTGCGCCGCCGTCTGCAACGCCTGCTCGGTCCGGTCGAAGAGCGCACAAAGAAGCTCAACCTGCGCGATCGGGTCAGGTGGATCGAGTTCTCTCCCACCGGATCGGACTTCGAGTCCGGGTTCCTGCTTTACTCCACGCTGCGCGCGACATTCCCGAGAACATACTCCCGGCGGCTGCGCTTCCGCTTCGCGCCCTTCGTGAAGCTCCACCTGGAAAACCAGTATCCGCGGGCTTCCGTCACGACCCGTCTGGGCCGCCTGAACGGACCGTCCTTCTACTACGGTCCATTCATCTCGCGCGTCGCCGCCGAGAAGTTCATGAACGACTCGCTGGACTTTTTCAAAATGCGCCGTTGCGTGGACGACCTGCATCCCGATCCCGCCTTCCCCGGCTGCATCTACTCCGAGATGAAGATGTGCCTCGCCCCGTGCTTCAAAGGCTGCACGGACCAGGACTACGCCGCCGAGGTCAGCCGGGTGCAATCATACTTCGACACAACCGGAAACTCGCTGCTGCGCGAATACTCTGCCGCCCGCGAGGCAGCGTCGGCCAACCTGGCCTTCGAAGATGCGGCCGCGATCCACGCGCGCGTCGAGAAACTGCAACCGATTCTCAGTCAGCTTCCGGAGATCGTGCAGCGGCTCGATCGCTCATCCGCACTTATGATTCAGCCCAGCCATCTGCCCGGTTCCGTGGCTTTTTTCCGCGTGGAAGCGGGCAGAATCCAGGGGCCGGTCCCCTTCACGATCCAGCCCACCGAGCACGCAAAATCGCAGTCCATGGAGTCGAGAATCCACGAGACTCTGTCGCTCTCGGCGAAGCCGCCGGCCAAATCCGCGCTCGAAACCATGGAACACATCGTCCTGCTCAAGCGCTGGTACTACCGCAGCAGCCGGCTGGGCGAGATTTTTTTCGCCGACACCCGAGGCGAGCTGCCCATGCGCCGCGTCGTGCGCGGCATTTCCCGAGTCCTTCGCGGAGAAAAACCGGAGACAGAAGGTGCTCTCCAGATTGACGCGGGCCCAATTTCGCCCTAAGATGGCTGCGCTCAGGGCCTTGCCCTTAAATGGCCCGCTGTTCGTCGGCGCCCGGCAAATATGATCGGTCAAACCGTCTCTCACTACCGGATCATCGAACTCCTGGGGGGCGGCGGCATGGGTGTGGTCTACAAAGCCGAGGACACTCTTCTCGGCCGCTTCGTGGCTCTCAAGTTTCTTCCCGACGACTCCTCGCAGGACCCCCAGGCGCTGGAGCGCTTTCGCCGCGAAGCCCGCGCCGCGTCCGCCCTGAACCATCCCAACATCTGCACCATTCACGAAATCGGCCAGCACGACGGCCAGGTGTTCATCGTGATGGAGTGCCTCACCGGCCAGACCCTGAAGCACCTCATCAACGCCCGGCCCATGGATATCGAGCGCCTGCTCAACATTTCCATCGAAGTGGCCGACGCGCTCGATGCGGCTCACAGCAAGGGGATCGTGCATCGCGACATCAAGCCGGCCAACATCTTCGTCACCGACCGGGGCAGCGCCAAGATTCTCGATTTCGGTCTCGCCAAGCGGTCGCGCTCGAATCTTTCGTCGAGCGGAGACTCGCAGACCATCGCCGACGCCACCAGCCTCGAACTCACCAATCCCGGGACAGCAGTCGGCACCATCGCCTACATGTCGCCCGAACAGCTCCGCGGCAAGGAACTTGACGGCCGCACGGACCTGTTTTCTTTTGGAGTGGTTCTTTACGAGATGGCCACTGGCGTTCTTCCGTTTCGCGGTGAAACCTCCGCCGTGATTACCGACGCCATCCTCAACCACCCCGCCTCCGCGCCGCTGCGGCTGAATCCGCAATTGCCGCCCAAGCTCGAAGAGATCATCACCAAGACTCTCGAAAAAGACCGCGACATGCGCTGCCAGACCGCCGCCGAACTGCGGGCAGACCTCAGGCGCCTCAAGCGATCGCTCGAGTCGTCGCGGTCCGCAATAGTCGCGGACCAGTCGGTCGCGGCCGTTTCCAGTTCCAGCCAGAAGATCGTGCCCGGCGGCAAACCAGGTGGCAGGAACATCTGGCCGATGCTGCTCGCAGCCTGCGTGCTGGTTTCTCTGGCCGCCGGTGTCTATGCCGGCAAGCGTTACTTTTCGCCTGGCCCCTTGCAGCCGCCGACCTACCGGCAGCTTACGTTCCGCCGTGGCAGCATTCGCTCCGCCCGCTTCGCGCCCGACGGCCAGACGATTCTCTACAGCGCCGCGTGGCAAGGCGGTCCGGTGGACGTCTTCACGGCGCGCCCGGAAGCCCCGGAAGCCCGCTCCATGGGTCTGAGCCGAACTCAGCTCGCGTCGGTCTCTTCCACTTCAGAAATGGCCGTCCTGCTCAACAGCAAGGCCATCGGCACCTGGGTCAACGTGGGTACGCTGGCGCGGGCTCCGCTGGTCGGCGGCGCGCCACGCGAAGTTCTGGAGCACGTGCAGTGGGCCGATTGGTCGGCGGACGGAACCAATCTCGTCGTGGTCCGTGACTTCGGCGGACGCAACCGCCTCGAATATCCCATCGGCAAGCCGCTCTACGAAACCGGTGGCTGGATCGGCCATCCCCGTTTCTCTCCCAAGGGCAATCTGATCGCCTTCATTGATCATCCGGTGCAGGGCGACGATAGCGGCTCGCTCGCGGTCATTGACCTGAACGGAAATAAGAAAACTCTATCCGGAGAATGGTTCACGATCCAGGGCCTGGCCTGGTCCCCTGACGGCAATGAGATCTGGTTCACCGCCAGCAAGTCGGGAGTGGATCGCACTCTCTACGCCACCACGCTCGACGGCAAAGAACGCATGGTCCTGCGTCTTCCCGGCGCGGTGATGATTTTCGATATTTTCAAGGACGGCCGGGTTCTGCTGATGCGCGCCAGTTGGCGGCGGGAACTGGTCGGCGTAGTTGAGGGCGAGGCCAGACAACGCGACCTCTCCTGGCTCGATTACACCTATCCCGCCGACGTTTCGGCGGACGGAAAAACCTTGCTCTTTGACGAGGAGGGCGGCGGCGGCTCGCTCGACTATTCCAAGTCTGGCGGCTTGTCCTACGCCGTCTACATGCGCAACACCGATGGCTCCCCCGCTGTGCTTCTGGGAGAGGGTGGCGCGGTTTCCCTGTCGCCGGACGGAAAATGGGTCGTTGCCCAAACCCAGGCCTCGCCAGCGCAGCTTCGCCTCTTGACCACAGGCGCAGGCGAAGCCAAGGACTTGACCAAGGACAACATTAACCACTCCTGGGCTCACTGGTTTCCCGACGGCAAACGGGTTCTTTTTTCCGGCAACGAGCCCGGCAAGGGCGTGAAGCTCTACGTTCTCGATGTCGCTTCTGGCAAGAGCCAGCCCATCACGAGTGAAGGCGTCAGCGGAACCGCCTTTGTCATCTCTCCCGACTCCCAGTCCGTGGCGGCGATCGGGCCGGATGAAAAAGGATATTTGTATCCGGTGGCGGGCGGCGACCCTCGCCCCATCGCCGGCCTTAACCCCGGCGAGCAGCCCATCACTTTCAGCGCCGACGGCCGTTCGCTCTACGTTTATCAGCCTGGGGAACTCCCGGCCAAGGTCGACCGTCTCGACCTGCAGACCGGCAAGCGCACTTTGTGGAAGGAACTCATCCCGTCGGATCCCGCCGGAGTCGAAACCATCGGCCCTATCCTCATGACCCCCGACGCCAAGACCTGCGTCTTCGGCTACCACCGCATGCTGGCCGATTTGTATCTGGTGGAAGGGCTGAAATAAGTCGGAAGTGTCAGGCTTCGTGAAGTCGAAGGGCACGGCCTCACAACCTAACCGGGTTCTAGCCCTAGACCCTAGACCCTGATTTATTCCGAGCTAACGGCTGATGTTAGATGTCCAGGTTCTTCACGTCCAGCGCGTTTTCTTCGATGAACTTCCGCCGTGCCTCTACGTCCTCGCCCATGAGCGTGGTGAAGATGGTCTCGCATTCCGCGATGTCTTCGAGCCTGACCGAAAGCAGAGTCCGCCGCTCCGGATCCATGGTCGTTTCCCACAACTGCGGCGCCGTCATCTCGCCCAGGCCTTTGTAGCGCTGGATCGTGAAATCCTTGCGGCCTTCGTTGATCACGTGATCGCGCAGGTCGCGGGCCGTAGTTTTTTCCACGACTTCGATCTCGGCCTTACGCTTGATCGGTTTTGCCGCCTTCTTCTCTGACTTATCGTCGGCTGCCTCGGCTTCGCCCGCTTCTCCGTCGCCGTCCGCCGGAGCGGTCTTGACCAGCGTCTCCACTACGAAGGGCGGCTCCATGTAGGGCTCGATCAGCTTGTACTTCGAAATCAGCTGCCGGCACTCCGCGCTCGAAGCCAGTTCCCAGTTGATGACGTGCTCGGCGCCGTGCTTGTTGACGAAAGCCACTTCCCACAGGTTGTGCTCTTCGTCAAAACGCGCCTCGACGCTCTTGAAGCCTTCGTCTTTCTGCAGCTTCTTGATTTCCTTTTCCAGCCGCTCGATTTTCTTCGGCGCGCTCTTCTTGTCGCCCTCAAAATCGGCGTGCTTGGCCAGGTCAAGCTTCGGAATCAGTTCCGTCACACGCTCGTTGCGCACGCGCTTGTCGAGCTTGTCGAAGAATCCGAGATACTCGTCGAGCACGGTCATAAAACGTGCCAGATCCTTGCCTTCGATCTTGGCTGCGCCCTCGCCGTAGCGCACGCTCAGGCCCTCGGCCGCGCGTTTGACCATCACCTTCACGAATTCCCGCTCGTCCTTGATGTACTGCTGCGATTTGCCTTTCTTCAGCGAGAACAGCGGCGGCTGCGCGATGAATACATTGCCGCGCTTGATCAACTCCTGCATGTGCCGGAAGAAGAACGTCAGCAACAACGTGCGGATGTGGCTACCATCCACGTCGGCGTCGGTCATCAGGATGATCTTGCCGTAGCGGACCTTGGTCGGATCGAAATCATCCTTCGCGATGCCGGTCCCGAGCGCCGTAATCATCGCGCGGATTTCCTCGTGCGCCAGCATCTTGTCGTAACGCGCCTTCTCGACGTTGAGAATCTTGCCCTTGAGCGGAAGGATCGCCTGGAAACGCCGGTCACGGCCCTGCTTCGCCGTTCCGCCGGCTGACTCGCCCTCGACCAGGAAAAGCTCGCACCGGTTCGGATCGCGTTCCGAGCAATCCGCCAGCTTGCCCGGCAACCCTCCGGAATCGAGCGCGCCCTTGCGGCGTGTGAGATCGCGAGCCTTCCGCGCCGCTTCGCGCGCGCGGGCGGCGTCCACCGCTTTGTTGATGATCTTCCGCGCGACCGTGGAGTTCTGCTCGAAAAATGCTCCCAGCCGTTCATTCACGAACTGCGTGACGATGCCTGCGATATCCGAATTCAGTTTGCCTTTGGTCTGGCCTTCGAACTGCGGCTGCGGCAGCTTCACGCTGATCACGGCCACCAGGCCTTCGCGCACGTCGTCGCCCGTCAGGTTCTCTTTAACGTCCTTGAACAAGCCCATCTGCTGGCCGGCGTAGTTGATCGTCCGGGTCAGCGCGGTGCGGAAGCCGGAAAGGTGCGTGCCGCCATCCACCGTGTTGATGTTGTTGGCGAAGCTGAAGATCGTTTCCGAATACGCATCGTTGTACTGCAGACCAATCTCCATGTGGACGCCGCTGCGGTCATCCTCCATGTAGATGGGCTTATCATGCAGCACTTGCTTGCCGCGGTTGAGGTGCTTGATGAACTCGGCGATGCCGCCGTTGTACTTGAATTCTGTGTGCTTGGGTTCGCCGCTCTTGGCATCGGTCGCGCGCTCGTCGGTGAGCGTGATCAGCAAGCCCTTGTTCAGGAATGCCAGTTCCCTGAGACGCTGCGCCAGCGTGTCGTAGTTGTATTCGAGAACCGTAAAGATTGTCGGATCGGGCAGGAAGTGAACCTTGGTTCCCGTCTTCACTTTCGCGACGCCAATCTTCTTCAGTTTGCTGGTCGGCTCGCCCTTCGAATAAGTCTGCTGCCAGGTCGCTCCGTCGCGCCAGATTTCGAGATCGAGATCTTCGCTCAGCGCGTTCACGCAAGAGACGCCCACGCCGTGCAATCCGCCGGAGACTTTGTAGCTGGACGAATCGAATTTTCCGCCGGCGTGCAGCTTGGTCATCACCACCTGGGCTGCGGAAACCTTCTCGCCGTCAATCTCCATGTCATCCACAGGAATTCCGCGGCCGTCGTCCACCACGGTGATGGAGTTGTCGAGATGAATCGTGACTTCGATCTTGGTGGCGAATCCCGCCAGGGCTTCGTCCACGGAGTTGTCCACCACTTCATACACGAGATGGTGCAACCCCATTTCGCCGGTCGAGCCGATGTACATGGCCGGACGCTTGCGCACCGCTTCCATGCCTCCGAGCACTTTGATGGACTCGGCGTTGTAATCGCCGCTGCCGCCGTTACCGCCGTTGGCTGCGCTGATCGGCGTCACTTTTCCGTTTTTTGTCTTGGTCTCAGTGATGGGAGTGTTGATCTCTTTGGTGGCCATTCCGCTCCGCGAAAATGTCCCGATTTTTTCTGACTTTCTTTCTGACTTGGGTCTTCGCTACGCCCTGGATTTTGGCTGGAAAATCCGCTGCGATCCGGCCCGCTTGATGTCCGTCCAAATAGACTTCAAGTTATTGAAACTTAAAATACTTAGGATCGTTTGCGACTGAACAAATTATATCACAAACGGAACCGTACCGGGATGCCGGTTCAGGCTCAGAATCGACTCAGTAATAAAGGCTTAGGCAGGAAGGATTTTGTCCCGCGAAGTTGCAGGGTTCGATCTCTCGTTCGCGGCGCAAAAAGAAAAGGCGGCCCGAAAGGGCCGCCCACGCAGACAATTTTGTAGCCTTACGCCGTGGCCGGCCGCTCTCCGCCCTTGGTCGGAACGCGCCCCGGTTGCAGATCGGGCTTGATCACATGCTGCACTCCATCATCAGCCTTGGCGGATGGCGGCGTCTGCAGCGGCGGAAGCGCTTGATTATCCACCAGCAGCTTGATCTCGTTGGCATCGAGCACCTCGCGCTCAATCAGCGCGCGCGCGATTCTCTCCAGGGTGTCGCGGTTGTCGGCAATGATCTGCCGCGCCGTGTTGTAGCCGTTATTCACCAGCTTGCGGACTTCCTGGTCAATCTTGATCGCGGTGTCCTCGCTGTAATCGCGATGCTGCGCGATTTCGCGGCCCAGGAAGATCTGCTCTTCTTTCTTGCCGAAAGTCAGCGGACCCAGATCGCTCATGCCCCATTCGCAGACCATCTTGCGCGCCATATCGGTGGCCCGTTCGATGTCGTTGCCTGCGCCGGTGCTCATCACGTTCAGGAACATCTCTTCCGCAATGCGTCCACCCATCAGAATCGCGATCTGCGTTTCGAGATAGTTCTTGTAATAGTTGTGCCGGTCGTCGGTCGGCAGCTGCATGGTCACGCCCAGCGCCATGCCGCGCGGGATGATCGTCACCTTGTGCAGCGGATCGGAATGCGGCATCTTCGCCGCGACCAGCGCATGTCCGGCTTCGTGATATGCCGTGTTTTTCTTTTCCTCGTCGGTGAGCAGCAGCGACTTGCGCTCTACGCCCATCAGCACTTTGTCCTTGGCCAGTTCGAAGTCGTACTGAAGAACCGCTTTGCGATTCTGCCGCGCCGCCGCGAGCGCCGCTTCGTTGACCATGTTCGCCAGGTCGGCTCCGGAGAATCCGGGCGTACCGCGCGCCAGCACCGAGAGATCAACGTCTTCCGCCAGTGGAATCTTGCGGGTGTGCACGCGCAGGATTTCCTCGCGCCCGCGCACATCCGGACGGCTGACCACGACCCGCCGGTCAAACCGGCCCGGCCGCAGCAGCGCCGGATCGAGCACGTCCGGCCGGTTGGTCGCGGCCATCAGGATGACGCCTTCGTTCGATTCGAACCCGTCCATCTCAACCAGCAGCTGATTCAGAGTCTGTTCGCGCTCGTCGTGCCCGCCGCCTAAACCCGCGCCGCGATGGCGTCCGACCGCGTCAATCTCGTCAATGAAAATAATGCAGGGAGCGTTCTTTTTGCCCTGCTCAAACAGGTCGCGCACGCGGCTGGCGCCGACGCCCACGAACATCTCTACAAAATCCGAGCCGGAAATCGAGAAGAACGGAACGTTGGCCTCGCCTGCTACTGCGCGGGCCAACAACGTCTTGCCAGTTCCCGGAGGGCCTACGAGCAACACGCCTTTAGGAATGCGTCCGCCCAACTTCTGGAACTTCTGCGCCTCGCGCAGGAATTCGATAATCTCGCGCAGCTCTTCCTTGGCCTCTTCTACGCCGGCAACGTCTTTAAACGTGACCTTTTTCTGTTGCATTGAGAGCAGCCGGGCCCGGCTCTTGCCGAACGACAAAGCCTT
>Ga0209167_10000597_pt1 | contig 24982 bp, 24 predicted proteins | sample Coa_R1_9_FD_187154 | JGI IMG/M metagenome (GOLD analysis project Ga0209167, IMG submission 187154) | Surface soil microbial communities from Centralia Pennsylvania, which are recovering from an underground coalmine fire - Coalmine... | ecosystem: Environmental > Terrestrial > Soil >...
AAAAATGAATCATGATATTGTAGGTTGCAGAAATAACGAAGAACTGTATGACAGGAAACTGGCGGATGCTGTCTTTATAAGTACTGCTGATTTTCAGCATGCGAGTCATGCGATTCAGGCTGTAGAAGGCGGTTGTGACGCATACGTCGAAAAGCCATTCGCGGAAACCATGGAAGATAACAGGGCGGCCCTGAAGGCTGTAAAAGCGTCCGGAAAAATCGTTCAAATCGGATCACAACGGAGAAGCGGAGTCAATTATATGGCAGCGAATGATTTTATCAGGTCGGGGAAATTCGGGGACATCGTAATGGTTGAATTAACCTGGAATGTAAACCAACCCGGACGCTGGCGGAGGCCCGAACTGGTTCCGTTGTTAAAGGAAGAGGATACTGACTGGAAACGTTTTCTTATCAACCGGCCCTATGTTCCTTTTAACCCCCGGTACTATCTGGAATACCGTTTATTCTGGCCTTATTCCTCCGGATTACCGGGACAATGGATGAGTCACCAGATTGACACGGTGCACTGGTTCACCGGCCTGCAGCACCCGCGTTCAGTAACTGCCAACGGAGGAATTTATATGTGGAAAGACGGAAGAAAAAACTGGGATACCATTACGGCCGTATTTGACTACGGACCGCAAAATGACCCGTCAATGGGCTTTCAGGTCAGTTTTCAATCACGCATGGATAACGGTGACGATCATGCGACAGAAGTATATTATTCCAATGGCGGGGAACTCAACCTTGATACCAATAAGATAACACCGGCCGGAGGATTGACTCAACATTTTGCAGAAGCCATGCATATGCAGGCCAATCTCCTTCCAACGATGGAGTTATCCAGCGCTGAAAAAGTAGTCACGTCGGCCAATACAGGAGGTGACAGCCTGACGTCCGCTCATATACGAAACTGGATGGAATGTGTACGCAGCCGGAAACAGCCGAACGCACCGGTAGAAGCTGGATATAGTCATTCCATCGCGAATATCATGACCAATGCAGCAGTCCACACGGGAGCGAAAGCGACATTTGATGAAGCTACGCAGAATGTAATGGCGGACGGAAAGATTTTTATATACTCGTAATCTGATAAATCCTTGCACCAACGAAAGTTGTTTTTATTGCTTGCGTGCACTCCTCTCCTGTTAAATGCCCAACGGACGGAAGATGTGACGTTGACAAAAGTCAAAAATGAAAATAATATTGAGGTCCGGATCGGGCATTTAATATTTACCCGTTTTTTGTACCCTGACAGTCTCGAGAAGCCGGTTTTATTTCCTATATACGATGCAGGCGGAACACTGATCACGCGTGGATTTCCTTTGGACCCAAGACCCGGAGAACCGACCGATCATCCACACCACGTGGGACTTTGGCTTACTTATGAAAATGTAAATGGTTTGGATTTCTGGAATAATTCCTACGCCATTCCGTTAGATAAGAAATCGCAATACGGATGGATAAAAACAGACAGCATCCTGGAAATGTTTTCTGGTAAAACCGGTACGTTGCGTTACCATGCCAGATGGGTCAATCAGCAAAACCAGACCCTGATGGAAGAAACCACCCGTTATGAATTCAGTGGCACGGATAATCAGGAAAGAATCATCGACCGGACAACTGAACTGACAGCAGTTACCGATATTTTATTCGCCGATGCGAAAGACGGTATGCTGGGATTGAGGCTTACACGTGAATTGCAAATTCCCAGCCGGCAGGACCAGCAGTTTACAGACATTAAAGGAAATATCAGTCTTGTAAAGAAAGATACCGTATCTAACGGAAATTATCTGACGAGCGAAGGAAATCGTGGAGATTCTGCCTGGGGAACAAGGGGCAGATGGTGTAAAGTATTTGGTAAAATAAAGGACGATTCTGTGAGCATTACCATTTTTGATCACGTGAACAACCCTAATTACCCCACTTTCTGGCATGCCCGCGGATATGGCCTTTTCGCAGCAAATCCATTGGGTGAAAAAATATTTTCCAATGGGAAAACAGTCCTGAACCTGAAAATGAAAAAAACTGAAAAAATAATATTCAGGTATCGTATACTCATACACAATGGTAGCTCCACCAGCAACGTCAATGAGCTGAATCAAATAGCAGCTTCCTTTAGTGAAAAAAAATGAGGAACCGGTTCTACAATCTTTATTTCAAAGGTCGGTAGAACCAATTCCCCGAAAAATTTGTATTTCTCACAACAGATTTAAAATCCAAATCCGACGTATATCGCCAGCCCGTTATTTTTAGCACTGCCCAGCGCAGCACCGGATGCATTACCAGATTTACCGATATCAGTCAGACCATAATTATATCTGGCACCGATGGTGAAATTTTCGATATCAAAAGCCAAACCGCCTGCCAATCCGAAGTCCCAGCGATTAAAATCATTTGCATTCAGATCTGTAATACTCTGAATGGTGCCATTATTATTTACATCCTTAACATTCGCGTTGGTCAGATATGCTCCATAACCACCAACGTGAATACTGAAATTTTTAGTCAGGTTTACAACAGCTAAAATGGGTAATTCCACATATCCCAGGTTAAACCTGTATTCACCAGATCCCTCAGGAAAAAAACTATTGTAGTCTGTCTTTGAACCTTTCAGACTGTACAATAATTCCGGCTGGATAGAAAATCCAGGCGTAATGGGAATCTTTGAAAATATGCCTACATTGAATCCAGGTTTCAGATGATTATCATAAAAATTTTCAGAAGAAAGGTTGGTTAAATTCAACCCGCCCTTGATCCCAAACTTCGTAGCCAGCGCAGATTCTTGTGAAGTTTGCTGTTGCTGGGCATGGACTGTAGAAAAAATTACCAATAATGCCGCCGAGAGAAGAAATACAAATTTTTGTTTAATACATGATTGTGTTTTCATAACAGATTTTTTTTGTTAAACATAGAATATTCAATTTCCATGCCTGCACATCTGATGAAAACAAGAACTTATTTTGCTGGTGCAGCTGATAATCCGTTTTTGGGGTCCTTGATAAGGAAAATAGAATCGCTCAGTACATGTTCGATCTGACTGCAGTTATCCAGATATTTAATCCTGGAATACATATTTATTTTACTGAGACTGTCTGTATTGATTCCGAAGGTCGTCGACAGCATATCGGAATATACGGTGTCCTTCTGCAGTGTATAATTTACTGACGGGTTATTGTTGATCTTAATATTTAACTGCTGATAGGATTTCATGGGACTAAAAAAATAAACCTGCACATAAGCGGAGTCATTTCCCAAATCGTTGATAATGCGATCTACCATCGGACTTCCCTTTGTTCCAATCACATAACCATATTCATCGTAAGACTCCATATATACAGCCACCCGGTTCTGATAAAAGGTATAGGATTTTAACAGCTGATTTGGGTAAAACAAATAAGCACCTCCCTTCAGACTGTCCCATCCTTCATCATATAATGCAGTTATCCTATGACCGGAATCTTTTAAGGTAATTAACTTTGCAGTGGCGTTTTTTAGGATATCCGTTGCACTGATTAAACAAACCCGGCCCTTCGATCTGCAGGCAAATATCAAAGCAATCATCATCAGTGAAAGCCATTTCATCCTGAGTTGTTTTATTTAACCGCCGTGCAAAGTTGCCCGATTCTTCCCAATTAAATTAAGAATATTTTCCGGATTTTTACTTTGTCCTTAACAGTAAAATGACCTTTCTGCCAAAGAACATTTCAAATTAGCCGTATATTCCCTGATCCAATCCAGCTAAACCGATCTGTTTTTGTGTAATCTCAATATGAATGAAAGAACAAATCAGCCGGCTGGCCCTACTCCTTATCTGTTTATGTTTGATAAATCATCTGTCTGCCCAGGATCCCAAAAAATTATTGGAGGATTCTGTGACAGTCATTGCGAATAAAGGAAATGCAAATTATCTGAAGGATACGGCCATTTTAAAGAAAGATAGTCTGATAAAGGCCACACCTGCTGAGGATAGTTCGGCTCCTGCGCCCTCTCATTTCCAGGCAAGCCTGACCTGGCAATCCAATAATGTAAATAACGGTCGTAAAGATTCATCGGTTATACCGTTAATTACTCCGGAGGTCAGTTATATATTTAAAAGCGGCTTCGAAATCGATCTGAGTGTTGGTTATAATACGCATGAAACCTCTCCACAAGTAAATCAATATACTCTGGATGGATCATATAGTTTCAATCCCGGAAATTACAGCGGCTCTGTGACAATAAATGGGTTTATCTATAGTAAAAACAGTGGTAGTACAACCGCGGAACAAAAAGGAAGTCTGGTATATAATAATAGTTATAGTTTTGGTTTTATTCAACCCAGCCTGGATCTGACCTGGACCGTAGGCAATCACCTGCCCGACTACCAGGCAAGCTTTGCTTTGCAGCATGAGTTCGATATCGGAAACTTTAGTATCACGCCCACGGCGACAATGAATGCAGCCACCCAGAACTCATATAACTCTTACTATCAGAACAGGCGTTTCAGCATACCGAGAAACGATGGCAAACCACCACTGCCCGCAAACGTTACTCTGTCTGGAGAAGTGTTGAATGCTGATAAATTTCAAATTTTAGATTATGAATTCAGCGCGCCGGTCAGTTACACAGCTGGTAACTGGACATTTAATTTTACACCCATAGAAGCGCTGCCTGTAAACCCGGCCGACATCAAAGCGACGCTGACTGTGGACAACCGGTCAACGTCATACACATACAAAGAAAAACTTCCCAATACATTTTATTTCTCTCTGGCAGTCACCTATGCATTTAACAGAAAATGATATCTAAATAGCTGCGTGTTTATGGTGCCGGAGATGGGCATCAGGGAAATTTCATCTTTCGGTTTCAGGTTTTGAGCTTTACGCTTAAAACGCTTCCCTGATATTGAAGTATACGCCGGCAAAACCGTCTCCCCTGCCATAGTCAATACAAATATTGGTTCTGTCATTCTTATTCATCAGGATTCGAAGACCAAATCCATAACCTGGTGCAATCGAATTAAAAACTGCCTGATGTGTTAAAGGATTACTGGCCGTAGTGGCATTCAGGAACACGACACCCCCCAGGAGATTATTTTCAGTAAGCCGGAAACGGTATTCTGTTTCTCCGTAAATCATATTATCTCCCCGAAATCTGCCTTGTATGTATCCTCTGCCCGACCGGTTATATGTATCCCATGTGATCGCCGGAAGTTCCAGATATGGCATCTTGCCTGAGGTGACTGAGACACCCCAGAACCAGAACGCCAGAACGTCCCTGGGAACGGATTTTTTTAATCCGAAATAGGTTCTGTATTCATAATAAAGCATCGTACTGGCCTGTGTACTTCCAAAGGCTACGGTGTTCGTACGGAATGCCACATTAAAATAATTTCCTTTAAAAGGTGCGATCGGATTATCCCGGCTGTCATGCACGAGATGAACCGACAACCCATTGGCTGAATAATGTGCCGTATCAAATCCATAAGCTTTTGAATAATTGTAATGTGATGTAAGATGGACAGGCGAATCGAGCCGCAGCGACTGATCATAGATTTTAAAATTGTCGTCGATCATAATGCCCACGCCCGCATACCAGTATTTTGCAAACTGTCTTAAAACAGTCTCGTATAACCTTACATAATTAAACTTCATCGGTTGTGCTGAATCAGAAATCTCTTCTCCACCGTTAAAACCCACTACGTAGGTTTGTTTCTGAAGGCCATAAATTCCCAAACCATACGTATCCTGATTAAAAAATAATAAACGGTTGTCGCCGGATATGTACCATTTGTTATCAGGGAGAAACAAGTCAAATTTTAAATTTAAAAGAAGCTGACTCTTGGTTGTCAACGACACATTGATTAATGCAGATGATAAATTCGTATTGACAGGCTCACCTAAAAACTCCGTCACACTAATCGCCCCGCCGATCACAAATCCATTGGCAGGAGTGTATCCTACGATTGGCAACAACGATAAATTCTTCGCCCCTTTTACGGGAAGGGCGATCTGGGGTTTGGCAGCTTTACCGGTCCATTTGCGAAGAACATCAAATATATCGACCTGTTTATTGAGCTTAATAGAATCCGGGAGTTGTAATCTGCCCTGGCTGTATCCGGACAAATGGAATAGAAAAAAAATAATCGATCCCGTAAACCAGATGGTTGATTCTTTATTTTTTCTGAAAAAGTTATATGGGTGATTTTTATTTGTCAATGCCGGTCTGTAAAGAAATTAATCAGGTTTAACCCTCTTATTAGAAATTCAAACCGATTTTAATCTGCGGTCCGTATTCATCCATATCATAAATAAAACGGTCGCCCCCGCCGCTGTCATTATTATAATCCATCGATATAATCCGGTAGCCTAAGCCAAATTGCAATAGTTTGGACACGCGATAAAAAATATCTGGTTGCAATTGCCAGGCAAATTGTGATCCAACGCCAAATCCTCCAATATCTGCACGTAATTGAAAAAGCCATTTTTCGTTCACTACTTTTTTTAAACGGGTAACGAGTAACGGATCTACCCAGGTATTTGATTTGGAGCTGCTCATGTTTACTCCGCCGCCCGGGGTGATCACGCTGATATCTGCTGAAGCGGTAATATTATTAATCCGGGCGCCCGCTCCGAATTCCAGCCATGAGTTGATTCGGTAAAGACCTTCCAGCTCCCACCAGAATTGTTTTAGGGTGGCTGTTCCATTTAGCACACCGTTTTTCCCGGATGCATCCTGGGTCAGGTTCGCATAAAATAAATCGGAAGTGAAAGCGAGTTGGTCATTGTGCACTTCACCATATAACATACCGCCGATCTTAAGATAACTGAAAACCTCACCAGCGGGCACACATATAAATGTATTCGGAAGAATTCCGATGCCTGTTGTACCACTCATACTGGTAAACATAATATACGGTTCAAGATATACTTTGAATTTTTTTGAGGAATCATTGTATATCTGGGCACTGGTATGATGAACCGATAACAGGCAACACAGGGCCGGCACCAGCCAATGACTTGTTATTATTTTTTTAAACGTCAGCTGTTTTTTCATAGTAATATATTTTTTAATAAAATAGCCCGCCCTTCAATTCAGGCAGACTTCCAGTGTTAAAATATGTATGTTTGATATCACTCAATCCGCGTCAGTCAGTCAATACCCTGATTGCCTCTTTCACTATTTACTAATTAATTGAATTATATCCATTTTCAAAAACTGGATAACTTTTTGTGCGGAGCCGGTTATTGAAAAATATCATCCTTCGAATCAAATTTACCCATCCCGAAACGTGGAATCTAATTTTAGGACATTTAACAGTAAAACAAGTTATAAGCTTAAGGCGTAAAGCTCAATGCGTAAAGCTTGCGCATTGCACTTTAAGCTTTAAAACGCATCTTGCAATAAAAAGGAATGAGAATTTCAGGGCCCCCGCGGTCGATGATACTGGCATTCTTGGCACTACTGTTTTCCCTGCATATAGGTTTTGCTCAAAACAGCTTTAAGATTTTCCTGGTCGGAGACGCGGGTGATCATGAAGAATCAGGAGAAACACTGATCAATCTTCGAAAGGAACTGTTAAACAGTCCAAACAGCGCGGTCGTTTTCCTTGGAGATAATAGTTATAAGGATATTCTGTGGGGTATTATTCCGTTTGGCTACAAGGGTTTTGACAGCACACGGAATACAATGGATAAAATCAATTCACAGCTCGCACTACTGGATCATTATCAGGGGTCAGCCTTCTTTATTCCGGGTAACCACGATTGGTGGAACCGCTTATCTTATGATCGCGGTCGTTCCAAACTCGCTATGGAAGAAGCATTTATTTCACAAAACCTGGCAAAGAATTCCAGCATTGCCAATCCGTCTAACGTGTTTCTGCCAAAAAATGGAGACTACGGTCCTGACTACGTTGAGTTAAACCATCAAAGTATCCGGCTGATATTTATTGACACTTACCGGATCATAATGACCGGACTGGGAAAAGACAGTATCCCGAAGGAGGGATTATCATTTTATAACAGGCTGGATAGCATCATCCGGGCAGGATACTTATTGAATCAAAGGATCGTGATTGTAGGCCATCATCCGGTTTACACCCTGGGCTCTTTAAACAAAACATTAAGTCACCCATACTTATTCAAAAGAATAAAAGCATCTTATATGCAATTTCCATCCTATAAAACGATGGCTTTAAAAATGGATAGCATCTTCCAACGATATCCGGGTATTTATTATGTCAGCGGACATCTGCACGCGCTGCAATATTTTTATACAAAACAACATGTACATTATATAATAAGTGGTGCCGGAAGCAAAGAGAATAAGACGTCTGAAAAAGAAATGATCCGCTATGATCGGGGAAAATTACCGAATGACTTTTTGATTTGGAACTCCGGTGGTTTTTTTGAACTTGAATTTAGACACGGATCAGCCAATACATTTCTATTTTACGATAATGCGTTACTGAAATGTTCTTTGGAAGATTAGCTTAAAGAATTCGGAACGTGTTCTGACTTTACAGCCAACTTTTATGGAGATAATCGCGATACAAAGACTTACTAACACCAATGCACATGTGCTTATTTTTCAGGCCGCGTTGATTTAATGAGCATGCATAACTCTGACTCCAGTTCCTTCACAATTTCCCGGTATTCAATTAAAGCATGTTGTTTCTCTGCAATTTCCGATTCGAATTCCTGGATCATTTTGGAGCATAAAAACAAATCGGCACAGAGGGATTTGAAATCCATATCATTTCTGTACAAATCATCGATGACAGATTTATGATCAGGAAACCGGTTTTTGACCAGGCCCAGTTCGGTTTGTAGTGCGTTCATGAAGGGTTGTTGTTATAAAGTTGCGTGTGTAATTCATTGTTAATAGTCTCTTTATCCGTATTTTTAAATCTGAATCCGGTTCCCGTTTACTCAAGGTACTCTATTGGCAGCGCAAAGATTGGCTAATCAGGCATTTAACTGTAAAACCTCATCCGATGAGTACCAAAACCATAATCGGTGTTTCCGAATCATGTTCGGAAGACCTAATATACGCGCAGCTCCGAAAAATATTTCTTTGCCCTGAATTTGCAGTCTCTGATATACTTCGGCGTTTTTTGACTTATATCATTGACGAGACCCTGGGGGGCAGATCTAATACGATCAAGGAGTATACAATAGCAATTAACGTATTAAATAAACCTGTCAGTTTTAGACCGCAGCAGGATGCCATCGTGCGCATACACGCGGGCAGACTTCGCCGGGCATTAAACTATTATTATAAGGAAAAAGGAATCGCTGATGAAATCGAGATCTCGGTACCCAAGGGTAGTTACGTTCCCGTTTTCGCAAATAAATCCCTGAAAATTTTAAACCCTGAACCCACCTCAAAACCTGTGCATCAGGAAATGCCAGCAGATTCCATAATCCTGGCCGTCATGCCTTTCAGAACCTTTGAAACGGATATATCCAGACAGGCATTTACGGACAACCTTGGTCAGCAGTTATGTGCAGAGTTTGGAAGATTTCCTGATTTTTCCGTCATTTCCTATTATACGATACAACAGCTTACATTCAGAAACAGAGACATACAGGAAATCGCTTCTCATTTCTATGCGCAATATATGATAACCGGTAATGTACAGTTTGAAGCGAAGAGACTGCGGGTTTCAGTTCAGCTTACAGAAACGCATTCCGGCGCTCAGATCTGGTCCGAATTATATAATCACAATTACAATTCTTCAAATCTGTTTGAAGTAGGAGACAAAATAGTAAGCTCGGTGATCGCCGTATTGGGAGATTTTAATGGAATCATCGTGCAGCAAATGTCCCGGGGTCTTACGAAAAACAAAGCTGGCACGGCATATCTGACTACGCAGTCCTGGTATAATTTATTTTATTCCAGATTCAATGATGAAATATTCAGGAAAGCGTATGCTGCCATGCAGTACACAATTGAAAAAAATCCTTCAGATGAACTGGCCTGGTCTTTTTTGGGACAATTGTCCCTGCTGGCATTTTTATTTGAACAGCCTGTGGGTGAAAATCCGGTGGTCCAGGGTTTAAGAACTGCACGCACTGCCCTTAAAATAAATCCGCTTAGCCAGCATGGACATATTGCCCTGGCCATGGCCCATATTTCATTACAAAACAAACGTGCCGGACTGGATGAATTAGAATATACAATCACTCTGAATCCCAATGCAGTTGGAATTATGGGCATCTGCGGCTGCCTGATGATCGTCGCCGGTGAATATGACCGCGGCATCGAGCTGATCCGCAGCTCAATGAACCGGAATACGTCCCATCCGGCTTTATTCAAATTCTTCATGAGCTTATACCATTTTAAACAAAAAGAATATCCACTCGCTTTTGCATGTTCAGATGAAATGGCCATAGCGGATTTTAGCTTGAATATTATTTTACGAGTTGCCACTTTAACCCATATGGGCAGAAAGGCAGAAGCTGATATTCTCGTAAAATCACTCAACAATCATACATTCAATAAGACCCGGATCTCAAAAGAATTTTTAAATAGATTCTTACTTGATGAGGATCTGGTGGATCAGATATATGAAGGGTTCAATTTTTCCAAAAGCCTCTTCCTTACAGTTGCATAAGTATTCGAATGTTTTCTGTTTATCGGTTAAATGAATTGGCCGGAACTTAATTAGCAAAAGATTAGATAAATTGCAATATAACCAAACCGATCCTTTACAAAGCTGCTTGTTCAGTTAATCCCTCAGGTATTAACAGCCGCCTCGTCTCCGATCCTTTTGAAATGATTAATTGATTTCAAAGCAAAAAAAATATTTAGTGAATACATGCCATAATCAAAGCAAGTGCAGAACCATACTGGTTTTCATCATAATCTTTGTATGCCTTTCCGGATTTGGTCAGAAAAAACAGGAAGATAGTTTTGACATCAATAAGGCGAGTTTTTTTCTGCCGCGACCATTACCATCCGGCCACTACTCCTCTTCTATTTCGGTTTTATATGTGGTGACGCCCAAAGACTGGACCCTGGATAATATAACGGCACCCATGTTTTCGTATCAGGCAAAATATACTTTGCCGAAGGGGTTTAACCTGCAGGCTGGTCTCTCGAGTCTGATCATTTCAAACAGGATCTATCTCGGTCCCTACTGGAATTACAAAATCAATGATAATTATGTCGGCCTGGGATGGAACGTAGCATGGAATTATGGCCGGCTGAACGAGTTTGGATTTGCAACTACTTTAACCGGATGGGAGCAGCAACCATCCATTTCATTTGGCCATGCTTTCGCCCATACCACGGCTACATTCAGAGCAGATCTTTATATAACCAGTGTCCTCTACATTACTGAAGACAAAAACACCCTCACCACTGCAAATAGTTTTATAAACGGATATAGCTTCTCGGCCAGTTTCGAACAGAAACTGTACAAAAACAGGGCAATTAGTTTCGGATTGCAAATGGACTATATCCAGTATCATATTATCGCCTGGCCGGCATTTCCTGTTAATGGAAAAAGATACTGGATGCCGGAGTTCAAGGTCGGATTAAACTTATAAACAGAAATGAAATGACTATGAGTTCCCGTAATACATACAAATATCTTATTGTACTTTTTATTTTCTTTTCCTGTTCAAGGAATGAAACAACTTTACAACCAACGATCGATATCGGCAATGTTTCATTTATACCTTATACAAAGATGAAACCGATGGAAGCCATTTACGAAATAGCATCAGGCAGTACCGCATTGGGTACCAGTTTTGTTTGTAAGGTTTCAAAATACAGGGTTTCCTTTTTTGGTAATGGCGGTATTTTTATGATCCTGAAGTACGGACTGGAACAGAATGACAGTTCATTAAAATTTGCAGGATTCTACAGGTATTCCCAGGACGCAAGACAGGGTCTTGTAAATTTCAGCATGCCAAAGGCGGATGCGTATGCGTTTCTGAATACAGGTAATATCGACAACCTGGTCCTCAACGGGAATATTGAGAATGGCAATGGTACCCAAACACCGCTCAGCCTGAAATTCACAAAACATTTTTCTACATATACGCAAAGCACACCATTCGAGATTTATGCTCACCATGGCGTGCAGACGGTAGCCAATCCGCCATTCGCTGAAAATTCTTTGCTGGGTGTTTTGAATGATGAGGATTATGGTGTGAACGGATTGGAATTTGATGTTCAGCTTACCCGCGATGATGTGCCGATCATGATGCATGACGGGAATATCGATATCCGTCTTACACAAAAAAGCCCGATTTCAGGTGACTGGACTCAATACTCTTTCAATTTCCTGGAAGAATATATCAAGTTAATTGACGGTCAAAAAATCGCTTCTTTAGAGGAATGCCTGCAGGATTTTATTGATTCCACTACAATGACCTATTTCTGGATGGATATCAAAGGAGACGATGGTATATTCCAGGCGCTTCAGCCGGTCGTTTTGAATGCCCAGGCTCATGCAAAAGAGGTGGGAAGAAATGTTATTATTTATGCAGATATGCCGTCTACAACCGTAATCGGTCAATTTCAGTCCTATCCTCCTTATCGTGCAGATACCAGTTTAAAAACCATGTGTGAACTGACATTACAGGACGTGATTGACAACGGATGCACACGATGGGGTCCGCGCTATTCCAGGGGTTTACTACTGAGTGATGTGGCCCAGGCGCATGCACAGGGTATCAAAGTAATCAGTTGGACGCTGAACGACGATAAACTAATTGAAAATTATATTCAAAACGGACAATTCGACGGTTTTATTTCCGATTATCCCTGTTACGTAGTATATGATTTTTACACGATGAAGTAATTCCAAATAAATCTAACCGGCATTTAATAATATAGCATGCGAATCCATACGTTCATAATAGTTGTTTCCTTAAGCCTTATAACCGACCGGTTGCTGGCGCAAAACGGTGAAGGGGAAACCGGTAAATACCATAAATTTTCTGTCTATGCCGGTGCCGGTCCAAGTTATTTTATTAATAACCTCGTCATCGCGAAAGATGATGTCAGCAATTTTAAATATGCTATATCCGCCAGGGTCATGTGGGAACCACAGCATTCATTTGTAGCCCTGGGATTTGAAACCGGATATTACCGTTTATATTCAGTGCAAAGCAGATCTCCGCAACCAAAAGCGGATATTACAAATTCTTCCGTCCCTCTCATGTTTGTGGTATCAATGAAGTTTTCAAAAAAATTCTATGCAAACTGGGCTATGGGACAGTCCATTACATTTAATAAAGTGAGCAATACTGACAGCAGTTATAACTTCAATGCAAATACATGGTCCCTGTCTGATTTTTCAGCCACCTTTGGATATCGCATTGTACAGAAACCAAAGATCTCTTACAACGTTGAACTCAAAGGTTTCTATTCTTCCGGCTATGAAAATGCCACAATTGCGATACTCTTTATTGTGGGATTCAAGTTGTAATGGTTAATTATCAGTTGTTAATTGTTAATTTTTGCCTTTGGCAGAATCTTTCTCTTGCATGAACAAATTCTCACACCTCCAGACTTCACTTCCAGTCTTCCATACTTCCAGTCTTCCACACTAAAAAAGGGAGCAGAGCTCCCTTTTTAATGTGTTCAGATAAGTGAACCTATTTAGCCGTCATGCCCGGAGGAAAGCTGGCCATTACTTTTTGTACTACGATAGGAACAGTCTTGTCGGGGTCACTGGATGGAGAATTTATATCCTGGTTACCGATGCCTTCCCACAGCAATTTGTTTCCCTGGGCTGTTGCAACTTCAATGATAAGAGATCCGGCTATATAATTCTGGACATTCACGGTAGTGGACATATTGCCGCCACCCCATGCATAGGGTCTGTATCCGCCACCGTAACCGTATGAATTCGCAACTATTTCCTTTTCGTTTTTTAAAATACTGGTGATGTTTACCAACAGATCAGCATTTTCTGCCTCCGTAAATCCTTTCGCAATCATTTGCTGTCTTACTGCATTGATCACCCTGTTTTGGTTCAGCTGGCTGAGTGCCTGATACTGCTGTTCCAGTTTTACGATCTTAAAAGTATGATACTGGCTGAAATTTGCAGTATGATCATAGTCACTGGTTACCGTCAGCGTCGGTCCGCAGGACGTAATAAAAATCAAGGAGAAAAAAACGGCGGCAGATAAGGAGATCAATTTTTTCATAATTGTTGTTTTATTAGAAAAACGTTGTGTTACAGACCGCATAGAGTTTGCGGTTTAAATCCAATATGGTTTCCTATTAAAGTTAATTAAGCAGAATCAATAATCGGGGAATTTTTAATAGTTTAACCGTAAAACAAACGCACCATAATTTGGAAGAAGCCATTTTTTTGCATCAATTTGGTATCGGCCTTCCATGAAATATTCAATTTAGACGTCCGACTCTTTTAATTTAACCGTTAAACGACAGATCCGTGAGGATAACTCATTTAAAGCTGGTTTTGATTTGGGGTTTTGTTTTGATTTCGGAGTGGCTGCTGGCGCAGGATTCTTCCAGCCAAAAACAAATATGGCCTGAACTGGATGTCTATTACAGGTTCAATGAAAAATTCCGGCTTTATGGAATGATCTCCGGTACCCGATCCAATTCGGAGTACACAGATGGCACTGCAGGTGTGTACCTTGATTATTTCGCGCTGCCCTGGTTAAAAGGGAGAAGATATGCAGATTTGCACGATACAACGCTTGGTTATTACTGGTCTTTTAGAGCTGGTTATTCATATTCGAATTCGCCACCCAGTGATAAAAGAAAAGAAGTAAATATTTTGGAAACAGAAACCAACAACAATTTTCATTTACCGCTGGAAATTACACTTATAGCCAGAAACCGGCTGGACTGGCGATGGGTAAATGGTGAATTTCAGCCTATATACAGGCCAAGGCTCAAATTCATACGCAATCTCAAAACCGCCTATCTGACTTTTGATACATATTTATGGGGAGAATATTTTTTTTATTTAAATGACCACAAAGAGGACCGGTTCAGACTAACCATTGGATCAGATATAAAAGTTTCAGATAACCTGGATTTCGAGGTTTACTATCTGTATCAGTTCCAACATTTATCAGACGTGGAACCATTGCATGCGATCGGTTTGCAGCTGAATTTTTATTTCAGATCAAAAAGCTATCGCCGGAAAATCGACACAGCAAAAAAAGAGCCCTGAAAAAACCGGGCTCTTTTTTAAAATTTGATTTATTGGAGTTTTTTAGCATACCCGGTGTTCGAAATCATCAACTTCATATTCTTCGCCGGAAGATCCAGTTCCCCAGTATTAAAAGCTGTCAGACCGTTACTAAACGTTTTATAATTGCAAATCCCCGAAATGGCATCCCCTCCGGTTACCGTTGAAGTGAAACTTTGACTGATATAAGCATACGTGCCGGTAGCCACTTTCATGGTAAGCTGGTCGTCAGCCTGATTTACATTCGTTCCTACAACCGTAATGGTGTTACCGGATTTCGATATGCCGGCAGCATTAAAATAATCAACCATTTTTCCTGTCGACAAATAAATATAACTCGCACTCGTTTTCATGGCGTTGTCAATATAGGTTTTCATCTCGGCCATTTTTTTTCGGGCAATATCACCTCGTATACCCTTAGTTGGAGCAGGATCCGTAGGTGTTGATGAAACGGCTGTCGTAACCGTTTTGCCGTCGGGGCCGATGGAAACAGAACTCACAATGGTGTTCTTGAGAACACCTTCAACAAACACCTGAGTTGTTCTCGTCCATACATAACTGGCGAGTTGTTTTCGGTTCGCCGCGGCTGCCGACGAAACCTGCAGGCTCAGATTTGTTTTATTTGATTGCGCCGAAACAGCCTGAGTGATTGTTATAAACAGGCCACAAAAAAGAAGAATTTTTTTCATTGTTTTACTGTTGAGGATTAATAAGGTTTAAAAATTTGACCCGAGATGAAACAGACTGATGCTTGATACTGTTATTAAAATTACATGGTATTCATCAAACTGATTCGTTTATCGGTTAAATGCAGGTTCAGATCCCGCTTTGTGATTCATCACTCCTTCCTTCTCCAAAACCTATAAGAAAAATATTTTTCAGCATGAATGGTTCTTTATTACTCAATCAAAAACTCTTCCTTTTCCATGATAACCTGCTCTTTCTTCTGTGCCATCGTTTGCTTTGCCCTGGCTTTTACCAGTTTGCTCACACGGTATAACAGAAAGGCGCTTACGGCGCTGATGCAGACAATGATATAACCCAATGTATTATAATGTTCCAGCGGACTGAATTTATCCTTTTGAATAACAATAAGACCTGCGAATGCGGCTGCGACACCGCCTGCTATTTGTTGAAGCGAAGAATTTATACTCATAAAGGCACCCCTGTCCTGCAATACCGGAACGGCCGTAATGAGTGCGCTCGAAGGTACCATTCGGCTCATGATACCACACATCATCAGCACATTAAAAAGCATGACGAGCCAGAGAGGTGTTACAGAGAGATTGGTATATATGACGACCACAACTGCCATCCACACAGATGCTGCTGCAAAGATTTTGAATTTATCTACCCTGTCACTCAGTTTTCCCACCAGCGGCATGATGATCAGCGTACTAAGCCCCGCAACCATAAATAACAACGGCAGCTGTTGCTGGGTAATATGCAGGTTATTGATTGCAAAAGCACTACCGAATGGCATCATCATAAAACCTCCGATCGATAAAAGTGCGGTAGCTGAAAATCCGATACGGTAATCTTTTTTCGACAGCGTGTTCATCAGATGTTTAAGCGCGGATCTGTCCTGCTGCGCGGCCAGGTGCTTTGTTAATGGCTTTAACCTGATTGCAATCAAAATGGCAACGATAATAGCCATGATCCCAACCCATAAAAAAGGTGCATGCCATCCCCAGAGGTTCGCCAAATATAATCCGATTGGTATACCCAGCACCTGGCTGGCTCCAAATCCCATCTGCATAAAACCCATGACCCTGCCGCGATGCTGGAGGTCAAACAGATCGGCTACAATCGCCATGGATATGGAACCAATCACCCCGCCGAATAAACCGGTAATGATACGCGCGCCGATTAGTAACGGATAGGTGTTCGCAATTCCACACAGGAGAGTGCCGGCTATAAATCCGGAATAAAAGAAAAGAAGCAATTTCTTACGGTCATACCTATCCGCAAATCCCGCAGTTAAAAGTCCGGAAATACCAGCACTGAACGCATAGGCTGAAACGGCCAGCCCGAAATGCGCGGGTTTTATATTCAGCGATTTCATCAGGATATCCCCCAACGGCGACATCACCATAAAATCAAGCACCACGGTAAACATGGTGATGGCCAATGCGAATATGGTAAATTTCTGATAGCCGGTAAAAGGGATGTTCGCTATTTTTTCCTGTTTCATAATTTGTAATTTATTCTAATTCTGAACATTCGAAGCCAACATAGTCCAGCAAGGAAATGATTTGTTCCGGTCTGAGAGAATCTGAAACGATTCTCAGAACCCGATCCGCATCATCCATATCGATATTCCATTTTAGCACTTTTTGGGATGCATCCAATACATTCTTTATGCGAATTTTATCAAATTCAGTTTGAATATTTGTTTTGAAAATGAAAATATTCGATAAATCGATTGTCATAATGATTCATTTAATATGTTAGGTTATTATGGTGTCAAAGATTTAAGCACTAATTGAAAAGTCTCATCCATGATTTTTTTAGAAAATTTAAAAGGTCTTCCGCCAATGCTCTTGCCTTCTTCATGAAAGCGTAACAATGTGTAGAGAGGCCCGTACGCCATGCTCCAGAAAACTTCCACAGATACAGAGACCAACTCATTATTTTTGATGGCGTTATGCGTAAAGTTTCCCATGGTCGCTTTAAATCCCTTGAGACTTTCCTCTACAATATCATCGCCGTGTCTTGAACGGCGAATAATTTCATAACATGCGACTTCTTTGGGAAACTTCATCGCAAAGGCGGCCCTGTTTTCCCATTGCTTCTTAAGACCCTCAGCAAAACTCAATTTGGGATCGAAATCCTGCAGGGTCTTTGCCATGAATTGCTTACCGATCTCGGCCCCGATCTTCTGTATCAGGTCATCCTTGTCCCGGTAATATATATACAGGGTGGCTACCGAAATCCCACAGGCCTGAGCCAGCCTGTTCATACTAAATCCCTGAAACCCGTCCCTGACAAGCATTTCAATGGCTTCCTGCCTGACCAGCTCTTCTTTTTCAGCATTCCTTGTCCGCATCGATTCGTCTTCCTTTTATGTAAAATAAGTGAATGTTCGCTTATTTATGAGATATTTTATTCAATGCCTTATGGAAGCATATCGATCGTCTGACCAACTTCATGCCAAATGCAACCGGTCTTCTACCACCTCCCTGTTCAGACGAACGAACGGCGATTATATTTTAAATTCCGGATAAAAATAAGTCGTGCTTACAAATTGCCTTCCCTCAATTTCAGATTCTTGCCTGTGTAAATTGCCGCGGATGCGTAACTTTATTCAGATCGTAAATTTCAAAACAGCCATATGAAAAATAAGCAGTCATTATCCCGCAGGAATTTTTTACAGTGGACCGGTCTCGGCCTCGCAGGATCCGTTATTCCATCCTCCGCCTTCTCTGCATTTATTTCTAAAAAATGGTATCCTGCTAAATTATCTGTGCAGTTATATACTGTGCGCGATCAGATCAAGGCAGATATTCCGGGCACTCTGAAACGGGTGCGTGATATTGGCTTCAATTATGTGGAGACTGCTTTCTGGCCGGACGGTATTTCTGTACAACAGGCAGCATCATATCTGAACGACGCCGGCCTGTCGGTTTCTTCATCGCATATAGAAATCCCCATCGGGGATCATAAAAAGATTTTCCTTGAAACAGCGGCCGCCTACAATTGCAAAAGAATGATATGGCATGGCTGGCCGGAAGATAAAAGATACAGCAGCGTGGACGGAACCATGGAACTGATTTCTATTTATAATCAGGCAGCAGCATTTGCTAAATCGAACGGTTTGCAATTTGGTCTGCATAATCACTGGTGGGAATATCGGAATAAAGTTGGCGGACGATTCGTTTATGAACTTTTACTTGAAAATCTGGACAAGGATATATTTTTCGAAGTAGACACATATTGGGTGAAAGTGGCCGGACAGGACCCCGCTTCCATTGTGGAAAAACTGGGAGACCGGGCACAATTACTGCATATTAAAGACGGACCTGCCAAATGGGACGACAACCTGCCGAAGGACATTCCTGAGCCTATGACCGCTGTTGGAAAGGGCACACAAAATTTTCCGGCAATTGTTAAGGCTGCAAATGGCAATACAGAATGGATGGTGGTTGAAATGGATAAAACTGCGGGCGATGTATTTGTAGCGCTAAAAGAAAGTTACGATTATCTGATTAATAATAAACTGGCGACGATCGGTTGAATCGCGGAGGTTTTTACACATATTTATAAGCAACTGATCAGGCTGACCGGACGTTTTATATTGCAGGTTTCCCCTTCTTAAGCGACTGTGCCTTCATTCACTTATTAATTTGATTCTTATGAAGTTTTTTGTCCGACTCTTGGGGTTGCTCCTGGTGATCTTTCATTTATTGATATACGCTGGTTGCAAAAAAAACAGTTCGTATTCGCAAACAACACCATTACCCGCTCCACAGCCACCGCCAGTGGTGGACACAACTGTCAAAAACCCGGGACTGCAGCTTGTTGCTGACAGTATGATTGCTCCTCTTGTCGTTTCTGAACCACCCGACGGATCTAAAAGATTATTTATTGCGGATGAGACCGGTACCATATGGATCATCGGTGCAGACGGGAAGAAATTAACCACTCCTTTTATTGATATTTCGGGCAGAATGGTAACGTTAAATTCATCTTACGACGAAAGAGGATTGCTGGGGATGGCTTTTCATCCCGATTATAAAACGAATGGTAAATTTTACCTGTTTTATACCGCGCCTCCAAATGCAGGCACTCCGGTCCCGGGACCTCCCGGATCAGGATGGAACAATCTGACCAGGATTTCAGAGTTCAAGGTCTCTGCCGTAGACGCCAACCAGGCTGATCCGGGTTCGGAGAGAGTTCTTGTGGAGGACAATCATCCCTATATAAATCATAATGGCGGAACAGTGGCATTTGGCCCGGATGGGTTTTTATATATCTCTATAGGAGATGGTGGAAATGCGGATGACGTAGGCAATGGTCATGTCTCTGACTGGTATACAGTAAACGCCGGTGGAAATGGACAGGATAATTATGCAAATCTGATGGGCGATATTCTGCGCATCGATGTGAATGGCAGTCCTTACAATATCCCTCCGGACAATCCTTTTGTGGGCACTGCCGCCAGACCGGAGATTTATGCTTTTGGCTTCAGAAACCCGTATCGCTTTTCATTTGATATGGGCGGATCCCATCAGCTGATTGCCGGGGATGTAGGACAGTCTCTCTATGAAGAGATAGACCTTGTTACAAAGGGAGGCAATTATGGATGGAATGTAAAAGAAGGGACTCACTGCTTTGATACAGACAACGACCTGGCGGAACGTGCTTCATGCCCCGCGACTGATTCAGCCGGAAACCCACTAATAGATCCTGTTATCGAATTAGTCAATAACGCCAATCCAATAGGTGGCGGAGTAGGCAATGCGGTAATTGGCGGATTTGTGTACAGGGGAACCGCACTTCCATCCCTGGTTGGAAAATATTTATTCGGAATGTTTGCTACCACAAACAATGCAGAATCCGGAAAAGTATTTTCAGCCGACATGTCTGCCAGCGGCAACTGGTCTTACAGTCCGCTCGCATTAGTAGGTTACCCGACTGATCTGGGCACTTACCTGAAAAGTTTTGGCCAGGACCAAAGCGGAGAAATCTATCTGCTAACCTCAGATCAGAGCGGTCCGCAGGGCAATACCGGGAAAGTATATAAAATAATTGCTAAATAAATTTATTTAGCCACTACAGCATCTGTAACATTGGCAACGGCCCATTCATTTTCACAAAGTATTGCATAGGTTTTGTCTGAACTGATATACATGACTTTGATGATATAAGGCTTCGCATTCATCAATGTATTATAAACCCGGGTGTCGTCATCCATTTTACTGGAATTGACAATCTTATAAATCTTGATTTTTTGTCCGAATGTGGCTTTAAATGCCGTGGGTGTTTCAATGATGGTAACGTTTTCCTTCACGGGATTATCCAAAGCAGTGGCCCAGTCATGGTCCTGGGTTTGTTTTGTGTTACCCCATTTGTTGGTCTTGTAAGTAGTTGTTTGGGAGGTTGCCGACAGGGCAATAAGCATTGAGGTCAATAGTAAAATTGATTTCATGGCAAGTTTGGTTTAGATCTATCTAAGATAACAAAAACGGGTGATGATTTTTCACCCTTTTTTGAACAAAACCAGAAATTATTTTCTGTTGAGATTCAACCCCTGCGTTTACCATTCTATGATATCGTCGAGTTTGGGAACCGTGCCCTCCCATCCATACACGTCTTTTAGTTTGACACGGAAAACATCAGCAACCTGTTTCTCCCCATGGGTGATCATCACCCGTTCCGGCTTATTTTTTATTTCGCTGAGCCATTCCAACAACCCCCTTTGATCTGCATGGGCAGACAATCCCCGGATCGTTTCTATCCGGGCTTTGACAGAATAATATTTACCGTATATTTTTACTTCGTGCACGCCATCCTGCAATTGCCTTCCCCGGGTACCTTCAGCCTGGTAACCAACCATCAGTAAGGTGGTCGACGGCTTTTCAATATACTCCTGCAAATAATTCAGTACGCGCCCCCCGGTAATCATACCGCTTCCGGCAATTACAATTTTCGGAGCATGGTTTCCAATAAAGGCCTGGGTTTCTTTAAACTCACTGACAACATGAAATATCTTTGTCATCTCCTCAAAATCGCCCACCGGTAGTTTCAGCCAGTCATTGAATTTTTGAAAAGTATCCAATACATGTGCGCCCATCGGGCTGTCCATAATGAGTGGCATATCCGGCAAAGCATTTGATTTTCTTAATTGCCAGATCAGATACATCAGCGTCTGTGTTCTTTCAACCGCAAAACTTGGTATGATCAGCGTTCCGCCTTTTGATATGGTTTCTAAAATAATTTCTTTTAACCGTACAGGTATATCTTCAATCGGATGAAGGCGGTCCCCATACGTGCTTTCAACAAAAAGGATATCAGCTTCCTTCGGACGGTTCGGGGGATTTAATAAAATATCAGGTGATTTGCCAATATCTCCACTGAAGACAATCTTTTTTTCTCCGATATGAATTTCAATAAAAGCGGAGCCGATGATATGACCATTGGTATGATAACATACCTTGATATCATCGCCAAAATCAATCCACTCATCCGTATTGATGATGTTCAAAAGCGGAAGAGTCAACGCCACATCTTTAAGGTCGTATAATGGTTTCGCCGGCGCGTGCTTTGAATAATTAAACCGGTTGGCCTGTGCTGCTTCTTCCTCCTGAATTTTACCGGTATCATTTAGAACAATGGTTGCTATTTCAATGGTAGGAGCTGTTCCGAAAATCTTTCCCTTAAACCCGGACTGTACCAGTCTGGGCAGATATCCCACATGATCCAGATGGCCATGGGTTAGCAGAATAAAATCGACGGTTGTCGCATCAATCGGCAAGGGACTCCAGTTGAGCAGGCGTAATTCTTTCAAACCCTGGAACAGTCCACAATCCACCATGAATTTTTTGCCGTTCGCTCCTATTAAATACTTTGAACCGGTGACTGTTCCGGCCGCGCCCAGCACCTGGATAAATCCTTTTTGACTCATATGGCAATTTGAGGTTAAGTTAGTATTTATTGGGATTTAAATACTTTTCATCCATGCGCGATACTAAGCAGATTTGTTTACAGGTTTTTCTTTATTCTTTTGTACCAAATGATTCCTGATCCGATCCGGTTTCGAATATGGTATCGACTCGATTTCGTATGGAAACAGGCAACATGATCAGGTAAAGTATGATCTAAAGATTCAGGGATTAGGGGTCCGGCGGCAGGTCTGAGGCTGGATGTTTGAGACAGAATCTATTGCGGAAAGATCCAATGATTTTGATTCCGAATAGATATCAGAAAAATAGAAATCGTTTATTGTGCAGTCGGTTCTGTAAACAATCTTTTCAGCCAGGCGATACTGAGAGAAGCTTTATATTTTGCAATTTCGGCCCGGTTGTACGTACCGTCCACAATGGCTTGAATATCACTTTTCATCATATGGATGATCCGGGATTTACTCAGGCCTTTCATATCGGGCGTCATTATTTTCTTATTTGAAGCGGCGGGCACCGGTATTACTTTGTCCAATATCTCCTGTAAGTAATTACCAATTTCAGGCAGATTATTTGATTGCAGGATTTTAATATGCAGGTCCTTAACTCCCTGTAGAAGGGACTTGTGAATTTGGTTTTTCATATGGTTGCGTTTATGTATTTATTACATATCTGATTCTCTGGACTATGCATGCTATTTCTGCTTTGAGCCGCTAAAATAAACAAGGGTATTCAAAGCAGGGCATTTTATCTCTCCTTTTTTATCCACCTCTTTTTTTTGAAACTCTGAATAACCATTTTTATTGTGGAGATTCCGGGATAAAATGGGTATTAACTATATAAAAATGGCCGCATAGCAGCTCGGCCCTGCTCACCGGAAGATGAAAAACCTTCAATCATCATCCAAAATTCGAAAAACACATCTGCCTTTTGATAAGAACTCCAGATTGTATAAGGTCATAATTCCCAAAGCTGGAAAAACTCAGCCTGGCAGACGGAAACTATTAAAATTACTGCTGGCATTTGAATTGCAAAAAACTATAAATCTGTGTGTTTAGTAATTCAACTCATGTTATGACTACGAGGAAAAGGACAATGTATTCTGTAATTCTATCTGTATTATTAGCCTTGGATATGAGTGTCGTTATTTATGTCGTGCACAAATTCATCTGATTGGCGATAGCCCATTTACAACTATTTCTTTTAAAACAGGAAGACTCACATCCTTTAGTCTATTTACATACAGGCAGCCTTTACCCGTTTTATATTTACCTAATTTTTTAAGGAGAGTCTGTTGATCAACTGCACCTGAAATATACAAGGCAAAATTTTGTTTGCGCGGAGAAAAGCCCATGATGAACCAGTCCAAAACCCGGCCGTCTTCATATTTCAATACACGATCACCAAAACCGATGATTGCAGTTCCCCACATTTTACCTTTGGCTCCCGTTGCCTTCTCCATAATATCCAGAATGACAAGGGCATCCTTTTGTTTTTGTTCTTCTTGAATTTGTTTTATAAAAGCCTGAACACTAAGTCCGGTCCTTTTTGTTTTTAATTCAGCCATACCGGTTATATAATTTTATAGTAATGAATGCCTTACAATACGATTCCATAAATCTGCATTATTTGCGTTTCTATTTTGAACCGTCGTTTGGATAGAATTAAAGTATCATTGCAATCTATTTAAAAATCCGTATCAGCCATCAGTCGGCATATATTATGGTTGTGCCTGATTCCAAATTCCGGTAGATTCAATGAAAAAAGCAATTGTTATAGGCGCGGGCCCGGCTGGACTTACTGCTGCTTACGAATTATTAATCAGAACGGATATTATACCGGTGATTATTGAAAAAGACAACCAGGTTGGCGGTCTGGCAAAAACGGTGGAATACAAGGGAAATCGTCTGGACATTGGTGGCCATCGTTTTTTTTCAAAATCGACAAAAATCATTGACTGGTGGCTGAAATTCCTGCCTATGGATGAAACGGTCCATGAAGATCATATACAAATTAAATATCAGCATAAGAACGCAAATTTTGAAGTAAGGAAATTTGGTAAAGGTGAACAAACCATGTTACTGCGTCCCCGGAAATCAAGAATTTATTTCGAGAGAAAATTTTTTGATTATCCGTTGCAGCTAAACCTGTCCACCTTTCGCAAGCTGGGTTTCATTAAAATG
>Ga0209167_10000598_pt1 | contig 24980 bp, 21 predicted proteins | sample Coa_R1_9_FD_187154 | JGI IMG/M metagenome (GOLD analysis project Ga0209167, IMG submission 187154) | Surface soil microbial communities from Centralia Pennsylvania, which are recovering from an underground coalmine fire - Coalmine... | ecosystem: Environmental > Terrestrial > Soil >...
GTATATTACGCCACAGCTCTGCCCGGCACCAATGGATCCGGCAGCAATAACGTGGTCTTCGTCAACGACCGGGATATAGTTCTCGTCGACGACGGAACCACTCCGGCCGCGGCCAGGGCGTTTCTCGAAGACATCAAGCTGATCTCGAGCAAGCCAGTGAGCGCGGTTGTGAATACACATTTTCATTACGACCACACGGACGGCAACTCGGTATTCGCGCCCGATGTGCAGATCATTGCGCATGAATATGTGCGGACGGCGATTCTGACGTTCAACGTGCTCGAGCGCGAACCCTTTACAACCTCCCAAAGCACGCGGCTGCCGACGCTGATTGCCGCCTTGCGGCAGCAGATTACGGCTGAGAAGGACAGCGCGCGGAAATCCAAGCTGACAAAGGACCTGGCTTCGGCAGACGCCCTGAACCAACAGCTCAAGGAGATCAGGCCGACGGCGCCGAACGTGACTTACTCGTCGAAGATGACGCTGCATAAGGGCGAGCGGGATATCCAGCTTTTGTTTCTCGGCCGCGGCCACACCGGCGGCGACACGTTCGTTTACCTGCCGCGGGAACGCATTGTGTGCACGGGGGACATGGACGAAGGCGCTCGCGTCGCGTATATGGGCGATGCATTTTTCGACGAATGGGTGGCCTCGCTCGAGGCCTTGAAGCAACTGGACTTCACGTTGGTGCTACCGGGCCATGGCAGGCCTTTTCGCGATAAGGGTCAGATTACGGCGTTCCAGAGCTATCTCAAAGATCTGACGGGGCAGGTGGCGAAACTCCGCGAGCAGGGAGTGACGCCGGAAGAAGCCGCGAAACGCGTAGACCTCACTGCGCACCAGCGGGATTTTCCCGAGATCACGAGGGCCGGCGCCGATCTTCGCGGCGTGCGCAGGATTTATCAGTGGATGGGTGAAACCGGAAAAGACCAGGCACGGAGATGAGGTCCGCCGCGGCTTATATACCGTCAGGCCCATAACTTTTGACAATATGGCGTTAAGTGCCGTTCCGGCTCAAAATTCCACTATGTCCAATCTCGATCAACTTCGCCATATCGATCAACTTCGGCAGCGTCAGGAACAGCGGCTGCTGCCGGTGCTCGAATCCTGGAACACGGCGAAGAAGCATCTGGAAATGGCTATCTCTATGGCCGAAGCCAAAGAGCGGGAGTATCACGACGTTCAGGAGGATGTGCGGCGGAACCTCGATGCGCTGGTTCTGGTCATCAAGATGGCCCGGGACATGGGCGGGGAAACCGCGTCCAAAGCCGGTACCAGGGTGGAAGAGCCCCAGCCCGTTACGATGATTTCCGAAAATACCCGCGTCGAACCGAAGCCCAGCGAAGTGGCGGAAACATCGCATGGCGGGATCGGAACTCTGCTGCGCAGATCCTCGAGGCCCCTCTTTTCGTCCCTGCAGCGCAGCGCCTGAGACGAAGCGCTACTTGGCGCGCCCTTTGAAACCCTGCGCGACCATCTGAATTTTGTAAATGCTCATGGCGGTGTTGCGCACGCCCGGGCGTGTGGCGATTTCCTTGCCGTCGTCGCCGAGCGCGCCCAGGCAGGCCGCGTAGAGCACCTTCTTGTCGGGGCCGGAAAACGCCGTGCTGATTGAGGCGCGGGGCGTTGGAATGAGGCCCAGAAACTTTCCTTCGGGGCTGAATACCTGCACGCCGGGAGTGGTGGCGCAGTAGACGCGGCCGGTTCCGTCGATCGCCAGGCCGTCGCCGTTGACGCCGCCATTGAGTTTGGCGAATTCACGCTGGTTCTTCGCCGTGCCGTCCGGCTGCACATCGAGAGCCACGATTGACGGGCCGTTGGTGATATAAAGCGTTTTCTCGTCGCGGCTGAGCATGATGCCGTTGCTGCGGATATTCTCGCCGATACTGCTCACGACGCCCTTGTGGCTGAGGTAGAACGCGCCGCTGCCGGGACCGGGGCCGTTGGTGAAGTAAACGCCTTCTTTTCTGTCCGCGACCAGGTCGTTGAGGCGCCCCAACGGCGTGCCCGAAAAGCCGTTCGCCATAAGGATGCGGCCGGGAGTCAGGGCGGCGATGCCGGTCGGTTCCTTGCACAGATCGGGCTGATCGCCTGGATCGGTGCATGTGCGCTCGACCACGAGAACGCGATCCATCGGCGGGCCGATGGCTACCGCGCCGGGGCCGTGCGCCGACAGGTATATCGAGACCTTGCCCTTCTTGTCCAGTTTCATGACGTGGTTGCTTTGCTCCTGAGCGAACAGAAGACCGCCGTCTTTGGTGCCCACGATGCCGTCGGCATTTTCTTTGCCCTGCCAGACCAGATCCCACTTCGCGCCGGCGTCGATTACTTCGGGGATAGCCGTGATGGTCACTTCGTGCGGCGGTGAGGGCGTTGGGAAATTTCTCTGTGCCGCAAGCGGACTGAAGGAAAGAACCGATACCAGAAAAAGCTGCCTGGGCAGGGACATCAAGACAATCTTATCCTGCGTTACCGCCTCGCCGGGCGTTCGCGAAGGCGCAGGAGGGCGCCACCGGGCAGTCGGCGCATTTCGGATGGGAGGCCCTGCACCGTTGCTGCCCATGACATTTCAGCAGCAGATAAGCGCGGATGCGGGTCTCGAAACTCGCCGGAAACTCGGCGGCGATAATTTCCTGCGCGGCTTTGTAGTTCCTGCCGTAGTTCTCGAGCTCGCGTCCGAGTCGGATGCGTACCAGGACATGCGGGCAGTTCGACGGGACAGCGGCCACCGGCGAGATGCCGCCGAAGAGCAGGATGCGGGTCGGCGCCCGGATCGGCGACGCCGTGGAATTTCTTGAGCGCCGCGCGCGCTCCGAAGAGGGGCGATCGTTTCAGAGCGGTTGTCAAATCGCCGCCGTCTGAGTTCCGGAAACATGCCGCCGGGCTTTAAGGCGCGTGCGAGTTGGGCAGGCTTCGCGGCGAGCAGGCTTTGCGGATCGACGCCGAACCGCGCCTTCAACGATTCCCAGCCTACGGATCGGTAGGCCAGCCCGGCTTTTGCGGGCCGTAGTGAGCTTCCAGCGTGTCGAGGTCGGTCATTTCAGTTTCCGTCTTTTGGGGAATGTGGAACCGTTCTCCGTGGCTGCGATATTAAACCGTTGCCTTGGCGAGTGGCAGCTTCCACGAGGAAGAAATGCGTCTTCAAACCAGAATAGGTTCGTTCCCGCACTGCCGTAAGGAACCCGGCGGAAGCCAGATCGCGCGTCTGGCCGGCCACATTACGCAGGATTTACTCTGAACTTGTCCGGCCGTTCCGAAGCGCGCCCGTGACGCCGGCGGCCGAGCGAACGCGCGACGGCGATGAATCACCCAAGCGCCGGTAAACTGTACATGTATGGCGCATACTCGAATGGCGGCCGATCCGAAAATTATGATGGGCAAACCGATAGTGGCAGGGACACGGATCACCGTGGAACTGATTCTTGAGAAACTCGCCGCTGGAGAGACGGTGGACCAGATTCTGGCTGCGAACCCGCGCCTGACAGATGAGGACGTCCGTTTCGGCGCGACGTTAGAGCAGAACTCTTTATGGCTGGGAATGGAGAGGCCCTGTGCGGCGGGGTCGCGTGTCGAAGAATGATGTGACTGCCGTGTTGCTCATCGAATTCGTATCCGAGCTTTCGGAATGCTTTGATCGCGTCGCTGCCGGAGACAACCGGCAGCTTCATCCGCCAACCTCGATGACCTCTTCGAGAATACTCGGGGGGACCGGGTCGCCATGCTTCTTCAGACTCTTAAGATAACCTTCGATTGCCTCACGGATGTTTTGGGTCGCTTCCGCGCGCGTTCGGCCTTGGGAAACACAGCCCGGAAAGGCGGGACAAGTAGCCACAAATACGCCTTCCTCGTCTGGTTCGAGATAAACGCGATACCTCATTGCCTCAGCATGCTACCAGAGCGGAAAGACGCCGCCAGCCGCTTCGCAAAGTGCAGCGCTCATTTTCCGACCATATGCCCCGGGTCCCGGTTGTTCTCTTCGCAGATGCTTTCAATGAGATCGGTATCCGGTTCGAGGCGCCAAGCCAGGTTGACAGTCCACGGCTTCGTATAGGCTTCCGGATCGTCGATGGTGACAGCGACGTCCATGTGCCCGACCTTCGGCCGCGAGAAGCGTTCGGTAACACGAAGGGCCTCGGTGCCGGGGAGCCCTTTCATATCGAGCCACGTCCTGCCGTTCTGACCGATCGTCTCCACGACAAAAGTGTCTTTGTCCCAGTGGCCGATGGAATATCCCATCCATGTCGGCTGCGGATTTTTGGGAAGCGGCCGTCCGTCGGTGAAAATCTGCCGGTAGATCGTGCGGGATTCGTGCAGAAGGAGCACGAGGTCTTCGGTCTGCACGAGCTTCAGACCGTCGGGTATGTTGTCCTTCTCCGGAATGCCGGACGGGAGACAGGACACGCCAGGGTGATCCTTGCCGTTGTTGTCGATGCGCTTGTTGTAGAGATCGCGCGCCCACGGCTTGAGCGGGATGTCCGCTTCCTTCATATCCGAGGCGAGGTTCAGCAGGTATTTGACTTGATCTTCCGGCATCCAGAATCCGGACAGATCGGGCTTGCCGTAACTCGTGCGCGGCGCAGGTGCATTCAAATCCACTTTTCCATCGGGGGTGCGGGGCACTCTTTTCCACGGATAAGGGTCCCATTGTGCGCTGGCCACGGCTGTGGACAGCAACACCACAACAACGGCGTACAGAATGCATGGCGTCTTTTTGAATAGCCGAATCATATCGTTTCCTGGATCATACACGCAGCCGATTACAGGATTCCAGAGGCGATCACTGCCTAACGTATTTTTGTCGGTGCCCAAGCCGCCTGAAAGGGCGGCTGCGGCCAGGATTGGCCACCCTACATTGCTTAAGGCAGGGCGAACACAAACAGACCCTTCCCAGTGGTTGCGCCGCGCCCCGTGCCCCCGGACGCCGCCACGATCGCGACATACTGCTTCCCGTTCTTCCCCTGATACGTAATCGGAACGGCGGTGGCGGTGTAGTCGAGCTTGTATGTCCACAGCTCCTTGCCGTTCTTCGAATCGAACGCGCGGAACCGGTTGTCGTTAGTCGCACCGATGAAGACAAGGCCACTGGCCGTGGCGATGGGTCCGCCGGTATTCTGCGCGCCCGTATTGCGCTTGCCTTCCGGCAGAGAGTCGGTCACGCCGAGCGGGACATTCCAGGCGAAATCTCCGGTGTTGGCGTTGACCGCGATCAGGCGTCCCCATGGTGGTTTGAAACAGGGCCAGTTGCCGACGGTGCGGCCGCCCGCATCGTGCACTACCGCATTGAAGAACCCGATTCCGGGCGGGGACGTGCGTATATAAGGAACCAAACCCTCGGGATCTCCTGGCGTGTACTTCGGATTGTCCTCCATCCAGCCGACCAATGGGCTGTCGTGCGTGTTCACAAAGATGTAGCCGAGCTTCGGATCGGAAGCCGTGCCTCCCCAGTTGGCGCCGCCCGTAGCGCCGGGGAATATGATACCGGCCTGCGTCTGCGCGCCTTTCGCATGGTAGGGCAAGGGCGTAAAAGGCCCAGCGTTGTAGAGTCCACCGAATTTGTCGTACAGTTCCTGACAGGCCTTGGCGTGTTCCGGGGTCGTGTCGTCCGCGGTCACGATGTCGTCACGGGTGAAGCTGACCCGCGAGATCGGCGGCGGCTTTAGCGGAAATGGTTGCGTACGAAAGCTGGCTTCGCTGGGGACATTGCTCTTTGCCACGGGCCGTTCTTCGACCCCGTAAACGGGCTTGCCCGTCAGGCGATCGAGGATGAACATATATCCGGATTTTCCAACCTGCGCCAGCGCCTGAACCTGCTTTCCGTTTCGGACAATGTCGATCAGGCCGGGCGCGGGCGGCAGATTGTAATCCCAAAGCTCGTGGTGCACAGTCTGGAAATACCATTTTAATTTGCCGGTTGCCGCATCGAGCGCCACCAGAGTGTTGCCGAACAGGTTCGCGCCGGGCCGGTCACCGCCCCAGAAATTGGCGCCCGGCCCGCTGACCGGCTCATAAACGATGCCATTTGCTTCATCGACGGTGAGCGCGAACGCCCACACGTTGTTCCCTGTGCGGTTCTTCCAGCTGTCGTTGCCCTGGAGGTCTTTGCCCCAGGTGTTGTTGCCCGTTTCGCCCGGATGCGGAAAAGTGTGAAAAGTCCAAAGCTCTTTACCAGTGCGGACATCGTACCCATGCGCTTCGGGAATCTGTCCGCCCGCCCGTTCCAGCTGCGGGCCGATATGCCGCTCACCGGGTCCATAGAAATTGGTGCCGACGAGCAGCATGTTCTTGTAAATGGTAGGCGCGCCGTCGTAGGGCACCTCCAGCGGCACTTCTCCTTCCTTGCCGAAGCCGGGATCCACTTTGCCGGTGCGGGCGTTGAGCGCCATCATTTTTCTTGCCGTCGTGAAGATGATGCGGGGAGGGTTGTCCTTGTCCCCGGGCCAGTAAGCGACGCCGCGGAACGATGCGAGGCCGTTCCTGACCTCATACGTCCATATCTCTTTGCCGGTCTCCGGCTCCAGCGCGACCACGCGATCGCCTGAAGGCAGATACATCACGCCATTAACGACAATCGGCGTGATCTCCTGATAAAGCTCGAAAGGGCTGTCGCCGGTGATGGTTCTGCCTGGGCGTTCGAACGCATACGTCCATGCTTTGGTGAGCTTGCCCACGTTGGCGGTGTTGATTTGCGTCAGCGGGGAGTAGCGGGTGCCGGCGAGATCGCGATTGAACATCGGCCAGTCCCCGGGTTGTTGCGCACTGGCGGCCAGGGAACAAAGCAGGGACAAGCCGATCGCAGACACGCTTCTCATAAGTTCTCGCCTGATTGGGCATTATAGGCGATGGCGGCTGGTGCCGCTCCCTCACCCTTTCTGAACCGCGCGCGTCAGCAAGCGGCACAGAGAATTCGGGAGGACGCGAATTTCTGCCGCTTTTAAATCCTGCGCCAGTCAATTTGCGGATGGCTTTTCCGCGTGATCGATGACGAGAACATCCACGGGACCCTTCGCCGAGTCAAGTCTTAACCCGAGTTGTTCGCGCAGGGCGGCGAATAGGGACGGTCCCGATTGATCGTCTGATGGGCCTGCATTCAACGGGTCCGCAGTCCATTTCAGATGCATTTCATAGGATCCGGCCAAGCCGGTCTTGTCTATAACGCTTCTGCCCAGTCCCACTCGGGACAAGCTTTCCGCCAGCTTCATCATGCTGACCTCTTCCCCGTCCAGTGTCCAGTTCAACCCTTTTGGGCCATATCGCGGAAAGCCGCAGGGAGGAAGCCGAGGCGCCCCTGACGCTGCTGGTTTCGGGGGTGAATCCGGCGAAACGGGAGCGCAGTTACCTTCCTTCGGTGGCTGTAATTTCAGTCCGTTCTTAATGACAGTCAGTTCGTATACCGGGAGTTGCCTCGTCTCGCGATGAAGGACCAGCTTAAACCGGTCTTCCAGGAGCGATTGAAGCATCGCGCCGGCGATCTGACTAACAGAGTGGTTGCCTGCGGCCGTCGCCTCGATGTCGTAATGATCGGAAGCCATCCAAGGCGGACCTTCCGCGATTTGGTCGGTGCGGACCCCATACGCAAACGCGATGAGATCCCGCAGAGACGAATAGGTCGTCAGGAACCTGCCCGGGAGGATCCGACTATATGGCCCGCCGCCCCGGTTATTGGCCTTAACAGATGCCGCCTCGAATGCCGGGGGCGTTTGAGCGACAATCGCTTGCTGGGCCAATCCCATTGGCGCCAGACACAACGCAACGATTGTGCCTATCGGTTTCGCTTGAGGCATTTTGCGGTCCCGTCATCTTAAGACGAGTACGCGACATCCGGCGTTGAACTTTTTTTGGCGGATGGCATCGTCGGCGTCCCGGAGTTCCGTCTCCGTCAGCCTATATAATCCAAATGACGGATGCTGCGGAATCTTTATACACGCGGTCTTTGGGCTACCGGGTTGGTGGTGCTGTTCAGCAGTGCTCTTCACGCACAGGCCGGTTCGGCCGCGGCTTCGCGCGCCGCCTTCGACAAGTATTGCGTCGGATGCCACAACCAAAAACTCAAAACCGCGAACCTGACGCTCGACACAGCCGATGTCACGAAGGTCGCCGAATACGGCGAGATGTGGGAAAAGGTCATCCTGAAGCTGAAACTCGGGATGATGCCCCCGCCCGGCCTGCCACGGCCCGATGACAACACACGCATCGGAGTTGTTCAGTACCTGCAGAACGAACTCGACCATGCCGCCGCGGAGCATCCCAATCCCGGCCGGCCTCTGGTGCATCGCCTCAACCGCTCGGAATACGGCAACGCCATTCACGATCTGCTGGGCTTCGACGTGGACGTGGCGAGCCTTCTCCCGCCCGACGATTCGTCTTATGGTTTCGACAACGTCGCCGAGGCTTTGGGCAGTTCGCCGGCGCTGTTGCAGGCCTATCTGGCCGCGGCGCGGAAGATCAGCGCGGTCGCGGTGGGCGATCCGCATATCGAAGCCGGTGGCGTGACCTACTCCGTGCGCCAGGACTTGTCGCAGGATACGCACATCGAAGGCTTGCCTCTCGGCACGACAGGCGGCGCTGTGTTCCGGCATGTATTCCCCGCGGATGGTTATTATGATTTCCGCATTCGCCTCTACCGCACCAATCTCGATACGACCAGAGGCCTCGAACAGCCGCACCGAATGGAGCTTTCGATCGACGGCGAGCGGGTTCTTCTCGCCACCCTCGGCGGCAACCAGGATCTCGCGGCATTGCAGCAGCACACCACCGACGTTTCCGATGCGATTGACGCCAATCGGCTGCGCATCAGGGTTTTCGTCAAAGCCGGCGAGCGCGATGTCGCCGCAGCGTTTGTCGAGGAAGTCCCGGCCCGATTCGCAACCCGGCGGCTGCAGAGCTTTGTACGCGACTTCAATACGTACGATGCCGAAGGCGCACCGCATCTGAAGTCGCTGACAATCCAGGGGCCGTTCGAATCGAAAGGCGCAGCCAAACCGGTGGGGCGAATCTTTGTCTGCCGCCCGGCGAGTTCAGTGAATAGTAACGCGGATGAAAACGCCTGCGCGAGGCGGATTCTTTCCACGCTCGCGCACCGCGCATGGCGCCGCAATCTTTCCCCGGCTGAAACCGATGGCCTGATGTCGTTCTATCAGACCGGGCGCAAAACGGGAAACTTCGATTCCGGAGTTGAGTTCGCGCTAAGACGAATTCTTGCGGCGCCGTCGTTTGTCTATCGGGCGGAACTCGAGCCCGACGGATTGAAACCAGGCGACATTTACCGCATCGGCGATTTTGAACTGGCCTCGCGGCTTTCGTTCTTCCTCTGGAGCAGCATCCCCGACGACACGCTGCTCGATCTCGCTTCGCAAAACAAACTTCACCAGCCCGAGATTCTTGCTCGGGAGGTCCGGCGCATGATCGGCGATCCGCGCGCCGGCGCCCTGGTCACCAACTTCGCGGGCCAATGGCTCGAGCTTCGTAATCTGCAGGGCATCCAGCCGGATCCGGAAAAATTCCCCGATTTCGACGACAACCTGCGCCGGGCTTTTCGCCAGGAAACCGAGTTGTTTTTTGAGAGCATCGTTAAAGACGACAGGCCCGTGCCGGATCTGATGACAGCCGACTACACGTTCGTCAACGAACGCCTGGCCCGGCACTACGGCATCCCCGGCGTGTTCGGAAGCGAATTCCGGCGCGTGCAGATTACCGATGAAAACCGCAGAGGGCTGCTGGGCAAGGGCGCTGTGCTGATGGTGACATCGCATGCCAATGCGACTTCTCCCGTGCTGCGCGGCAAATGGGTGCTGGAGAACATTCTGGGTTCGCCGGTTCCGCCGCCGCCCCCCGACGTTCCCGCCTTGAAGGAGGCCGAGCCTGGCGCGACTCCGCAAACCATGCGCGAACAGATGGAACAGCATCGGGCCAACCCTGTCTGCGCCAGTTGTCACAAAACGACTGATCCGATCGGATTCGCGCTCGAAAACTTCAATGAAATCGGCGGCTGGCGCACAAAGAGCGAAGGTGGCGTGCCTCTGAATACGGCTGTGGCGCTGGCGGACGGATCCAGGGTCGACGGCGCGCGCGACCTTCGCATGGCGCTGACGAAGAATCCCGAAATATTTGTCGAAACGTTCACGGAAAAGCTGTTGATCTACGCTCTCGGCAGAGGCGTAACCTGGCAGGACATGCCGGCCGTCCGGCATATCCTGCTTGAGGCCCAGCCACAGGACTACCGTTTTTCGGCTTTGGTTTCAGGTATCGTTAATAGTGTGCCGTTTGAGATGCGCATGAAGGTGGCGGACTAAATGTTTCTGACGAAAAAATCTTTACCTCGGAGAACATTCCTGCGCGGCGTGGGCGCGGCGGTCGCTCTGCCGATGCTCGATGCCATGGCGCCGGCGGCGAGCGCGGCGGTCGCGCTGCCTCCTCGTCTCGGTTTCATTTATGTTCCCCACGGCGCCGACCTGGGATCGTGGATTCCCGAAAAGTCCGGAACGGATTTCGAACTCTCTCCGACGCTGAAGTCGCTTGAGCCGTTCAAGAACGAAACCACCGTCATTACCAACCTGAAGCGGGGCGGGACCGTCGTCGAGATGCACGCCGGCGCTTCCTCGGGGTGGTTGAGCGGGGCGATCCCCAAGCGCACCGAAGGCGAGGATTACAGCGTCGGCGAAACCATCGATCAGGTGCTGGCCAAAAAAATCGGGCAGGACTCGCCGTTCCCCTCTCTCGAATTCGCCACCGAGGACTTCACCGGCTACGTGGGCGGATGCGCGCCCGGTTACACGTGCGCGTATATGAACACGATTTCCTGGGCGACGGCCACGACGCCGCTGCCGATGGAAATCAATCCGCGAATCGCCTTCGAACGCCTCTTCGGCGACGGCGGATCGGACGAACAGCGCAAACGCGCCGCGAGCGAAGACAGCAGCATTCTCGACGCCATCACCGCCGAAGCGCGCTCGCTCGAAAAGCATTTGGGCGTTCACGACCAGACGCGCGTGAACGATTATCTCGATAACGTCCGTGAAATCGAGCGCCGCATTCAGCATGCCGAGGCGCTGCACGGGACCGACATTACCCTGATCGACAAGCCACTTGGGATTCCCGAATCGTTCGAAGACCACACCGCGTTGATGTTCGATCTTCTGGCTCTGGCCTTCCAAGCCGATCTCACGCGCGTGTTCACGTTCATGATGTCGCGCGAAAGCAGCTACCGCACGTTTCCGCAGATCGGGGTTTCGGACCCATGGCACGTGGTTTCGCATCATGGCGACCAGCCCGAGAAAGTTGCGCGGGCGGCGAAAGTCAATGCTTACTGCGTGAATATGTTCGTCCGGTTTCTGGAACGAATGCGATCGACCCCGGATCGCGAAGGTTCTCTGCTCGATCGCTCCCTGTTTTTTTACGGCAGCGGAATGGGCAACTCCAACGTACACGCCACCGACCCGCTGCCTATGGTGGCGGTGGGAGGCGGGCTCAAAGGACACCGCCATCTCCTGCTTCCGAAGAAGACCGAGATCGGCAATCTGTGGCTCACCGTTGCCAACCGGTACGGCATCCCGCTGGAGAAATTCGGCGAGAGCACCGCAACTATCGAATCCCTCTAGCAAAATGCCGAGAGACTCAGGATCCCTTGTGGGGCGGGGCTTTCGCCCTGCCGCTGGCTTTCCGGCCAGCGTGGCGCGGCGAAGACGATTTGCGGCACGCGGCGTCGAGCCGAAGCTCGACGGCAGCGCCGAAGCGCCGGCCCCACAAGCGCTGGGCCGAAATCTAAGTGTGCTTGTTTTGCTTTCTGCCGGCATGCTGCGGGCGGTTGTCCCTATGCCGGAAGTCGTCGCGGCGGCGAAATCCGGCGATGAACCCGCTATCGAAGCACTCCTGCAAAAGCACGCGAACGTGAGATCCGCCGAGCCGGACGGCACCACCGCCCTGCACTGGGCCGTCAGAGCCGGCAACATGTCGATGGCCCAACTCCTGCTGCGCGCGGGCGCGGACGCGAATGCCATGAACCGGTACGGCATCACGCCCTTGTCGCTGGCGGCGAGCGCGGGCAACGCGCCGATGATCGGCATTTTGCTGAAGGCCGGCGCGGATATCAAGAAAGCCGATGTCGCCCTTCCCGACGGCGAGAAACTGCTCATGCTCGCGGCGCGCACCGATGGCGCGGAAGCCGTGCAGGCTTTGGTGAGTGCCGGCCTGGACGTGAACGCAACCGAGCCCCGAACAGGCACGACGGCGCTCATGTGGGCGGCGCTGCAGAATCAACCGTTCGTCGTCAAGACTCTTCTGAAAGCGGGCGCGGCGGTCAATGCGCGATCGCTGATTCCAAACTTTCCCCACACTCCGCCGGCCGTGGTTGGCGATAAGCTCGAAGAGGGAATGTCCTACATCGGCCAGTCCGCGCTTCCCAAAGGCGGCTGGACAGCTCTGATGTACGCGGCGCGCGAAGGCTCTCTCGAAGCCGCCCAAATGTTGGCGGATTCCGGCGCCGATCTCAACGTCACCGATCCCGACGGCACATCGGCGCTCGAATACGCGATCATCAACGGACACTACGATGTCGGGAAGGTGCTTCTCGCCAAAGGCGCGGATCCGAATCTCGCCGACCGCGCGGGCATGACTCCGCTTTATGCGGCCGTCGACATGCACACGCTCGGCTCCACATTCGGACGGCCGGATATCACGCGAGAGGTGGCGGAGGGAGCCGTCGATATGGTGCGTTCCCTGCTCGCGCACAAAGCAGATCCGAACGCGAAACTGAAGACGAAGGTGCTCAAGCGGCAGTTCAACCCCGGCGATGGGCGCCTCGGCGAAGGCTCGACGGCATTCCTGCGCGCGGCCAAAGGCGGCGATGCGACGCTCATGCGGATTCTGATCGAGGGCGGCGCGGACCCCACGCTGAACCAAAAAAGCAAACGCGGCCCGATCATGCTCGCGGCCGGCGTTCATTCCCAGCGGGCGGACAACGCCCTGTTCGCGGGCGACGCGAGCGTGATGGATGCCATCCGTATCTGCCTCGACCACGGCGTCGATATCAATGCGGTCAACGATGCTGGTGAAACCGCTGTCTACGCCGCGATCGGTTCACCGGCGTTAATTCGTTTTTTGGCCGAGCACGGCGCGAGGCTGGACGTGAAGAACAACAAAGGCCAGACGCCGCTCGAAGCCGCCATGAAAGCCACCGAACCCAACGAGCCGTCGATCGCGGTTTTGCGCGAATTGACCAACCTTACCGCTCAGGCCCGATAAGCCATGGGGCGCGTCGTTACCTGGCTCCCGTTTTTCACCCTCGGTGTCTGGGCGCAATCGCCGCCGGAGCTTCTCCCGGCCTTCGAGGTCGCTTCCGTCAAGCTCACTCCGCCCGGCAGTTTAGGCTACACCTCGTGGAGCCCGTATGGGACGAATCGATATGCGGCGAGCAATGCAACCCTGGATTTTCTGGTTCAGCTTGCGTATGGGATGCCCCTTGACCAGATATCGGGAGTCGAAAAGCTGGGATCGGAACACTACGAAATCAGTGTGAAGGCTAAAGACGGCGTACTCCTCACACTCGACCAACTACAGCCGAGGCTTCGACGCTTGTTGGCGGAACGATTCAGACTGGCTGCTCACCGCGCGCAGAAAGAATACGACGGCTACGCGCTGGTGGTTGCCAGGGGCGGGCCGAAGCTTAAGCCCGGTGCAGGCGTTTCTGAGAACGGCACGATCTACCCGGGAGGGCTTCGGATCATGAACTCTACGCTCGCCGGGTTCGCCGGGTCTCTGAGGAGTCCTGCCGGGCGCCCCGTGATCGACAAGACGGGCATCGCGGGCAACTACGATTTTACGCTCAGTTACGCGCGCGACGGGGACACTGATTCGCCGCTTCCGTCCTTGTTCACCGCGCTCCAGGAGGAATACGGACTCCGGTTGGAGAAGGCGAAGGTACCTCTTGAGATTCTCGTGATCGATCGAGTGGAAAGAGTCCCGTCGGAGAACTAAAATCTTCACGCACAGCGAATTGACTGCCTTCCGGGCACGTGTCAGGCTATCTGTAGTCAGCATCACGAGCGAGCGGCCTGTTCTCCTGGCAAGCTGATGTCAGGTGCTGTAATCTCTCAGTAGATTGAGCACGTCAGCGCTCATCTTTTCCGCCCACGACCTTGGAGTAGCCCACGGCTCGGCATCAGGCTCTACTGCGTCGGCGCCGCGCTCGAGAAGCAGCTTCACCATCTCCACGCGGCCCCAGCGGCAGGCCCAGCCGAGAGGCGTACTCTTGAGCAGACGATCGCGCACGTCAGTTCTTGCGCCGGCATCGAGGAGCATCGCGGCAAACTGGACCACTTCCTCCCCAGTGATCCAATCGCCCATGGCGGCGACTTCGTGCAGCGCGGTTTGGCCGAAGCGTTCGTCCCGGACGTTCGGGTCGACGCGCTCCAGAATCATCCCAAAGCAGGTCAGATAAGTGCTTCGATCGAGATCCCACTTGGGTGACCGAATCCAGGGAATGTTGTGCCAGAAGCAGAGAGCCGAGCGGAGAATGCCGGACCATCGCCGGTCAACCGGCGCCCAAGCGAGCCGATTGAGCGCCATCTTCACGATCTCGGGCGCTCCGCCGCTGGCGGCGGCATCGAGGATCTCTTCCGCGACCGTCTTCCCGTCATGCACTGCCCCTTTGGGCAGACGCCCCGCGTCTTCATCGGCAAACAGGCGACTGGCCAGCTCCGTGTCACGCAGGTATCCCGCGATGTCCGGCGTGACGACAGCTCCGTAACGCTGCAGCAGCTCAATCATCGCGGCATCGCGTTCCCGATAAGCACGCCAGATCGGCGAACCGGCGGCGTATACGTGCGCGTTGGGATCGGCTCCGCGCTTGAGCAGCATCGCCGCCATGGCACGCTCGCCGGTTCCGGCGCAATGATGCAGCGGACCACCCGCGGAATACACGGCTTCGTCGACGTTATCGAGACGGACACGTTCATCCGGGTCGAGGCCGATATCGAGCAGAACCTGGAGCATATCGGGGCGCTCGTGCTTCACCGCCATCGAGATGAGGCCTCCTCCTTCATCCAAACGCAGCCGATCGGTTTCAATCAGATTATCGAGCGTGCCGGCCGCATGTTGAGCGCGCAGCCAATCGCCCCTTCCCAGAAGCACGGCGGCCCACGGCGTGAGAACTGCACCGCGCGCCAGGAGCATCTCAGCCATGGCGGTACGTCCCGTCCGAACGCAGCAGATCAGTGGCCCGCCTCGCACAAATTCCCCGGAATCTCCTTTGCGCACGGGCTCGTCCGGATTGAAGCCGAGATCCAACAGCAGTTCGAGCATGTCGGGACGGTCGTGGTAGACAGCGATCTCGAGCAGACCCCGATTGCCCTGATTCCTCGGCAGCCCGTTCACCAGTTTGCCGTCGGCGTGGCGCGCGCGCAGCCATTCGCCTTCGCCGTATGCCACCGCGGCGCGAGGCGTCATTTCCGCGCCGCGAGCGCGAAGAACGGCGGCTATCCTCGCGGTCTTTGCCGCATCCCCCAGCCTGCCGGGGCCGAATCCGCAGCCCACGATCTCCAAAGGAGACGGCCCGCCATCGATGCGCGCGTTCACGTCCGCACCGTGATCGAGCAGCCAAATGGCCACGCGCTCCCACTGCATGGCCGCCGCGCGATGCAGCGGGGTCATCAGGTAATCGTTGGCGCCCTGTAGCGACGGATCGTTCTCGAAAAACGCCAGCATCAGATCCTCATCGCCTCGTCGCGCCGCTTCTTCGAATTCGGCCGGCAACGGCCTTCCACGATCGTCGCCGCGCCAGCGCGTCTCGGGACGACGCTGTTCTTCGGCTTCGATAATGGCGGTGATCTCGTGGTAGCCGCGCTCGACAGCCAGGGTCCAGGCGCTGGTGGCATCGCGGTGCGGGTAGATTCCGCGGCGGGCGTTCGCGCCATGCTGCATCAGGAGGCGCACCATCCCGGGCTTGCGTTCCATCACCGCATAATGCAAGGCCCGATGCTCGTTATTCTCGGCCAGATCCATGCAAGCCAGTTCGGGCCGGACCTTCAACAGGGCTCGTACCTGCGATTCGTCGCCGGCTCGAACCGCGTCGACCAGGCGCCGAACCGTCACACCGTCGACGTATGCTTTGAGTTTGGGCCAACTCGGGAAGCCATATGCGCGCGCGAGCACAAGCTGCGCGTCGTGCAATGCGAAAGTGCCAGGGTTGGCATTGCGGAAGTGTGCTGTCACCTCGGCGGCGGCTTTGGTATCGCCGCCGCGAAACGCATCGAGCAGTTCTTTTGCCTGCCGCTTCAGCTGATCGAGATCGGGGTGCTCGCGCATCACGCGAGCCCTGAGGGATTGGTTCACAATGAGCTCCTTTCACAGCGCCCGGTGTCCGCTCGCTCGGGCAGAAAAGAGTTCATCGAAAACGAAAGTCAGTTCGACACTTTCAGGCGGACGCCGTCCTTCCCGCGGACACGGTGGCGCCCCGAATGCGCCAGAGACATCGTAGCATCTCAGGGCTATGCAGGACACTTCAAGGTACACGCGGCGTTAGCCGCGTTTCTTCGGATGAAAAAGAGACGCGACTCTCCAGAAAGTACACGGACAGACCCTTTGTTTGCAATGGGCAGTACCGGCGGCGAGACGGCCGGCGCTCCCGGAATTCATCTATCCGCCGGGTACTTTCTGATATCCTTCCTCCCGCCTGCACAGGCGGGCCGACGCTGAAGTCGCGTGTACCGGGCTCCAGCAAATAAGTGACGGATCAGAGGGCGATTCGCGTGTTTTTGCAGCGCAACAGTCTGAACCGCACGGCCCGCGAACCGAATTGTCACGTTCTGCGGCTGCTCGCCCTTGCGGCCTACTTCCCCGTTACATGGTGAAGGTCCTTCTCGTTTTCGGCACAGAAGGACTCCAGCACATCGCTGTCCGGAACCAGACGCTGGTTCAGCTTAATCGTGAATGGTCTGGTAAATGTTCGGGGATCGTCGATCGTCAGCTGCAATTCCATATCGCCGAAGTCGACGCGATGAAATCGCTCGGTCAGGCGCATCGCCTCGCTGTGCGTGTGGCCGCGCGCGTCCAACCATCCCCGATCGTTGAAGCCAATCGTAGTGACCACGAACGTATCGCCGTCCCATTTGCCGACGGAGTAACCCAGCCAGGATGGCTGAGGATCATCGGGCAGCTTCAGGCCGTCGGTATATACCTGGCGGTAGGTCGTGTCTCGTTCGTAAAGCATCAACGTCAGCCCGGGCGTTTGGACGATCTTGTAAGGAGCGGGCGCCATTTCCACCAACGGCATGCCTTCCGGCAGACAGTGCGAAAGCGGCGATTCGTTCGTGAAGGTTTTCGCGCGCTGCTGGAACAGAGCCGCGGCGGCGGGCAGAAGGGGTGCTTCTTCGGGTTTGAAATCGGAAAAGATATTGATGAAGTATTGCGAGAGAGGTTCCTCACCAGCGCCGTTTGTGGATCCTGGGATCAGGCGCTCCAGCATTTCCGGTGGCGCGCTGTCCGTCCGCCAGAGGCCGGAAATGTTGGGTTTGCCATCGGCTCCTCGCGGCGTCCGCGCGGAAAGGTTCGGCTTGCCGTCCGGAGTCCTCGGAATACCAGCAGTGGGATGGTTCAACCATTGGGCGCCGACGAACGCCGGCGCTGCGGTCAAGGCAATCATAACCCGGATGTAATGCCTCATAATCTTATTAATCTTATATGTTAAGCGCGTAGTCGCATTGGAACACCATGCCCATCAATTTAAAACCCGTGGAAGTGGCCGTGATCGGACTGGGGGCGGCTGGCGGTGTCGCCGTACTGCCTCTGACCAGAGCAGGTCTCAGAGTGACGGCGCTCGAAGCGGGCGCCTGGATGCAGCATGATCAGTTCAAACCCGATGAGATCCACAACAACGTCCGCGCGCTTGTAACCACCGGGTCCAAAGCCCGCAGCGAGACTCCTACGTTTCGCACGAATCCCAATCAGCGGGCGCGCCCGGCCCAAAGCGGCATGACGATGATGAACGCCGTGGGCGGCACCTCGATTCACTATTACGCCAACAGCTGGCGCTTCCATCCCTGGGATTTCAAAGCCCGCTCCGAATCGATCCGACGCTACGGCCCGAATTCGATTCCCCGCGGAAGCACGATGGAGGATTGGCCGCTGACCTACGGAGATCTCGAACCTTACTACGACACGGTCGAGCACGAAGTCGGCGTGGCGGGGAAAGCGGGCAACATTCAGGGAGCGATCGATCGCGCGGGCAACGTGTTCGAAGGACCGCGCCAGCGCGAGTATCCGATGGCGCCGCTGCGCGATACCGATTTCACGGAGCTCATGCGCACCGCCGCGGCAAAACTCGGATGGAACCCGCATCGCTCGCCGGCGGCCATCAATTCCCAGCCATACGGCGGCCGCTCCGCGTGCGCTTATCACGGTTTTTGCGAGGCCAACGGATGCCACGTCAGTGCCAAGAATTCCACCTCGGTAACGACAATCCCCGCGGCTCAGAAAACCAAAAACCTGACGATTGTCGAAAGAGCCCACGTCACCCGAATCCTCGCCGACGGTAATGGCAAAGTCTCCGGCGTTCAGTATCTGCGAGACGGCCGGGAATATTTCCAGCCCGCGAAGGTCGTCCTGCTCGGCGCTTATACCTATGAAAACGTCCGCTTGTTGCTGCTCTCCAAATCCAAAGCCTTTCCGAACGGGTTGTCGAATAATCACCGGCAGGTGGGCAAACACTACATCGGCCACTGGAACGCGCGGGAGTGCCTGGCGCTATTCCCCTCCGATCTGAACGTCTGGTACGGCGCCAATGCGCAGGCAGTGGTGGTGAACGATTGGGCCGACGATAATTTCAATCATTCAGGCCTCGGCTTTATCGGCGGCGCGAGCCTTACCATGAGCCACGAAGCTCATCCCATCGCATCCGCGGACATGCCACTTTTCGGCGGCGCACCGACCTGGGGCTCGAAGTGGAAAGCGTTCGTTCGTCAGAACGCCGGCCGCTGGAGAGGAGCGTACGCGCAGTGCACGTCGCTTCCGTATGAGAACACGTACATCGATCTCGATCCCGAGGTGAAGGATCCGCTTGGAGATCCGGTCTGCCGGATCACAAGCGGTCCGAAGGAAAACGAGCCGAGGGCGAGCGCATACGCAGCCGCCAAAGCCGAAGAGTGGTTCCGCGCCGCCGGCGCGGTCGACGTCGTTACGGCTCCGGCGCCTTCCGAAGGCCCCAACCTGTCGTGGCACGCTGTCGGCGGCACGCGCATGGGAATCAACCCGGAAACCAGCGTTGTGGACCAATGGGGCTTTTCGCACGAAGCGCCCAACCTCGGCATTTTGGGCGGATCGGTAATGGGAACGCACGGCGCACGGAATCCGACGCTGACGATTCAGGCGCTCTCCTGGCGGACTGCGGAGCACCTCGTGAAGAACTGGAAATCGATCGCCGGATAGCTTCACCAGTATCCGATCATTCGGCCGGCCATAATCGCCGTGAGCCAGCAGCATAACGATATTCCGCCAACCATTGCCAGCTTCGACTGTTCACGCGAAGAAAGCTCCCGCACCCTGTGCTCCTTCCACGCCGGCAAGTAATGAAGCACGGCTACATTCAGAAGGCCCAGGCCAATGGCGGGAAATTTGATGTAGAGGAAAGGATTGTCGACGTATTCCGTCGCTTTAGTTGCCAGCAGGCAGACGCCGCTGGTCACCGCGATGGCGAAACCCACGGTGGCAATGGGCACCGTAGCCTCGCTGATCGCAGAAAGGGCGACCTTTCGAGGAAGACCCAACAACCTCAGATCGAGGACAAGCACAGAGCCGAAGAGCGAGGATACGCCGAGGATGTGGACCAGGTTCACGATGCCGTAGGTCCACACGCCGGACTCGCGCATGGCATGGCCCAAGGCCGAACCCTGCAGCCAAGCCATGAATTCGTACAAAATAATGGCTCTCCGGCTACGCTATTTGCGGTCGGGATAAACGTTGAACAATCGGCCGTTCCATGTCACGCGCTCGGTCTTGATTTCCAGACGCTTGGGATCCAGATTGCGATGGCCATGGATCAGAACCGTAGCGCCGACCGGAATGACGCCTTCCTTGAGCCCTGCCGCAGCGGTCCGGGCCGGCGGAGCCAATGTAATGTCCCAGATTTTGCCGTCCGAGAGCACTTTCATCGTGGCGTGAGGCCCCGCCAGGCTGACGCCGGTCGAGACAGTGCCTGTAAGTTCGAATTCCTCCTCCGAGTTTCCGCCCCAACCATGATGCGCAAAGGCCGGAACTGCTGAAAGGGAAAGCGCAAGAATACCAATACAACTGCCGAGTGAGAGTCTTGAATACATAACTTTCCTCGCCGTCAGAATCATACAACACTTCGAGGGTGCCCGTGCGCGGCCCCGTTGTGCGCGTTTTGACACTACATTGGCACTGCCGGCCATCGACGCGGGCCTCATTAGCTGATAGCATCCGGGCAGGAAAGGAGGCTCATACATTGAATAACTGGAAGGAAGTGGTGGAAGCGTTGCGCCGGTCCGATGGCCAGATAACGGATTATGGGCGTCCGACAGGGCAAGTCTTCTTCGATCCGGCTGTAGGAGTAGGGGAGCGGATCGAGGAGGAAACTTTCTCGCTGTTATGCGAGGCAGGCTGGATCTCGACCGAAGATCGGGGTCGAATCAAACGCTACCGGATCACCGAGGCGGGGATCACGCGTCTCAGTGAAGCCGAGCCGCAATTGAAGGCTGCGGCCGGCGCTGGCTAGCTTCGTCCGCGTTACCTCGCAACCTGAATAAGGCAGGTCACGGGAGAAACGATGGCCTGCCCCACGCCCGGTTATTTGGCAGGCGGGCGGATATCGAATCCGTCCGTCGGTAACCGCGCCGGGCCGACGTAATGGCCCTGGTCGGGGTCGTTCTCGTTACAGATATATTCCATCAGCTCGTCGCCAGGCATGAGGCGCGCTCTGCCAACGGTGGTGAAGGGCTTGGTGTATGCGCCGGGGTCGTCGATGGTGACCTCGATGCGGATGTTCCCCAGATCGGTTCGCGTATAGCGCTCGATCGTGTGGAGCTTTTCGGTGTGGGGATGGCCAAGATTGTCGAACCAGAACTTGTCGTTGAACCCGACGGTGTCGATCACCAGCGTTTCGCCTTCCCAGTGGCCGACGGAATGGCCGTACCAGGTGGGATCGGGATCGTTGGGGTGCGGGCGCCCGTCCATGAAGATCTGGCGATAGCTGTGAATGTTTCCTTCGAAGAGGATGAAGTAGTGGGTCGGCGTCTGGACGAGCCGCCAGGGATAAGGGGCGCTGCGGGGAATCCCGAACGGCAGACAATTGGCCTCGGGATCGTCTTTGGCAAGCCGCGACTTGAAGACTTTTTCGGCCCACGGCAGCATGGAGACGGTCTCGCCCGGTTTCAGCGCTCTTGAGATGTCGCCGGAGTTGCTGCCGCCGCCCATCCATGCGCCGGACAAGTCGGGTGTTCCGTCGGGGAAATGCGGCGCGGGTCCGGTCACCGTCGGGGGTTGCTTGAATATGGAGCCGAGGGACTGGGCTGGCGGGTTTGCCTGCGCGAAAAGCGCGGACACGACAGCCGCTTCGATGAGAAGCAGCGGGAAAATCCGGTTGATCACGCTGGAATTCTTTCATAGAAACAGCGACGGGCGCAACGTTGGCGACCTTTGGGTAGTGGGCTACTTTGAAAATCGAAGCGACTGAAGTAAATATCCGATCGGAAAGAGGGTACCCCCGAGCACGGCGCTACCGAAATCGAGATAGTGGCCGATGCTGTGTTCTTGTCCCCATCCCATACCAGGGAAGACGCCGAGCGCTTCGCAAACATGCGTGAGCACCACGGCCACCATGCAAGCGGTTCCGAACAGTTGCAGAATCGAGTAGGCACTTCTGGATCGATGGAAAAGGACCGCCGAACCGGAGAGCAACAGAGATATCGGCAAGAGCACGAGAAATGCTCGAAACAATGTCGGACTCATAGCTTACTCATTATGCCCCTGTCTTTCCGACCTCCGCTCATCGGCTCCCGGGCCGCTAAGAGGTCTTCAACGTCCCCGAGCCGATCCGTAACGCCAGCGGCCATTGCAGGAGTCGCCGTCAACGAAGCCGAAGGCATGAGTCACCACTTCCCACCTTTGATAAACTGGGCGCGTTCCTTATGAAATACGCCACGTACGCTTCCCTTCTGTTTGCACTGCCTTTGCTGGCCAGTAACGTCCGGGTTTACCAGACGAACAGCGCCGGGGATGAAGTCACCATAATCGATCCCGCGACGAACAAAGTCGTGCAGACGGTCAAAGACATCGAGGTTCCTCACGGGGTTACCTTCGCGCCAGACGGCAAACGCGCTTACATCACCTGCGAGGCCGAGAAAACGGTCTGGGCTGTCGATACGAAGACCGCGAAGCTGATCGCGAAGGCCCCGCTCAGCGGGCATCCGAACAATCTTTCGATTTCGAAGGACGGGCAGCGGCTATTCGTTGCGATCGCGGTCGCGCCAGGCGCGGTGGACGTTATCGATACGGCCGGAATGAAGCTCATCAAGAGCATTCCCGTGAAGGGCGCCGTCCACAACACTTATGTGACGCCGGACGGAAAATACGCGCTGGCGGGGTCGGTGGTGGGGAAGATGCTGACCGCGATCGACGAGCAGACACTGGAACCTGCCTGGGAGTTGCCGTTCGATTTGGGCGTGCGGCCGATGGCTTTCGAGAAGGCCGCGGACGGCTCGACAAACCGGTTGTTCGTGCAACTGTCCGGCTACAACGGGTTCGCGGTGGTGGATTTCAAGACGCATAAGGAAGTCAAACGGATCGCGCTGCCGACCGATCCCAGCGGTGGACACGCCGAGGGTGGCGCGCCTTCTCATGGTATCGGCGTGGCGCCGGACGGGCAGACGCTTTGGGTCAACAGTTCCCCCGCCAACGCAGTGTTCATTTATTCGCTGCCGGATCTGAAGGTCAGAGGCTATGTGCCGACCGGCCCGGTGCCTGACTGGATCACGTTCACGCCGGATTCGAGCATGGTCTATGTCGCCAATTCGGGTGCGAATTCCGTATCGGCGATCGATATTCTCGCGCGGAGGGAAGTAGCGCGAATCCCGGTGGGCCAAGTGCCGAAGCGCAATGGCACCGTGGTGATTCCGTAATCGAGGTTTCAGGTATCAGGCGTCAGGTTTCAGGCTTATTTTGCCTGGCGGACCCAGTCGGCTATGGTCATCCAGTCCGGGTCCTTCTGCGAGACGAACTGCCAGCCGCCGCCGTGGAATTCGTCGCCACCGTCATTGGGCGATAGCGGATGCAACAGCAGTTTGCTCGCCAGCGGCTCGCCGGCCTTGACCAGGTGCGTGACATTCTCGAAGTTGCGGCGCGACTGTTCCTCGGTCCAGGTGGAACCGGCGGCCGGAATCGGCTGCAAACGGAATGCGCTGTTGTTCGCCTCGTGACAAACGACACAGCGCGCGTGCCCCGGCCGCTTCTTGAGGAAGATCGGCTCGACCCGCGTGCGGTAGGTTTCGAAGTCGAAATTCTGCGCCATCGCCATCAAAGCCGTAACCAGGAGCGCGGCGGCGACGAGGAACGCGCCAATTATTATCTTTCTCATTCCGCCGCTCATCATACCAGATAACTGCCCAGATACTGCTGGTAGTCTGAAACGTGTCGCACAGGGTGTCGGACGGCGCGGGTTCGGGCGCTTACGTCGCGCTGGCGGCCGTGTGCTTCTTCTGGGGCACCACCTATCTGGCGATACGAATCACCATCGAGACGCTGCCGCCCGCATTCGTGGTCTTTGCGCGGTTTACGCTATCGGGATCGATTCTGCTCGCCGTGGCCCGGGCGCGCGGCGCGCATATCCCGCGAGGCCGCGAGTTGTGGATTGCCTGCGGCTGCGGCTTAATCATCCTGGGTATCGGCAACGCGGCCGCCGTTTACGCCGAGCAAATCATACCCAGCGGACTGGCAGGGCTCTTCGTAACGCTCTCGCCGTTCTGGTTGACAGGCATGGAAGCCATGATGGGCGGCGAAGCCCTGCATGCCCCGACCATTTTGGGGATGGCGATCGGCTTCGGCGGCACCGCGATGTTGCTGCTGCCGGGAGCGGGCGCTTTCGAGCGCTCCACCGTCATCGGGTTCGTCATTATTCAGGTGGGCGTGATCGCCTGGACGTATGCGTCTTTGATTCAGCGCCGCCAGCCGATCAAGGCTCACCCGATCGTCATTGGCGCGATACAGCAGCTGGCGGCGGGGCTCGTTTACATCCCGGTAGCGGTGTTTGTGCCCGAGCGCGCCATCGTTTTCAGTCCGCGCAGCGTCCTCGCTTTGCTTTATCTTGTCGTGTTCGGCTCGATTGTCGGATACAGCGCGTTCATCGTTGCCATGGACCGGCTGCCAGTGGCGATCGTCTCCATTTACCCGTACATCAATGCCGTGGTTGCGATGGGCGTGGGCTGGTTGGTCTTCCGGGAGCCGTTCGGATGGCGGGAACTGGCGGCGATGCTGATCATTTTTTGCGGTGTGGCCGTCGTTAAATGGCAAGCCGGGAAGACGGCGAAGCGTGTTGTAGGCTGGTGATTCAGTGTCCAGACGCCCCTCAGTAGCCCGGCGGGCGCCTGTCGAAGCCGCACCGGTTCGCATTGAAACGCCGCCGGAGACGCGGGAGACTTCGGCCGGCGCCAGCCCTATCCTTCCATGGTTGCTGTTGTTGCTTGCGGGCAGCGGCTGCGCGGCGCTCATTTACGAAATCGTCTGGTACCAGTTGCTGCAGCTGGTGATCGGCTCGTCGGCCGTGTCGTTGGGATTGCTGCTGGCGGCCTGGATGGGCGGGCTGTGCCTGGGCAGCGCCCTGCTGCCACGCCTGGTTTCCGCGCGGGAAAATCCGCTGCGCGTGTACGCCCTGCTGGAGTTGGGGATCGGCGCTTTCGGCATCGTCGCTTTGTTTGGCGTCCCTCTGGTGGGGCGTCTTTACGCTGCAACCGCGGTTTCGGGATTGCCGGGAATGGTGTTGCGCG
>Ga0209167_10000599_pt1 | contig 24968 bp, 19 predicted proteins | sample Coa_R1_9_FD_187154 | JGI IMG/M metagenome (GOLD analysis project Ga0209167, IMG submission 187154) | Surface soil microbial communities from Centralia Pennsylvania, which are recovering from an underground coalmine fire - Coalmine... | ecosystem: Environmental > Terrestrial > Soil >...
CTGATATTTGCTTCGGAAGTACGCGCGTTGCTGGCAAGCGGGCGCGTGCCGCGGGAAATCTCGGCCGGGGCGCTGGATTCCTATCTGTTGTTCGGGTCGGTGTGCGAACCGATGACGATGGTGGAAGGCGTGTGGTCGCTTCCGCCCGGGCACCGCTTGAGCATTCCGGCGTCCGGTGCTGTCCGGCAAGTTGAGCCGAAGGCTTATTGGAAGTTTGGCGAGGCCGCGGAGCAGAAATCCGAGGGTGGCCCGACGACGCTGGAAGCGGCAGCAAAGAGGGTTCGGCCAATTCTGGAGGAAGCGATCAGCGGGCACTTGATTGCTGATGTGCCGCTGGGGGTTTTCCTGAGCAGCGGGTTGGACTCTACCGCGATTGTGGCACTGGCAAGCGCGATGCAATCCGGGCTGCATACATTCACAGTGATATTTCCCGAGCAGGAATTTAGTGAAGCGGAACCTGCGCGTGCCACGGCCAACCGGTACGGGACCACACATGAAGAGTTGCTGCTGGATGACGAAGAGATGCTGGAGCATCTGGACGATGCGGTGGGGTCCCTGGACCAGCCGAGCATGGATGGGATGAATACCTATTTCGTGTCATGGGCGGCGCGGCGGGCGGGGCTGAAGGTTGCGCTCTCCGGGCTTGGCGGCGATGAAGTGTTTGGAGGCTATTCGACATTTTCGGCGGCGCCACGCGCGGCGCGGCTTGCGGCATTCGGGAGCAAGCTGCCGCGCGTGTTGCGTTTGGCTACGGCTGCTGCGGTGGGACGCGCAGGGGCGGGCCGCGGCGATTCCGGACGGAAACTCGCGGCGCTATGGCGGAACGCGGATGCGCTTCCGCATCCTTATTTTTTCACGCGGGCGCTTTACACGCCGGACCATGTGAATGCATTGCGCGGGAGAAAACATTCCAGTGGAATTGACGCCCCGTGGCGAAAATGGCTGGAGGAAACGGCGCGGGAGGCGTCGCGACTGGATTCGTTCGCGGCAGTATCATGCCTGGAAGCGCGATCCTATCTTGTGAATACACTGTTGCGGGACACCGATGCGGTGAGTATGGCGCACTCGCTGGAAGTCCGCGTACCCTTCTTGGATCATGTGCTGGTGGAACATGTGGCGCGGCTTCCCGAAGCCGTGAAGAGAAAGCGCGGCGTGAATAAAGCGCTACTGGTGGAAGCGTTGCGGGGATTGCTGCCTGAAGAAACGCTGCGGCTGAAGAAGCGCACCTTCACATTTCCGTGGGAGCGCTGGCTGCGCGGATCACTGGCGGGGCGCTTGCGCGACGGGCTCAGCGAACCGGCGCCCGCCCTTGCCGCTCACCTGGATGCGGGCGCAGTTCGCGCCGTCGGATTGGCGTTCGAGGCGGCGAAAACGAATTGGTCGCGGCCGTGGAGCTTATACGTGCTGAACCAGTGGTGCCGCCGTCACCTGGGAGAGCATTCGGCGAATGAAAGTTTGGCTGCCGCGGCCAGTTCGCAAGCAACAGCTCCCTTACGGCCGTGACAAGTCAGATTAAGCCAGGAATTTCGCAAGCGGCTCAAAATAGTTTCCGTGCCAGCCGTCGAGTAGATGCTGCGCCTGATCTCCCGGGAAACCTGTATGGTCAAAAATCACTTTCGTGTCAGAGCCCTGCTCGATGAGCACGAACTTCGCGAGTGAGTATTCGCCAGGCGCCCAGCTTCCTGCACGCCAGACCTGAACAATTCGCTGGCCGGGGACGAGCTCGATCTGCCGGCCGGTGACATAGCCTCCGAAGAGTGAAAAACCGCCACCTAATTCGCCGCTGATCTGCGCGGGCGGGCCACCCGTTACCATTCCGGTTTTTACAGCTGCGCTGAGCTGGACGACCTTCTCGAATTGTTTGGCATCAGTGAGGGCGTCATAAACCCGGTTGCGGCTGGCTTTCAACACAAGCTCGATATGGATGGATTCCGCGTTGTGGGAAATCTCGTCTGCGGCGGCGCGGGCAAATGATTTGATTGAGCCAACAGCAAGACTTCCAAAGGCGACAGCGGCGCCGACGATCATTTGTCGCCGGCCAGATGAATTTCCCTGAATAATCAGATTGCTCTCAGAAGTCATCATTTCCTCCAGACTTAAACTTGGGATTCTCCGGGCGATCCCGGGACTTGAATGGGAGCATGGCAGAAAAATATGATCAAGATAATGTTTTGCGTGCAGTGGAACCCCGGGCAAGGCATACTTCTGAACAAATAACTGAGGAGGATTGATGCCTTATCCCGCCGGTCACCGAAAGGAAATGAGAAAAAAGATCGTCCAGAGCGCGCGGACGCAGTTCAATCGTAACGGGTTCGACAATGTTTCCATCAGCCAGATTATGGAGGGCGCCGGACTCACGCACGGCGGGTTTTACAGCTATTTCAAAAGCAAGAGCGACCTATACTCCGAAGTATTGGGATGTTTTCTTACCGATCCGGAGTGGAAAGCCTGTTGGGAGGGCGTGCATGTGGACCTTTCCTCCACCGACGTTGGTCCACAAGTGGTTCGCGCTTATCTGTCGCGGCAACATTTCGAGGATATCGAGAACTCCTGCCCGATGGTGGCGTTGCCCAGCGACGTAGCTCGGAGCGGAAAGAGCGTGAAGGGGGCGTTTCAAAACGTGTTCAAGGCCATGGTCTCCATATTGGAGCGCAGCCTGGCCGATAAGGATAAGCCTTGCCACGATCGGGCGCGGGCCATCGCAGCGCTATGCGTAGGCGGGATGGTGGTCGCCCGGTCGGTTATGGACCGCGAGCTGGCGGACGAATTGAGAGACGGATGTATGTCCATTGCGCTGAGCCTTGGAGGATGGGATAAGGCGCCCAACCTGAAGCACATTGAAGCGCGCGCTGCGCAACAGGGCGACTAACCTGGCGTGACAAAAATAAAGGACAAGATACAATCTCTGCGATGAATATTCTGGGAATTAACGCCTATCACGGGAATGCTTCGGCGGCAATCGTTTGCGATGGGCAACTGGTTGCGGCGGTGGAAGAGGAGCGGTTCAACCGTGTGAAATATGCCGCGGGATTCCCAGTTGCGGCCATTCGATATTGCTTGGAGACGGCCGGTCTCAAAATTACGGAAGTGGATCACGTGGCCATTCCACGGAATCCGTGGGCGCGGCTGGGAACGAAACTCTTTTACGCAATGCGGATGCCGAGTTTTGCGCGGGAACGCGCAAAAGTGATGAAACAATTTGTGGGCATCCCCGAATCACTGGGACAAGCGTTTGAGGTGGACCCCAAGAAACTGCGCGCGAGATTTCATCGCGTGGAACATCATCAGGCGCACCTGGCCAGCACGTTTTTTGTTTCGCCCTTCGAAAATGCCGCGGCACTTTCCGCAGACGGGCTGGGCGACTTTGCCAGCACGATGTGGGCGACCGGGGAAGGCAACCGGCTGCGCGTGCACGGCTCCATCGCGTTTCCACATTCACTGGGGATGTATTACACGGCGCTGACCCAGTACCTGGGATTTTGGAAATTCGGCGACGAATACAAAGTGATGGGGCTGGCGGCATACGGGCAGCCGGAGTTTTTGGATGAATTTCGCCGCATCGTTCAGACCGACAATGGCGAGAGGTTCAGGCTTGGGCTCGATTACTTCATCCACCACCGCACCGGGCCGGAAATGAGCTGGCGTGAGGCGGACAAAACTCCGGTGCTGGGGCGGATGTTCTCCGAGTATTTGGAGCGGCGGCTGGGTGCGACGCGTGCGGCCACCGAGCCGGTGTCCGCACGTCACCACAATCTGGCTTCCACCATGCAGGCGCGGTTGGAAGAGGTTTTTTTCGGCATGCTGCGAGCGCTGCACAAGCGCACGGGTCAGCGCGCGGTTTGCCTGGCCGGCGGAGTGGCATTCAACTGCGTGGCCAATGGAAAAATACTTGAGCAGACGCCCTTCGAGAAGGTTTACGTGCAGCCCGCGGCGGGGGATGCGGGTCTATCGGTTGGTGCAGCGTTTTTCGTGCATCACCAAATCCTCGGCCAGCCAAGGAAATTCGTGATGGAGCATGCGTATTGGGGCCCGGGATATTCAGATCCGCAGATCAGCGCCGCGATTCAGAGCAGCGGGGTGGCCGGAGCGGACTATGAAATCCGGAAGTTGGACGAACAGGAAATCGCCAAAGAAGCAGCGCGACTTATCGCCGAGGGGAAAATTCTCGGATGGTTTCAGGGGCGTGCGGAATGGGGGCCGCGGGCGTTGGGAAACCGCAGCATCGTGGTGGACCCGCGCCGCGCGGAAATGAAAGACATTTTGAACGAGCGGATCAAGCACCGCGAAATGTTTCGGCCGTTTGCGCCGTCGATATTAGAGGAAGCGACAGGAGAATATTTTGAACGCAGCGACCCATCGCCGTTCATGACCTTTGCCTATTCCGTGCGTCCCGAAAAGCGCGCGATGATTCCCGCACCCACTCATGTGGATGGTACGGGGCGATTGCAGACGGTGAGCCAGGCCACCAATCCGCGCTATTGGAGACTGATTCGGGAGTTCGGGAATTTGACCGGAGTGCCGGTGGTGTTGAACACGTCGTTCAACGACAATGAGCCGATTGTTTGCAAGCCCGAAGAAGCAATTCATTGTTTTCAGCGGACGCGTATGGATGTGCTGGTTTTGGGAAATACGCTGGTCACAAAGAGCGAACCCGCTGCACAGCGTACGCGACAGAATGTGCGGGATGCGGAGACGGTCCAGCGAAGGTATGAGTGAATCACTCACAGTTTCTCTCCTGAATGAATTTGCTTAGGCAGGGCCAAGGGGCGGAGATAAAGACCGCCATGCCATAAAGACTGGTTCCACCAGCGGCGACAGGCAAGCTCAAACGTGCACATCCTGCTTTTGAATGAGTATTACCCGCCGGACACTTCCGCCACGGCCAAGATGGCGGCAATGGTAGTCGAAGCGCTGGCAGAGCGGCACCGCGTTACGGTTGTGGCCGGACGGCCCTCATACGATCCCTCCGAAACTTATCCCTGGCGGCTCTTGCGGCGCGAGACTCGAGGGAACATCACCGTCGAGCGTGTAGGCTCGACGGCCTTCCCACGTTTTCAGATGAAGCGGCGGGTGAGCAACTACCTCAGCTACCTTGCGCTGGCTGTGCCGCGAGCCTTGTTTGTCCGCTCCGATATTGTCCTGGCGATGACTGATCCTCCCGTGGCGGGGCTGGCAGGAGCGTTCGTTGCGATGCTTACCGGCAGGCCGTTTGTCTACAACATCCGTGACCTCTATCCGGACATGGCCGTGGGTGGGGACATTGTTCGTCCGGGGCTCGGGGTGCGCGTGTGGGAGAGGATGCACCGATGGGCATTGCGCCGCGCCGCGCGCGTGATTGTGCTGGGCGACGACATGGGTGCGAGGATCATCGCGAAGGGCGTTGATGCGTCGCGAGTCCTAGTGGTGCGCGACGGAGTGGCTGTGCCGCCGGAATTGCCCTCGGCGGACCATCCTGTTTCGCAGGAAATTCGCAGTGGATATCGGTTCGTCGCGCTCCACGCGGGCAATCTGGGATTTTATGGCGCCTGGGACACGCTGCTCGAGGCGGCACGCATTCTTGGAGATGACGGAGCAGGAATTGTTATCGTGGGAGAAGGCGCGCAGAAGGCGCGGCTGGTTGCGGCGGCGAATGGGACGCGAGGCGTGCGTTTTCTTCCATTCCGCCCGGCAAGCGAAATCCCGAATGTGCTGGCGGCGGGCGACATTCACATCATTACGGTCAAACGAGGGCTGGAGGGGGTTATCGTGCCCAGCAAGCTTTACCCAATTTTGGCGGCAGGGAAACCGGTGTTGGCGGTTTCCACTCCGGCTACCGATGTGGCGCGGATCATCACCGACGCGGGCTGTGGCGTGGTGGTGGACCCGGATGATCCGCAAGGAGTCGCGGCGGCCATTCGTGAACTTGCAGCCAATCCTCAGAGGGTTGCGAATATGTCACAACGCGCCCGGGGCATTGCGCACAATTATGATAAATTGTCTGAGTTGAAAAAATTTCTGAGTGTAATCGAGGGGGTCATCCAGAAATGACGGGGGACGGATTCTGGCAGGGCCGCAGTGTGCTGATCACCGGCGGCACATCATTTATCGGGTCGAGCATCGCGGACCGATTGATTGAGCGCGGCGCCAAGGTGCGCGTAGTGGACGATCTGTCCAGCGGCAGGCTCGAGAATGTGCGCGGACATCTCTCCAGCGGCAAGATTGATTTTTTGCAGGCGGATTTGCGCGAGCCGGGCGTGACGCGCGCGGCGATGCAGGGCGTTGACACGGTTTTTCATTTGGCGGCGGATCATGGCGGGCGGGGATACGTGGACTTGCACCAGGCCGGCCCGGCCTCAAATTTTTTCCTGGACGGATTGGTGTTTGCAGAGGCGCTGAAGGCGAAAGTTAAAAAGGTTGTGTTTGCCTCGTCAGGATGCGTTTACCCCAACTTCCTGCAATCCGACACCAGCAAGGAAGTTTACCTCACCGAAGATTTGACCAAGGGCCCGAACGACGCCGACAACATGTATGGCTGGGCCAAGCTGATGGCGGAATTCACGCTGCAAGCTTATGTGCGTGAGCACGGGCTGAAGGCCGCGTCGTGCCGTTACTTTACTGTGTATGGCCCGCGAGGCGTTGAGAACCACGCGGTGATTGCCATGATCGCGCGTTCTTTTGTGAAGCAGGATCCTTTCGAGGTTTGGGGGGACGGTACCCAAATCCGCAACTGGACTTACATTGACGATATCGCGGAGGGCACAATTCTCGCGGGCGAAAAAATTGACGATGGCACGGCCGTGAATCTGGGAACCATGGAGCGCGTGCGGGTGATCGATGCCGTGAATCTGGTGTGCGAGTTTGCGGGTTACAAGCCGAAGATCAAGCTCCGTCCCGACATGCCGACTGGGCCGCTAAATCGCGTGGCGGACAATTCGTTGGGCAGGAAACTCCTCGGCTGGCAGCCGCAAGTTGCATTTCGCGACGGATTGAAGCGAACCTTTGACTGGTATTTTTCGACCAAGGATCGCCAGCAGGTCGCAAAAATACTTGGTCACCAACTTACGGAAAGATAGGAGATGAATTAGAAGGAATGCAAATCATGACCTCTGGCTTTCTGGCCTTTGGAATTGCTCTGGTGGCATCACTGTTCCTGGTGATGCCCGTCCGGCAGCTGGCATTGCGCGTGGGGATGGTGGATCAACCCGGCCCACGCAAAGTGCATTTGACTCCCATTCCGTTGATGGGCGGCCTGGCCATGTATATCGGAGTGGTGCTGGCGCTACTGATTGCCATGGCGCCATCTGCTCGGGCACAGACGCTGGGAATTTTCCTGGGTGCGACGCTGGTGGGGCTTGTGGGCATCATGGACGACGGGGGATTACTTCATCACCAGGTGAAGTTGTTTCTAGGCATGCCCGCTGCGGCGCTCATCTTGATCACGGCCGGCGTCCGCGTGATGTTCTTCGAGACCGGGCAGCCTTGGAAGTATGCCGAGGCCGCCGACATCCTGTTGACGATCGTCTGGGTAGTGGGCATCACCGCCTCGTTCAGTATTTTTGATCACATGGATGGGTTGTGCGCGGGCGTCGCGGCCGTCGCGTCGTTTTTCTTTGCCATCTATGCCTACTGGGAAGGGCAGACGCTGGTTCTGACGCTGGCGGCGTCGGTGATGGGGGCGTCTTTGGGATTCCTGCGGTGGAACTTCAAGCCCGCGAAGATATTCATGGGCGACGGCGGAGCGATGTTTCTAGGGTATCTGATGGCCACGCTGGGCGCGAAAATGCGCTTCGCCAACATGCACCACCGCATCAGTTGGATCGTGCCATTGCTGATTCTTGGCGTCCCGATTTTTGACACCACACTAGTGACGATTTCGCGTTCGCGGCGCGGGCTGCTGCCCTTTGCCACGCCCGGAAAGGACCATGCCTCGCACCGGCTGGCGAATCTGGGCCTCGGGCAACGCGGAGCTGTGTTGGTTCTCTATGGTGCGGGAGCTGTTTTAGGTTCAATTGCGTTGCTCCTGAGCCGTCTTTCCGTGAATGAAGCCTATCTCCTGGGCGCGGCGACGCTGGCCGTAATTGGAGCCGCGGTTTACAAGCTTGAGCACGCGCCTTACGAACGCCAGAAAAAGAACGGCGTTTCCCACTAAATCCATATCCGTCAAATCCAAGTCGCGTTTGCAGTGGTTTCTTCTCCTCGGGGAATTCTGTTTTGTTTGCTCCACCATTTGATTCGGTTATACTCACGCACATCCTCTCTGGAGCTGCTCAGTTGTCATGACCCTACTCCCAGCGAAGGGTGAGGAACTGGTGCGCGGCGCTACTGGGCGTCGCTTGCGGGCCGCGGGGCGAGCGGCAATCGTTGGTGTCGGCGGAATACCGCCGAAAGAATTGAAAGAGGAAATTTGTCCCAGCCAAGTACGTCCCCGAAAAGAGTAACGGTAGTGGGCGGGTCAGTGGCGGGCATGTACACTGCAAGCCTGCTGGCTCGCGGAGGTGCGCGCGTCGAACTGCTGGAACGCAGCGAGCAGCTGGATCCCATCCGCAGGACACTGATCGTCACCAGCCATATGCGAGACCTGCTGGGGCCGGCAGGCGACGCTTCCGTTGTGAATGAGATTGGACGGTTTGAGCTTTTCACGGACGGGCGCTCGGCTACGATTGAGCTGAAGCGTCCTGACCTGGTTATTGAGCGGGCTACGCTCATTCGGAGTTTGGCTGCGCAGGCGCAGGGCGCGGGAGCACAACTCCAGTTCGGGCGAAGGTTCCTCGGTCTGGAAGGCACAGCCGACGGCATACGTCTGCTTTCTGAGTGCAGCGCGGACGGAGTCAAGCAAGATCGCCAGTGCGATTCTGTGGTGGGTGCGGACGGCGCGGCCAGCAAGGTTGCGGAAGCCGCCGGCTGGCCGCGGCAAACTACGGTACCGTTGGTGCAGGCAGTTGTAAAACTTCCGGCGGACTATCCAGCGGGCACGGTCCGAGTTTGGTTTATTCCCGACGACACTCCCTATTTTTACTGGCTCATACCGGAAGCGAACGGACAAGCCGCGCTGGGGTTGATTGGAGAGGATGGCGCCCAGACACGCAGCGTGCTCGAACGCTTCCTGGAGAAAAAACATTTCGAGCCCATGAGTTTTCAAGGAGCGCGCATCCCGGTTTATACCGGCTGGGTCCCGGTGGAGCGGACGCTGGGCGGAGGCCGAGTTTATCTGGTGGGCGATGCCGCCGGCCAAGTGAAGGTGACCACCGTGGGTGGCATCGTGACGGGAGTGCGCGGGGCGGAAGGCGTGTCTGAGTCCATACTGAATGGCGGGCGCAGCCGAAAACTTGTGGCTCTGCGGCGCGAATTGAATTTGCATCTGCTGATTCGCCGGGCGCTGCACCATTTTCAGCAGGCCGACTATAGCCGCTTGGTGGACCTGCTGAATTCTCCGGCGAAGCGATCTCTCAGCCAATATTCACGCGACGAGGCCGCACAAGTCCTCTGGCATATTTGCCGGAACCAACCGCGCTTGTTGCTGCTTGGGCTGCGGGGATTGATGATGCGCAATTCGCTTGCGCCGCGTGACCACGGGTAAGCCATCCGTCTTCTAGTTTCAATGGCAGCTGATACAAAGCGTTGGCGGACATGGACGGAACCTTGGAATTGCCCTTTGACCTGTTCACAAATTCGGTGAAAATAACGGTCAATGGACTTCCCATTTCGTTTCTGGGAAGGGAGTGAATCTTGCGCATTGCCGTCATTGGATGTGGATACGTGGGGCTGGTGTCCGGCGCTTGCCTGGCTGGAATCGGCCACCAGGTTTTCTGCGCCGACAATGATGAATCCAAGATCAAGAAGCTGAACGCCGGTGAAGTACCCATTTACGAGGAGCACCTGGATGAGGTGATCCGCGAGGCGCGTCAGGCCGGAAGGCTTTCGTTCACCAATAGCGTGGCCGAAGCGGTAAATGCAGGCGACGTGATTTTCATTTGTGTGGGGACCCCGCCGCTGGGGGATGGCGACGCCGATTTGAGCGCGATAGAGAATGTGGCGCGCTTGATTGCTTCGGAAGCGCGGACAACGAAACTGGTGATCGAAAAGAGCACGGTGCCGGTGCAAACCGGCACACAAGTCAAACGCGCGCTCCAAGTTTATGGACGGAACCCCGGCGTGACGTTTCGCGTGGCGTCCAATCCCGAATTCCTGCGTGAAGGCACGGCGGTATTCGATTTTCTGCACCCGGACCGGATTGTTGTGGGCGTGGAAGACGGAGAATCGGAAGGCCAGCTTCGGGAAATCTACAAACCCATTTTGGAAGGGACCTTCGCCTGCCCTGTGCACGCGAAACAGTGCCCTCCGATTAGCGCCGGGCAGTTCGTGGTCACTACCATCAACAGCGCCGAGCTGATTAAGCACGCATCGAATTCCTTCCTGGCCTTGAAGATTTCCTATGCAAATTTGATTTCCGATTTATGCGAAAAGCTGGGCGCCGATGTGGAGGAAGTCACGCGCGCCATGGGCATGGACCCGCGCATCGGGCCGCAATTCCTCCGTGCAGGAATTGGATTTGGGGGGTTTTGCTTGCCGAAGGATGTGCAGGCATTTATCCGCCTGGCGGAAAAAGCCGGCGTCGAGTTCGCCATGTTGAAAGAAGCGGAACGCGTGAACAAGAATCGGATCGATTCATTCGTCGCCCGCGTGCGCCGGGCGCTGTGGATCATCAAGGATAAACAGATTGGCGTGCTGGGGCTGGCATTCAAGGCGAACACGGATGACATTCGTTTTTCACCAGCCATTGAAGTAATTGGCAGGTTGCGCAGCGAAGGCGCGCGCATTTTCGCATCGGATCCGCAAGCCATTGAACGCACCCAGGCGTTGTATCCCGACCTGAAATACTCGCGTGACCCCTATGAAGTGGCGAACGGCGCCGAAGCCCTGCTGCTGTTGACGGAATGGAAGGAATACAAAGCCCTCGATTGGGAGCGCATTCGCCGCTCGATGCTGCGCCCTCTCCTGCTTGATGGAAGAAATCTGCTCGACCCCCCAAAAATGGAAGCGCTGGGGTTTGAGTATTACTCGTTTGGCCGGCCCGAGGGTGTCGTTGCCGCCACAACGCACTAATTTCTCCACGTAGAATTGCTCAGTGGTTCAGTGGAATTGATTCTCGCTGCGTTGCTTTTCCCCTTTTCTTCTCCGGCAATATCCCATGGTCATACTGCCTCCCCCTTTAGAAAAAGAAACACTGGGCGTTCCAAAATTACAGGGCTAGTACCCTCCGACAGAGAGCGCGTGAGTGTTCCTACATTTCTGAAAGTGTGGAACTTAGCGGGTTCTTTAGGAAATGGCAGGAGTATTGCCTTCTTCAAACCTGGGTAACAGTTTCAGAAAGAATCGAATTCTTCTCAGGAGGTTTAGTGATGAAGAGAACAATTCTTTTCATGATGGGAATGTTCGCACTTGCTCCCATCGCATTCGCAAATAATGCGGACAGGGATAAAGACGAACGCAAACGATTAGAAAGCGCCGGCGCGGTGATGCAGGAAATCCTGAACGTGCCCGATGACATCCCGCAGGATCTAATTGACAAGGCACGCTGCGTCATCGTGATGCCTTCGGTGCTCAAGGGTGCATTTGTGGTGGGTGGAAGCTACGGACGCGGTGCAATGGTCTGCCGCACGGGCAAGGATTTTGATGGGCCGTGGGGCGCGCCAGCGATGTACGCGCTCGAAGGAGCCAGTGTCGGCTTCCAAATTGGCGGAGAAGCCACCGACTTCGTATTTCTAGTGATGAACGACCGCGGAGCGAACAGCCTGATGCGCAGCAAGGTGAAATTGGGCGGTGATGTTTCCGCGGCGGCAGGTCCCGTGGGGCGATCGGCCTCTGCGGACACGGACGCCCTCTTACGTTCGGAAATCCTGAGCTACTCGCGCGCACGCGGAGTTTTCGCCGGTGTTTCGCTCGAGGGCTCCACACTGCGGCCGGATGGCCGAGCGAATCGTAACCTCTACGGGCGGTCCCTCAGCGCCAGGGAGATTGTGCGCGGCACGGAAGTGACTACTCCCGAGCCGGCTCAAGATCTCATCGCACGATTGGAACAAGCTTCTCCTCGGCTCCGGTCTTAACCAGAGCCATGGAGGCGGGCGAGCATCGCGCCATGCTCGCCCGCTTACTTCTCCCACTGAAAATGTGAAAGGAGGAAGCCATGAAAGGGATCGTGAGCGTTGCGCTGGGGATGTTACTCGCGGTGAGTTTGGGACCCGCATTCGCACAGGGCGGGGGCCAGCAGGAACAGCATCAGCAGCATCGCGGAAATGGTGGACGAATCCCGCCTCCTCCGTCTGCGCGACCGGCTGGATATAGTGAACGCGAGGGCGAAAAGATTGAGGGCGGCAAAATTGACAATCGCCAGCATGTGAACAACGACCATTGGTATGGGCATGACAGCCCGGATGACAAGCGATTTCTGCAGGTCCGTCAGTCTCAGTACGGTCGGTTCGAGCATGTTGGTCGCTCGTTTCTATTCCGAATCGGTGGGTTCGACAGGGATCGTCACATGTTTTGGTTTCCCGGCGGCTTCTACTTTGAGGTAGCCGCCTGGGATTGGCCCGAAACTGCCGATTGGTGCTGGGACTGTCCAGAGGATTTCGTCGTGTATGACGATCCTGACCACCCGGGATGGTATCTGCTGTACAACACGGAAACCGGAACCTACGTGCACGTGCAGTATCTCGGCACGCGCTAACTGGAATTCACCCGAGCAAAGCACAGGCCCCATCCTCGTCCGGGCGGAAGCTGGCGGCGCGAGGGTGGGGCCACTCGGTGTCCCGACATCAAAACAATATTTGTGAGAAAAGTTTACGAGACCGCAGCAACTTGTTTGCGGAAGTAAGCGAGCGTCAGGCGCAATCCCTCTTCCAGCCCCACCTTTGGTTCCCACTTCAACACGCGCTTGGCTTTGGTTATGTCCGGGCAGCGTTGCTTGGGGTCGTCCTGCGGAAGAGGCCTAAACTCGATGGGGACCTTGGCTTCCGTTAGGGCAAGAATACGCTCGGCAAATTCCAGAATCGTGATTTCCTGCGGATTGCCAATGTTCGTGGGCAGATGTTCGTCGGATTCCAGCAGGCGGCATATGCCCTCGATAAGATCGCTCACGTAACAAAAGCTTCGGGTCTGCCGGCCATCTCCATAAACGGTAATGGGTTGGCCAGTGAGTGCCTGGTGAAGGAAATTAGGGAGCGCGCGCCCGTCATTCAGGCGCATCCGCGGGCCATATGTGTTGAAAATGCGCACGATACGCGTATCCAGCCCGTGGTAACGGTGATAGGCCATGGTGATGGCTTCGGCGAAGCGCTTGGCCTCGTCGTAAACTCCGCGCGGGCCAATCTGATTCACATGGCCCCAATACGTTTCCGGTTGCGGGCTGACTTCGGGATCGCCATAACATTCCGAAGTGGAGGCCAGAAGAAATCTTGCCTTCTTGGCGAGTGCCAGGCCAAGGGCGTTATGCGTGCCAAGCGAGCCAACTTTCAGCGTAGGAATAGGGTGCTGCAAATAATCCACGGGGCTGGCCGGGGAAGCAAAGTGCAGGACGGCATCGGCGGGACCGGCGACATCAATATAGCGGGAAACGTCGTGACGCATCGAGCTGAACTTGGGATTCGACGCCAGATGCGCGATGTTGCCGTCCTGGCCGGTGATTAAGTTGTCCAGGCAGACTACTTCCCAACCGCGTGCGAGCAGGGCATCGCACAAGTGTGAGCCAAGAAAACCAGCGCCGCCCGTTATTACCGCACGCAAAAAATCAATCTCCCCGGAAACAAGGTCTCCACGAGCATCCTAATCATTCCACACGAATTCTAGCCTGCTTCATGGCGGAGCCAAAGCGCGGGTGATACGCTTGTTGCCGGGAAGGCAATTGACCGTGGCTTCAGCGAAAGGTACGATTCGGCGCGTCAAGGCGTGAAAGAGATGCAAGTGAAACGAACCGGAAAAACTTTCTCATTCGGCGCGCATCGGAACGCGGGGAATTTGACGTGAGAACTCGCCGCCGCTGGCCACGCCGCCTGCTCTGGACAATCATAATCCTGCTAGTCGTCGGCGGATTAAGTTTGTGGTTGCTGAGTCATCTGGGTACCTGGCTGGTAGTGGAAGATCCACTGACTCCCGCGCCAGTCGCCGTTGTTTTAAGCGGAGAAATGCCGGCTCGAGCTCGCGAAGCCGCGGAGATTTACCGTGCAAACACCGTCCCCGAGGTTTGGATCACGCGGCCCGGAGATCCAACGGCGGAACTGCGTGACCTGGGGATCGATTATCTCGGTGAGGCCTTTTATAGCCAACGTGTGCTGATTCAACTCGGCGTGCCCGCCGAATCCACCCGCGTTCTGGAGACGACCATTTACGACACAGAGGATGAAGTGCAGGTAATTGCCAAGACGGCGCGTGATGAGGGAATTCATAGAGTTATCATTGTGACTTCCAAAGCGCACACGCGCCGCGTTCATGCCATTTGGCACAAACTGGTGGGAGCCGATCCGGCCCTGACCGTGCGCTATGCCCGCGGCGATACATTCGACGCCGATCACTGGTGGCGGCACACACGGGACGCGTTGCAGGTCGTGCGGGAAGTACTTGGGCTGGCCAATACCTGGGCCGGGTTTCCTGTAAAGCACGGAGCGAATTAATTCGCGGAAATGCGAGGCTGACTCCGGCCCTCAGAAGAACTGCCTAATGCATCAAACCTTCCGGCGTCGTACTCCCGAAATTCTTCTCCTGGCCGCACTCGGAGTGATGCTTTTCATCACCAACCGCCGGATCACCATTTTTTATGATGAGGTCTTCATCATCCGCGCGGCCACCGAACCTGTCTCCCAAATTCTCCACACATTCTGGATTGGCGAGGGAATTCACGAGCACCCGCCGCTGTTCGATGTTCTCTTTCACTTCTGGCTAAGGTTAACCGGTGCAAGTTTCATTGCATTGCGCCTGCCGGGAATCGCCTGCTACCTATTTGGACTAAGGATGCTTTCGCGCACCGCGGAAGAATTGGGCGGGACTCGAAGCGCCCGGGCCATGTTGTGCATGGGAGCGCTTTGGCCCTATGCATACCACTACGGTCGAATGGCCGCATGGTATTCGTTTTGCTTTGCGATCGTGGCCTGGCTCACTTACTCGTACATTCGTTTGGTCGAAAAGCCAAGCGCCGGGCGCTGGTGCGCGACGCTTTTCCTTGCGGCCGCGCTCGTTTATACCAACTATTTTGGCTGGGCCATGTTGGCTTGCTTGGCAATCGATTTCGCCGTACGCGAGCACGCGAAGTGGCGTCGCGCAGCGGTGATTTTAATCACCAGTGGAATTCTCCTCGCGCTTGCCTACCTCCCGTTCTGGCGCTCCTTCTTCCGTGAGTTGGGTTTTGGAATTGGATCAGACCATTCTCCGGTAACCACTGTTCTTTTGGGTGGCTTCGAGCTTTACAACCTTTTCGTCAGTGAATCCGTCTCGCCATGGTTCCTGGCGCTGGGGATTCCCGCATGCTTGTGCATTGCTGCATGTCTACTGGTGACCTTCAAACGCTCCTCGCCACCGGCCAGGCGTTTCCTGATATTCGGCGCGGCGCTCCTGGTCTTGATGACGCTCACGGGAATTATTAATGCAAAACGGTTATTGCCGATCGGGGCCTGGTTGCTGCTCCCCATCGGCTTAACTCTGGGATCGTTGCGGCCAGGGCGGGATCGGATCATCCTCTCCACGTCCCTTGTCGGAATTCTGCTGATTGGATGGTATGGCATTTTCACCCGCACTCACTATTCCGCGCCTCGCTTCATCGAACCGTGGCAACAAGTCGGCACCGAAGCTGCCAACCATTCGCGGGCGGGAGCCCTGATTATTGGCAACAATCCGTCGTTTTTTTTCTATTTCATATATGCACTGGACCCGTCCGAGCCACCCGGCCGATGGCAGATGTTACAGAACCTTTCCGCTCCCGGTGCTTTCGACGCCCAAGATTGGATGGATCGAGGGCAACCACTGCGATCTGAGGTTTATTTCGTGAGAGGCGCCCCGGGTCCTCTTGAAGAAGGCGCGCCTTGGGACGCTGAACAATGGCTCAACAAACATTGCCAGCTTGTTGAGTTTAATCAAATGGTGCCGGATCCTGCGTCAACATTGAAGACAAAATTCATGCCCGAATCTGAACAGCTTTCCTGGCGAATCCGCGTCCGCCAGTATTCCTGCGCTATGGATGCGCAACTGCCTTCCCGGTGACCTCTTCACTCGTATGATCGTGGATGATCCGCCAGCCCTCTGGAAATCGCCGCGCGACCAGTGTGAACACTCCACCGGTGGGCCCCGATTCCCGGTCCAGGTGCCAGCGCCCGAGGATCAGCGCGGCATTATCCCCAAGGGGAGTAATCTCCAACTCGCTGAACTCCAGATGCCCCATGATGGCGCGCGTGGAATAATTTTTCCGGTAGCGATCGAGCAGCGCTTGCCAGCCTCGCGATACGCCAGACGATCCCGAAAATGTGGTCTGGTCCGACTTCCAATAGCCCTCCATGAAGCCCTCAATGTCCCCGCGGTTCCATGCCGTAGCCTGCGTGGTCAGCAGTTGGCGGAGCGCTTCTTCTGCCTCCATCCGCGCCTCCTGCCGCACGCCTTCATAGCGACTGGTGGCTGCAATGGCTGGGCGCCGCGCCGCAAATCCGATGATTGCAATACCTGTCAGCAACAGCAATCCAAAGATAATGCGAAATTTCGGCATTGGAGTTCTCTCCCTACCCGTATAAGCCTCTAACCGAAGCAGCTTACGAAGGGTGCGCCGATAGGGCAAGTCCCTTTAGGCATCCAGTTTGGTTCATTGTGGTACGGGTGAGCTATGGCACGTCACCTTACTACTTGTTTAACTAGACTCGGCCCATGCTATCTCATTCCATCTTCGTGCTGGTGACCTCTTTCCTGGCCTTCGCCCGGTTCTCATTGTGGTGTCGGCGAGCCATGTGGCTAGGCCGGCCAAGGAGGCAGGAAAAGAACTGAAAAGGCAGTACTTATGGTCCATTGTGTCCCGCATAGTGAAACGGCAATATGTTACTGATGATGCTGCATTCCAAATGCGTCCAGGGCCCTTCCTCGCGGATGTTCGCCGGTTATCCCTCTATTAGGGGATGGCGAGGCGGTAGGGAAAGACACAGCCCGGTGGAAGTACTCAACGCGGTGGTACCAAGGCTCCATTGTGGCGCGCAATCGAAAACGGCATCATGACGGTGGAAGGCAAAGACCATGTTTAGCGCATTGATTCTCACAATCTCGGTGATCGGCGCGATGCACTTCGGCATCAGCTACTGGCGCTCGTTGATTGCCGGCATGGCCGCCCAGCCCCTTTCCGACCGTTTTGCGGCTTTTTCAGGGCTCGATAAGGCATCCGTTGACGGCGGTGACTTCACCGCCCTGCTCAGCCTGAATCGGCTCACTCCTGACCTTAAGCGACAGCCCAGCAGCCTGACCGCCCTGCGGACTTATTACGCCGCCGCAAGCGCCCTGACCAAGCTTCCCGCCCTGAATCAATGGGCACAAGAGGAAATGGGCAAGTGTGCGCGGTACGTGGCGGTTCTGGTTGATCAGCGGCTTTCCGACAACCTCTGCACCGCAGCGGAAATACGTTCCTGCTGAGCTCGATTCCTGGCCACCCGCCGAACAAGCTTCATAACATACATAATGGATGGCGCTCCGATGCCTTGCTTCGGGGCGTCATCTGCTTTTTGGGGGGAAATTGCCGGGGGATTCCCAAGCCACTCAATAAGCCCAGCGCATCAGGATGCTGCCCGTGGTGAAGCCTGCGCCTACGGCTACCAGCATCAACAGGTCGCCCTTCCGCAGGCGGCCCTGGTCCAGGGCGTCGCGTAGACCTAGAGGAATCGTACCCGCCGTGGTGTTTCCATAACGGTCAATGTTAACCAGAACTCTTGAGTCCTCAATTCCCAGTCGATCCTGCATGGCGGCGATGATCCGCAGGTTCGCCTGGTGAGGTACCACCAGGGCCAGATCCTTGTTTGTGAAGCCATTCCGTTCCAGCAAATTCGCGGAAACCTCCGCCATGCGCCGCACGGCGTACTTGAAAACTTGCTGGCCTTCCTGATGGACGAAATGCATGCGCTTTTCAACGGTCTCCACCGAGGAAGGATTCAATGAGCCGCCGCCGGGCATAAAGAGGCTGCATCCGCCCGAGCCGTCAATATCGTGATGGAAATCAAGGATGCATTCGTCATCGCCCGCGGGCTCCAGCAATACCGCTCCCGCGCCATCGCCAAAGAGCACGCAGGTCGCGCGATCCTGGAAATCCAGTATGGAAGTCATCTTGTCGCTGCCGATGACCATGACTTTCTTGTGCGCGCCCGAGCCCACGAATTGTGCGCCCACGGTGAGCGCGTAGACAAAGCCCGAGCACGCCGCGCTCAAATCGAATCCCCAGGCGTTCTTCGCGCCGATGCGATCCTGCACTAGGCAGGCCGTGGCCGGGAAAAACATGTCGGGAGTCACGGTGGCGAGAACGATCAGGTCAATTTCGGCAGGGTCGGTATGGGTCTGAGCCAGAAGCGCGCGCGCCGCTTCCGTGGCCATATGGGACGACGCCACGCCGGGGTCCGCGTAATGTCGCTCTTTAATTCCTGTTCGCGTGCGGATCCATTCATCGTTCGTGTCCACGAACTTTTCCAGATCCACATTGGTCACCACGCGCGGCGGCGCATAGCATCCCACGCCGGTAATCTTCGCGCGTATTTTATTGGGCATCCAGGCACGCCTTTCTTTTTGTGCGCAGAACAAATTTTGGAATCTGTAATTGTATGGGAACCGGTGACCCTAAACAAGCCTGCCTATATTACGAAAAGACTGTGCTACACTTTTTCCCACAGCAAACTGTTCCCGGGAAAGTTCAAGCGAGGGCCGCAGATGTACTTCCAACCATTCTACCTAACCTGTCTGGCCCACGCCTCTTACATGCTGGGCTCGGACGGCATCGCCGCCGTTGTCGATCCGCAGCGCGACGTGGATATCTACATCGACGAAGCCAAACAGAAAGGCCTGCGTATCGCTTACATCATTGAGACCCACTTGCACGCTGATTTTGTTTCCGGGCACCGCGAACTTGCGGAGCGCACAGGCGCCACAATCTGCTTCGGCGCGAAAGCGGGCGCCAAGTTTGATCACCGCGCCATGAAGGATGGCGACAAGATTTCCTTTGGACGCTGCGTGCTCGAATTTCTGGAAACTCCCGGCCACACTCCGGAGAGCATGTGCATCCTGGTGACGGATCTGGAGAAGGGTAGCTCTCCCTGGGCCGCTTTGACCGGCGACACGCTTTTCATCGGCGATGTCGGACGGCCCGATTTGTCCCCGGATTACACCTCGCAGCAGCTTGCGGGAATGCTTTACGACAGCCTGCACAACAAACTTTTCAAGCTTTCCGATGACGTCCAGGTTTTCCCGGCCCATGGCGCGGGATCGCTCTGCGGCAGAAGCATCGGAAGCGAGCGCAGCTCCACCATCGGTAAGGAAAAGCAATTTAACTACGCATTGCAATCGATGACCCGCGACGAATTCATCCGAATGCTGACCGAGGCATTGCCCGAACGCCCCGCCTATTTCAGCCGCGACGCGGAAATCAATCGCGCGGGTGCCGAGGCAATAGAAGTGCTGTCGCCGCTGGCCGCTCTCACGCCGGAACACGTCGAAAAACTCATCACCGGAGCTTTGGCGGAAGCGATCCTGTTGGACACCCGTCCTTCCACTGAATTCTTCGCCGGCCACGTTCCCGGCTCCGTCCACATTGCACTTTCGGGCCAATACGCTGCCTGGGCGGGCTCTCTCGTAGGGTTGGATCGATCCGTGATCATCGTGGCAGAAGACCCGGAACGATTGGACGAATCGCGATTGCGCCTGACGCGCGTGGGAATTGAAAAAGTGATTGGCTATCTTTCGGGCGGCGTGGAAGCCTGGCAGCGCAGCGGCCGGCCGGTAATTCAACTGGCCCAGATCAGCGCCGGCGAATTGCGAAATTTGTTGACCGCGGACGAAGGCGTTCAACTTGTGGATGTCCGCCGCGCCGCGGAGTGGGATAACGGCCACGTTGCGCAGGCGCGGCATATTTCACTAAATCAATTTGCGTCTGTGATTGGTCCCAATGGAGAAACTGCCAGGAAATTTCTTGCCGGTCTCGATCCCGCGCGTCCCGTGGTTGTCCATTGCCAAAGCGGCTATCGGAGCGCGATTGCCGCCAGCTTGCTCGAACGCGCCGGATTCCCTACGGTGGTAAATCTCGCGGGCGGGTTTGATGCCTGGCGCGCGCTGAAATTGCCGGTGGCCTTGCATGAGGCTGCAACTCCGGAGCGGGGCGCGGCTCACGCGAAGTGATTTCTTCTCGCAGGAAATTCTTCAGGCCGGCTCAATTTCGTAGCGAAATGCGATGGGAGCCGTTTTTCGCAGCATAGCCGCAACCGAACAATATTTGTCCTCGCTCAATTGAATGGCATCGCGGACCGCTTTTTCATCGAGCTGCCCTTTCAAGCGGTAAACAATTTCGAGCTTTACCCAAACTGCCGGAGGCTCCTTGGCGCGCTCGCCGGAAACTTCCACTTCCAGAGATTTAAGTTTCTGGCGCTTCTTCTTGAGAATGTCCACCACATCCGTCGCCGTGCAGGAGCCCAGCGCCAGCAAAAGCAATTCCATCGGTCCCGGCGCGGTGTTGGATTGGCGGTCGGAGTCAATCGGCACCGCGTGACCCGACGGCCCCACGGCGATGAATTGATCCGCAACCACCCAACGAATCTTGGCGACTTGCATGGAGCCTTCCTCCGGCAAAATTGAAACGTGACGTTTTGGAGCGTAACAGAGAGGAAGACGGGAGGAAAGCTCTCCGGCGATCAATTAGTTGGAGAGCAGTTTCGTGGTTCAGGCCCTGGGGCCCTCGGCAACCGCTTTTTCGGAAGCAGGCGCAATTTCTACTATGGGATTCGGCAAATTTCGCATCGCGCTGACGAAGATCTCTACCAACTCGGGGTCGAATTGCGTTCCGCCGCAGCGTTCCAGCTCGGCCAGCGCTTCTTCCGCGGGGCGCGGACGCTTGTAGGTGCGCTCCGATGTGATGGTGTCGTAAGCATCGGCAATGGCGATCACGCGCGCGCCCAGTGGAATTTTTTCCCCGGAAAGCCCTTCCGGATAACCGGAGCCGTCAAAGAATTCATGATGGTGGCGGACCATGGCGCAGATGCTTTCGAGACCGGCACACTTTTCCAGGATTCGCGCGCCAAATTCGACGTGTTGTTTCATCAACTCCCACTCGTCCGAGTCCAGCGGACCGTTCTTGTTGAGTACGGTTTCCGCTATTCCGACCTTACCGAGATCGTGGAGCAACGCCGCGAACCGGATCTCATCAACCGTGCTGGTGTCCAGGTCCATCGCATCGGCCAAGGCGAAGGCGTAGGAGGAGACTTTTTGCGAATGGTTGTTCGTGAATGGATCTTTGGAGTCAACCGCGGTCACAAGTGAGGTCAGCGTTTCGATGACCGGCTGCGGCAGTGGAACCGACGGGACTTCGTTGTTCAGCGCAGTCGCTGAAAAAGTCATTCCCGTTCCTTTGGAATTTGTAATTTCAGTGGCTTCGAGCGAACGCGTGAACTGATCCAGCCGGCTGCAGATTTCTTCCAACACCGCCGGGCCGGTGGTAAATTGCTTTTTCAGAGTGACGCCCAGATAGGCTTCCAGAACATCGCGCTTCCAGCGCTTGGCCTCATTGGGATCAAAATGATCTGCCGTCGAGACGGCGTTGCCACCCTGATGCTTGGAGAGATACATCGACGCGTCGGCCACTTGAATGAGTTCCTGCGGCGTCGAACCGTGCACCGGGAAGGTGGCGATGCCGAAGCTGCCGGTGACATTCTTCTCCCGCAAAAGCGGGTCGGAGCAAATCCAGGTGCGCAGTTTTCCCGCGAGCTGGCGCGATTGCTCCGCGTTGGTTTCCGGCATGAGCACTACGTACTCGTCTCCGCCGTAGCGGGCCACGATGTCAGACCGGCGGCAATTCTCCTCCAGGATCTGGCCCACTCGCCGCAGCACCAGGTCTCCTTCCAGGTGCCCGTAAAAATCGTTGACGAACTTGAAGCGGTCCAAATCAATAAGCACGACAGAGAAGGGACGGCCGGCGCGTGTGGCGCGCTTCCATTCCGCGGACAGTGTTTCCATGAAGTAGCGATGCGTCTTGACGCCGGTGAGGCCGTCGGTGATGGCCTGCTCCTGTGCCTTCTGGAAGCTGATTGCGCCATGCAGCGCGCCGGAGATCAGGTCGGCCAGTGTTTCGAGCAATTGCAACTGCTCTACCGTGAAATCGCAAAGCTCGGCTGTTTCCACGCACAGGACGCCGTGCAACTGGTCGCCATAGACGATGGGCAGGACGACGGCGGAAGCCGAGCCCTCCAGGAGAGGCGCGCCCAGGGAGTTGTCCGCGGTGAAATCCCGTACCACTGCAATTTCACCGGTGCGCGCAACGCGGCCGACCAATCCCTCCCCAAATCGGATCCTGTGGCCTTCAGCGTCTTTGCGCTTTCCGGCCTGCGCCTGGATCACCACTTCTTTCGCCACGTAGTCCAGTAGGCCGATGCTGATGTGGTCGTAGGTGAGCCCGCTTTCAAGCTCCGTGGCGATGCGCGCGAGCATTTCGTCGGGATTGAGGGTGGCGATGGTGTTGCGCGAAATATTATTGAGCAGTGTCAGATGACGTGACTTAATTTGCTCGCCACGAAACAGCCGCGCGTTTTCCAAAGCAATAGTCGCTTCGCTCGCCAGCACCCGCATCAATTCGAGATGCCCATCGTCGAAAGCCCGTTCCTGCCGGCTGAGAACGGCCATGACACCCACGGCGCGGTCGTAAAGCACCAAAGGTACCGCGCAGAAACAACCCATCGGCATCAGGGGTTCAACGCCCAGACGGCGCGCCTCCTGCGACACATTTTCCCGGATCAGAAGCGGCTGGCGGTTCTTGATGATGTATTCCGACAGGTGATTGCCGCCGGCCCGCGTGCGTTTTGGTTGCGGTGCGCCATCACGGATTTCGAGTTCAAAGCGCAGCATGTTGCTGGAGGCATCAAAGAACGCGATGTAGAGGTTGCTGGCATCGAGCAACCGCTGCATCTCGGTGTAAATTTTTTCAAACAGGTTGTCGGTATCGAGCGTGGAGCTGAGCACACGTCCTATCTCGTTCAGGATGTTCAATTCCTCGCTGCGGCGCGAAGTCTGCTGGATCAGGTAGCTGTTCTCCACGGCCATGCCGATCTGGTGGCCCAGCGCCAAGAGAAGGTGAAGCTCGGGCGGAGTGAAGCGTCTGCTGTCGGGTGTGCCCAGCAGGAGGACACCGAAAGCCCGCTCTTTGGTTTGCAGGCTGATGGCTGCCACCGTGCGCAGACCTTGCTGAAGCGCGAGCTGCCGGAATCGCTGGAATGATTTTTCTCCTTCCAGCGTCTTCCAAAGTGCGTCGCGGTGGAGATCTCTGAAGACCGCCAGCCCGCCGAGCCGGACCACCAACTCAACCAAGTGATCGTCGAGCCCATCTTGTTGGGACACACTGCAAAAAGATTCGCTGAGCCCTACAGCTACCACAGAAGTTGGCCCCAGCGGATCTCCATGATGCAGGAAGAGCGCACCGGATGGGATTCGCACCACATTCAAAATCCTGTCCAACGCTTGCGCCAGCATTCTCTGCACTTCGCTGCCCATCACTCCGGAGGTGGCCAGATTCAGGTTGGAGAGCGCCAGCATATGCCCTTCCATCCGCCGCTTTTCCTCTTCATAGAGCGCCATGGCCATCAGAACTGCGGTGAATATCAGCGGGACAACCGTTAGCGTGCCCAGCACGACGTTCGCGTTCGTTCCATTGTGACCGGCAAATTCGTTGGCCAGTCCCAGAGCTCCCCATAGCCCGAAGGCCATGCCCAGGCCGCTGTCCGCCAACGTTTCTCGTTTGCGGTTACCGCGCCAGAACAAGACACCTGCGGCAATGAAAACGACGGCAATTCCAAATCCAGGTGAGAATGGAAATTGTTCCTGCGCGTAGAGCAAGCCCCACACCGCGAAAAAGGCAGCGGCGCCGCCGATGGGATACACCCAGGGCTGCGATTGCACGTAGAGCTGTGCGCTCAGGAAAAAGACCAGCGCCGCCGCGGCCACCAGCCACAGTGAAAACGAGGATTGGAAAGGACCCTGAGGGATCGAATCACGGAATACAAATCCTGCGTAGTGGATGGCAAGTAAGGCCCAACCTGCGGACCATAAGAGCAGGTAGATTTGTTTCTTGTAAGTGTAGACGTAGCCGTACAGAGCCGCCATCAGGGCGGTTGCGGCAAGCATGGCTAGCGCTAACGAACTCTCGTGTGACAACGGTTTCCGCTATTCTCTCGGTCGCGAGCGCGGCCGACCGTGCGGAAGTGGTGCACCAGAACTCTCGAAAACTCGAGGTGCTGGGCTACCTTTCCGCCGCCGTCAGAATCTCCTCTAAGTTCAATCCTCCGAGAGAGATTCCCGGCTTCTGACTATAGGAGCCATGTTTTCCAAGGGTCAAGGGTACTCATGTACTTGTGTCCCTTGGCGTAACTCCCATTTAGGCACATCACTCCGTGAGATGCCGCGTGACTCGGCCCGCAGGAATCCGCTAAACTTACCAATTCCAACTACACCGAATTTTTGGAGAGAGCATCGGCACAATGACATCTTCCACTACGATCGGCTCCAGCCCTCGCCTGCGGTTTGCGCCTTCACCCACCGGGTATCTGCACGTGGGCGGCGCGCGCACCGCATTGTTTAACTGGCTCTTCGCAAAACATCACGGCGGCACATTCGTCCTCCGTGTGGAAGACACCGACACCGAGCGCAATCGCCCCGAGCTCGTGGACGGCATTCTCGAATCTCTGCAATGGCTGGGATTGAACTGGGATGAGGGCCCGGTGTTCCAGTCTCAGCGAATGAATTTGTAT
>Ga0209167_10000600_pt1 | contig 24889 bp, 19 predicted proteins | sample Coa_R1_9_FD_187154 | JGI IMG/M metagenome (GOLD analysis project Ga0209167, IMG submission 187154) | Surface soil microbial communities from Centralia Pennsylvania, which are recovering from an underground coalmine fire - Coalmine... | ecosystem: Environmental > Terrestrial > Soil >...
ACATCACGCGCGGGCCTGCGAGTTGCGAGTCGCGCAAGAGGTGGAACGCGCCGACCGCGCCGACCACCAGCGCGGTGGTGAGGTAGGCCGCCAACACCATATGAACGAGGCGGAAGGGGAATGAAGGGTTGAAGATCACCTTGAGCCAATCGGCCGCGACGAACTGCCCCTCGGCATTGATGGCGTAACCCGCCGGCGTCTGCATCCAGGAATTGGAAGAGAGGATCCAGAACGCCGAAATGAGCGTGCCAATCGCGACCATCAGGGTGGCAAGGAAATGCAGCCTGTGGCCGACGCGTTCGAGACCAAACAGCATGACACCGAGGAAGCCCGCCTCGAGGAAAAACGCGGTCAGCACCTCATAGGCCATCAGAGGGCCAATCACCGGGCCGGTCTTGTCGGAAAAGGCCGACCAGTTGGTGCCGAACTGGTAGGACATCACGATGCCCGATACCACGCCCATGCCGAAGGCGACCGCGAAGATCTTCAGCCAATAATTGAACAGGTTGATGAAGACCTCACGCCCGGTCCAAAGCCACAGCGCTTCAAGTACCGCGAGATAGCTCGCAAGCCCGATCGAGAAGGCGGGGAACACGATATGGAAGGACATCGTGAACGCAAACTGCGCCCTGGCCAACACCACGGCATCCCAGCTCTCGAACATGACAGCCATCCGTCCTTATCGCTGTAAGACGAATTTATCATGCCAAAGGTGACGGAGGTATCGTCCCTTCGCCGATCGCCCATCTGCAAACGCTGAAAGACCCGGAAGGGGTGGGGGAACCCGTCCGGGTCACTGCGGCTTTCTTGGGGGAGAAAGCGCGTACAAATTTGATGCGGCCTTACGCGGCGAGGCTGTCGACGCCGGCTCCCTTGAGCAGTTCGGCGAGCTGTTTGCGGGCGTAGAACATGCGGGTTTTCACCGTGCTCTGCGGAATTCCGATGATCTCGCTGACTTCTTCGACCGACTTCTCGTGATAGTAGACGAGGTTGATGATCTCGCGATGCGCCGGAGAGAGTTTTGCCACACAGGCGCGCAGAATCGCGCTGGTGGTCGAGCGATCGAGCGAATCTTCCGGCGTGTCGGCGTCGTCGGCGATCTCGATCATCTCTTCCTGATCGATGTCCTCGTGCCGGCGCTGGCGCAGCGCAGTCAACGCCTTGAAGCGGGCAATCGACAACAGCCAGGTGGAGACCTGGGAACGTCCCTCGAACTGGCTGGCGGTGCGCCACACGTCCAGAAAGACCTGGCTGGTGAGATCTTCGGCCATCGAGGCGTCCCGCACCATGCGCAGGATGAAACGGTAAACCCGTACATTGTGGCGGGAGTAAAGGATATACATCGCGGTCCGGCCGCCGTCGGCAATACCTTCCAGCAGCATCTCGTCCGAGGTCGCCTGGGCGGCGATGATCCCCTGTCGGGCCGTGGCATTGATGGCGATGACGTTCTGCATTGACGGCATTGACGATCTCCCGTTTCGCCGCTTGGCGGCGTTTCGTTGGGTAGATTGATAGTTGCCAACGGTTTCGGGACGTCTGCGCGAAAAGGGGAAAATGGTTTCATGCGCGGGAGATTTGTTTCGTCGCGGCCTGCACGACGAAACATTCAGGCCGAAAAAGTAAGCAATTTTAATGAGATAAATCTGAAGTTGTGGATTTGGCCACCGCAGTGGCCTTCGGGGAACAAATGCGGACTTTCCGGCGTGAACCCATTGTGGCCGATCGACGGACGCGCGCTTAGGCGTGCCTTCCGGGCTCAAGCCGGACCCTCGCCATCGGCCGCTTGCCGGCAGCCGCTTCAACTTCGACGCTTCAGCGACAACTGGAATTGGCCGCGAGAATATCGCGCATGATCTGCTTCTGAACCGTGGGCGCAGTTGTCAAGGAAACATGCCCGTATTCCGTGCGCCCCATATCCACGTTTTGCAGCACGCCGTGGAAGTGTCCGCTGCGTTCCACCGCCGTTCCGACGCCGCTCGAAAGATAAAAATTCTTCAGAAGGCGGACATTGTTCGGGACCACCGTCTTGACGACGGGATCAAGCGTAACGATCAAGGCGACGTGGAGGCCGGCTTTCTGCAATTGCTCGGCCATGCTCACGGCCGCGCTCGCGCCGAGCGAATGGCCGACCAGCACGACAGAGTTCACGCGCCCGCTCTTGCACCCCTCGATCGCCTCGTCGGCGAGGGAATCCGAAAATGCGTGATTGGTTATCGTGGCATCTATGCCTCTCTTCGACAGTTCGTCGGCGAGCCGATCGATCCCCGGCGACAGGACATTGGTCAATCCGCGCAGCAGATAAACCTTTTTGTGGGGACCGGTCGCGGCAAAGCATCCCGACGTCACGCCAAGCATCAGAAAAACAACGGGCAAGCATCTGATCGCGAACCGGAACTTCGCGCCGGAAAGCGTGAGCATGAAATCGATTATCCCTTGGGTACTACAATTTCGCCAATCACTACTTTATCGCAGCGTCGAAATCCACAGGGAAGCAACGGGGTTCAGCGCGCGCCGATAAATCAGATGTCATTGTGGTGTTGCAGTGAACCGCGACGTCGCGCAATGGGCTTCCCCGTAGCTTCCGGTGATGCCGCTCACGCCTTGTCGCCGACGGGCGAGAAGAGATATCCGCCGCCTCTGATCGTCCTGATTACCGCCGGCTTGGTGGGATCAAGCTCGATTTTGCGCCGAATTCGCATGATCCGCAGATCGACCGCGCGGTCGAAGGCTTCACTATCTCTGGCATTGGCGAGTTCCAGTAGCCGCTCGCGCGACAGCACACGCTTCGGATTAGCCGCGAAGACCTTCAGCAGCCCGAATTCGGAAGCCGTCAATGGATGCTCGTTGCCCTCGTCGTCGCGCAGCGCCTGGGCCTCAAGGTCGAGCCATTTGGTTCCAAATCGCACCAGCGCATCTCTTGCCGCTTTGGCTCCGCCAGCGCCGGTCGTGCCAGCTTGGGCCCTGACCGGCGCGGAACGCCGCAACACCGAACGAATTCGCGCCATCAACTCACGCAACTCGCAGGGTTTGGCGACGTAGTCGTCGGCGCCGAGTTCAAGCCCCACCACGCGGTCGATCGGGCTCGCCGTGGCGGTCAACATGATGACCGGAACATTGGTGTGGCTTTTCAGGTCGCGGATGATGGAGAGCCCGTCTTCCTCAGGCATGTTGAGGTCGAGAACAACGAGATCAGGCACGATGCTCTCGGTTGCCGCGCGCAGGCTCTTGCCGCCGTCGCAAAGCGTTACCGTAAAGCCGTGCATCTTCAGATAGTCGCCGACCATCTCGCGAGCCGGCGCCTCGTCATCGACAATAAAGATGTGCGGAGCCTGGCTCATGTGATCATGCGTCCGCAACCGGCAATACGATGGTGAAGGTCGACCCTTCTCCCGGCCCGGCACTGTGCGCGGTTACCTCCCCGCCATGCATGTCAACGATGCGCTTGACGATCGACAGCCCCAGTCCGGTCGAGCTTTCGCCCGCGGTAGGTTTGGCCGAAAGCCGCTGGAAGCGCCCGAACAGGCGGCCAAGATCCTCGGGCGAGAGGCCCGCGCCCTGGTCGGCGACGCGAATGGCGGTCTTGCCATGCTCGTGACTCACCACCACCGAGATACTGCCGCCGACCGGGCTGTATTTGATCGCATTGCTGATGAGGTTATCGATCGCCTCCCGCATCCGGTCGGCATCGCACATCGTGACGAAATTCGGCGGTGCCGAAACGGCGATGGATTGCTGCTTGTTGACGGCCAGCGGCTGGTTGGCGTCGGCCACTTCGCCAACGAGGGTTGCGATATCGACCGGCTCGCGGCGAATCGAGATGTCGAACGCATCGGCCATGGCGTCGGAAATCAGATGATCGACCATGGAGGTCAAGCGCTTGGTCGCGTCGCGGATGTGCTCGACCTGCGACGTGATGCCTTCGCGGGAGGAGCCCGCGGCAATCAGCTCGGTGAGCATTTCGGTGCGGCCGAGGATCACCCCAAGCGGATTTTTGAGGTCGTGGGCGACGGTGCCCAAGATTTCGTTCTTGAAGCCGTTGGCGCGCTGCAGCCGCAGCCACTGCGCCGACAGCCGGCGGTTGGCCTGCATCAACGCGCGGGTGCGCTGGGCGACACGGTCTTCAAGCTGTGTATTGGCCTCCTGCAATTGCTGATAAAGGATCACGTTGTCGAAGGCGATCGAGAGCCGGCTGCCGAATATCTCGACCAGCGAACGGTCGGTCTCGGAGAGCTGGCGCTCGGCTTGCAGCAGCACCACGACTTCACGTCCGCTGCCGGTGCGAACGTAGAGAACCGTGCGCTGGTCGACAAACTCGTGCTTGCGCCGCCTGAAGGCGGCCTCGACCATCGACCGCAGGTCGGGGTCGAGCGATTTGGCCCCGGTGGCGCCGATGAAGCGACTGTAGCAACCGGAGCCGGCCAGTACCGAAAAATCGTCGCCGACCGCGCCGCCGTCGCGCAAGACCAGAATGCCGGCACAGTCGACATTGAGGAGCGAGGCGATTTGCGTCAGCACGCCTTCGGCGAGGCGCTGCATCGATTTGAAATCGTACAAGGTCGATGCGGCATCGATGATGATTTCCAGCCCGCGCCTTGTTTGAACCATGCGCTCGAGCTGCTGGTAGCTGCGCAGCGCCGCGGTCAACGACGTGAACAGCTTGTCGGCCGTCAGCTCGGTTTTCGCCTTGTAGTCGTTGATGTCGTATCGAACGATCACGCGGCGCTCTGGCGCCTGTCCGGGTTGTCCGGTGCGAAGGATGATGCGGACCGTCTCGTTCTTGATGTCGTTGCGGATATATTCGACGAGTTCGAGGCCCGCGGCGTCGGTCTCCATGATGACGTCGAGCAGCACGGCGGCGATGTCGGGATGCGCGCGCATCAGCGCCCGTCCCTCGGCGGCGGAATAGGCCGAGAGGATCTCGAGTCCCTGTCCGTTGAGGCTGTAGTCGCTCAGCGCAAAGCGGGTGCCTTCATGCACGGCCTGATCGTCGTCGATGACTGCGATCTTCCACTTGCGTGCGGTCGATGCCTCCGGAACCGTTCCGGAATCGTCGATCAGGTGGAGGACATCGTCCTGTTCGGCCATGAGGGTGTCCCGTCGCGATCCTGCTCTTGGGTTGCCTGGCCGCCCTTGGCAGCCCTCGGCATGATAATGCGAAATGTGGTGCCTTGTCCCAGCCTTGAATCGAGCATCATGCGGCCGCCGAGCTGCTGGGTGACGAGATTATAGACGATATGCAGGCCTAGTCCGGTACCTCCCTCGTTGCGACGTGTCGTAAAGAAGGGGTCGAACGCCTGCCGCTGCACGTCCGGCGTCATCCCGGCGCCATCGTCTGAAAAAATGATCTCGACCTCGTCATTGCCGCGCGGCCTGGCGGAAATCGCGATCGCCCCGGAGCGCCCGTCGGCAAATGCATGATTGGCGGCGTTGAGGAACAGATTGGTCAGGATCTGGCCATATGAGCCGGGATAGCCGTCGATGACGAGGCTCTCCGGGACCTCGACCGACAGGGTGATCGACGCCTTCTTTAGGGCCGGCCTCAAGCTTGCGATGATCTGATCGGTCGCCTCGCTCAGGTTGAATAGCCGGCGTTCGGCGTGCGAGCGGTCCACCGCCACCTGTTTGAAGGACTGGATCAACTCGCCGGCGCGATGCAGATTCCCAACCAATTGCTGGGCGGCGTCGCGCGAGGCTCGCACGAATTCCTCAAGCTGCGATCGCCGCAGGCCGGTTTCCGACCGCAGCTCGGCTTCGAACGTCTCGGCGCGGCGCGCAAAACTGGAGGCGACCGTCAGGCTGATGCCGATCGGGTTGTTCACCTCGTGGGCGACGCCGGCGACCAGGCCGCCGAGCGCAGCCAGCCGCTCGGCATCGATCAGGTTTTGCTGGGCGGCGTTCAGCTCGTGCAGCGCGTTTTCGGCCTTCTCCTTGGAGGCGCGCAATTCGTCCTCGGTCTTTCGCTTGGCGATGGCGTTTTCGCGGAAAACCTCCACCGCGCGTGCCATTTCACCGACCTCATCCTTGGCGTTGGTGCCCTGGACGCGCCGGTCGTAATCGCCGGACGTGATCGCCTGCATCGCCCATGATCTGCTGCAACGGCAGCGCCGGATCGAGAGCGCGATCAGGACGCCCGCGGTGATGATGATTCCGAGGAAAATCACGGCAATCGACAACACCTTTCGCGATATGTCGGCGAGCGTCTGGTCGAACGTCTCCTGCGCCTTTTGCTCGCGCTGGCGCATCTTGACCGATAATTCGTCGATGGCGCTGCTCGCCTCGGCCTGGCTGGCGTCGATGGCGTTGCGCAGCAATTCGGTACGGTTGGCGAGCTGCTCGGACAATTTGGCAAGGCCGTCCCACAGCGCGGTCGTCCGGGCGTCCAGGCGCTGCAGCGCCATCCGCTGCAGATCGTTGTCGGCGAGGTCGTTCATGACCGGGATGGTCTTTTGGATCGTCTCGGTATTGCGGCGGGCTTCCTCGGCCGACGCACTAGCCAGAGAAAGGTAATAGGCGTTGGCTGCGACCAGCATCGCGGTGAAGGCCTCGCGGGATTTTCCAAGCGATGGCCAGATCAGCGCATCGCGGTGTCCCGTCGCGCCCTCGATGATCGAATAGAGCCCGGCCATGTCCCGGGCAGGGGTCAGGATATCGTTCTCGTAGGTCTTCGAGATGGTCGCCTGGACCCGGCGCAATTCGCCGAAGCCGCTGAGGAAGCGCTCGGTGACACGCTCGAGCTGTTGCACCGATCCGGACAGCACCGGGTCGGTGGCGGCGCGCGTGGTCAGGGTCCCGAGAACGACCTCGCGCAGATGCGATATTTCGGCGAATAATTCCGGGCTCGGCTGATTGATGTAGCGATGGATCAGGTTCTGCAGGCGGCCGGTCTCGCTCTCCAGGCTTGCCAGGATCTTGTCGGACTCCCGCACCTGCCGCACGTCATCCCAGGCCGAGCCGAGCACCTGAACGCCGTTCCAGATCATCGCGACGAGCACCACGACGACCGCCGAGTTCAGCGCCGCGATCGACAGGATGCGCCAGCGGATCGGCACCGCGCGGACCAGCCCAACGAGGCGCGAATGGCCGCGCGCGGCGAGGCCCAATCGCGGGTCGGTCGCCTCCTCGTGCTGGTGAGTTCCTATGGCCAATCAGTTCACCTTGCGAATTCGTTCGATCAGCGCCGCGGCCGCCGGATCGCGTTGCGCCTTTGCGTAGATCGGCAAAATCGCCTCTTCGAAGGGCTTGCGGTCGAAGTTGGTCACGATCGTCACGCCCGCGCCTTCCGCCTGCCGGCGCGACTGCGCCTCAAGATCCTTCCACCTCTCGCGCATGAAGCGGCTCGATTGAAAGGCGGCCTCGCGAAAAATCTTGTGGTCCTCCGCCGACAGGCTCTCCCAGGCCTTGCGCGACATCACCAGCACTTCCGGGCTCATGGTGTGTTCGGTGAGAGTATAGAAGTTCGCATATTTGTAGTGATCGGTTGTGACAAAGGAGGGCCAGTTGTTCTCCGCGCCGTCGATCAGCTTGGTGGCAAGTCCGGTGAGAACCTGCCCATAGGGCAGTTCGACCGGTTCGGCGCCGAGCGCCTTGATCATGTCGGACATCAGTTCGGATTGCTGGACGCGAATTCGCAGGCCCTTCATGTCCGCAACCGAGCGGATCGGTTTTACGCTGTTGTAGATCGACCTCGCGCCGGAATCGTAGAAGGTGAGGCCGACGAAACCGAAGGGCTCGAAGCTGTTAAGGATCTCCTCTCCGATCGGGCCATCCAGCACCTTCTGCAAATGTTCGATCGAGCGGAACAGAAATGGCATGGCCAGTACATTCATTGCGGGAACGAAGGTCCCGATCAGCGCCACGTTGGTTCGATTGAGATCGATGGCGCCGGCGCGGGTTTGTTCGATCGTTTCCTTTTCCTCGCCGAGTTGGCGCGAATGAAATACGCGGATCTGCAAGCGGCCGCCGGTTTTTTCCTCGATCAGGCTGCCCATGTAGCGCAGCGCCTGTACGGTTGGATAATCCTCGCTCTGGGTATCGGCGGCGCGAAATTCCCGCGCCAAAGCGTTCGTCGTGATGGCCGTCAGAATCAGCCCAACGACGGCTGCTGCCTGCGAAAGGTCGGCGCGGCTATACACAGGCAACTTCCCCCCTCTGATGAAGTCGACGGCAGGAACGAAAGGTTCAACGATCTTTGGAAGCTTTTTGCGGCGGAAAATCCCCGCGAGCGGTCCAGGATTTCCGCTGCTCGTTGCGCGGATGCTTTCAGCTCGATCCTATTGCCACCCGTCGGCTGGATGAAAGGCAGGGAAGGGCGGCAAAACACTGCCTATTTATTCGGCAATTTCAATGCCTTTGTATGCATGGCTTTTCCGACCGCGCACCCGAAGTCCGCCGCCGCTGGGGTCTATTTCTGTAGCTATATCATAGGTTTATCTGTCGAGTAAGGATCGGTTAAGCTTTGGCACGAACCTTGCGAGTTTGCCCGAGCAGCCGATTTCCCCGTGCGTTGGAGCAGTCGATGAAGCGCCGCGATTTTCTGAAATCCGTCTCTGGCATTGCTGTCGGCGCCGCGATGCCGGCACCGGCGGTCTGGTCTTCCGCCAGGGCGGATGGCCGCTCGGAAACGCTGTTGGTGGTCACGGAAGGCGGCCCCAACAATCTCGATATCCACGGCGTCGGCACCAACCGTTCGGGCTACGAGACTTCGTGGAATTGCTATGACCGCCTCATCACCCACGAAACCAAAACGCTACCCGACGGAACGCTGTCCTACGATCGCGACAAGTTCAAACCCGAACTCGCCGAGGACATGAACGTCGGTGACATGTCGGTCACCTTCAAACTGAAGAAGAGCGCTAAATTCCATGACGGCGCGCCGGTGACCGCCCGGGACGTCAAATGGTCGCTCGATCGCGCGGTGACCGTCGGCGGTTTCCCAACCGTGCAGATGAAGGCCGGCTCGCTGGTCGACAAGGAACAGTTCGTCGTCGTCGACGACAACACCGTCCGAATCGATTTCACCAAGAAGGACCGACTGACGATTCCCGATCTCGCGGTGATCGTGCCCGGCATCTACAATTCCGAACTGTTGAAGAAGAAGGCCACGGAAAAAGATCCATGGGCGATGGACTATACCAAGAGCAACACCGCGGGTAGCGGCGCCTACAAGGTGACGAGCTGGAAGCCCGGCGTCGAAGTGGTCTATGAGCGCAACGAAAATTGGGTGGGCGGCAAGCTGCCGCAGCTCAAGAGAGTCATCTGGCGCACGGTTCCCTCGCAGGGTAACCGCCGCGCCTTGATAGAGCGCGGCGATGCCGACATCTCCTTCGATCTTTCGAGCAAGGACACCTCCGAGATGAAGAAGGAGGGCAAGCTCGTCATCGTCTCGCACCCGATCGGCAACGGCATGTACTCGGTCGACATGAACGTGAAGAATCCGCCGTTCAATAACCCGAAGGTTCGCCAGGCGGTGGCCTATGCGCTGCCGTACCAGAAGATCATGGACGCGGCGATGTTCGGCCTCGCCAACCCCCTGTTCGGAGGCCCGTCGAACAAGGTCGCCGATATCGCCTGGCCGGCCAAGACCGGCTACGTCAACGACATGGCCAAGGCCAAGGCGCTGATGGCCGAAAGCGGCGTATCGGAAATCGAAACGACCCTGTCCTATGATCTCGGTTCCGGCGACGTCTCGGAACCGACCGCGGCGCTGATGCAGGAAAGCCTGGCCCAGATCGGCATCAAGACCACGATCAACAAGGTGCCGGGCGCCAACTGGCGCAGCGAGATGGCCAAGAAGACGATGCCGCTGATGCTCAACTTCTTCTCCGGCTGGCTGGACTATCCGGAATATTTCTTCTTCTGGTGTTACTCCGGCCAGAACGCCATCTTCAACACGCCGAGCTACGTCAACGCAGATATGGATGTCCTGATCGACGGGGCGCGCGTGGCGGCTGCGATCGGCGACAAGGAGAAATACGCCAAAGACGTCGAGGGCTTCATCTCCAAGGCCTACGACGAGGTCCCGCGGATTCCGCTGTTTCAGCCGTTCCTCAACGTCGCCATGCAGAAGAACATCTCGGGCTACGTCTACTGGTTCCACCGCCAGCTCGACTACCGTTCGATCGTCAAGACGTGAAGCCGATCGCCTGCCGCAGGGATGCGTGCCATCGATGCCCAACTTGAAAACCTAAGCCCGGAAGGATCTGGAGCTGAACCATGGTGACGATCCTCAAGCGGCTGGTGACCGTCATCCCGACCTTGATCGGTGTGGTGATCGTCACCTTTCTGCTGACCCGCGTGTTGCCGGGCGATCCCGCGGTTTATTTCGCGGGCCCCGCCGCCACGCCGCAATCGATCGCCGAAATCCGCAAGACCCTTGGGCTCGACCGGCCGCTGCCCGATCAATTCGCGCGCTATGTCAACGATCTCGCCCACGGCAATTTCGGCAATTCGCTGTCGACCGGGCGCCCCGTCGCGGCCGAAATCTCGAGCCGTTTGCCGGCCTCGGCCGAACTGACGCTGACCGGATTGTTTCTGGCGATCGCAATCGCGGTGCCGCTCGGCATTTTCGCCGCGGTCAGGCAGGGTTCTCTCGTCGATCATCTGTGTCGAATCATCGCCACCGCAGGCGTCTCGCTTCCGGTTTTCTTCACCGGGCTTTTGCTGGTCTATGTCTTCTATTTCAGGCTGGGCTGGTCGCCCGCGCCCATCGGCAGGCTTGATGCCTTTGCCACGCCGCCGCCCGACATCACCGGCTTCTATTTGGTCGACGCCCTGATCACCGGCAATTTCGAAACCTTCCGCGCTGCGCTCGGCCAATTGATCTTGCCGGCGGTGACGCTTGCGATCTTCTCGCTTGCGCCGATCACGCGCATGACCCGCGCCTCGATGCTGGCGGTGCTGGCGTCGGAATTCATCCGAACCGCGCGCGCCAGCGGCCTTGATGGCCGCACGGTGATCCTCACTTACGCGTTTCGTAACGCCATGCTGCCGGTGGTGACGACGCTCGGCATGGTGTTCTCGTTCCTGCTCGGCGCTAATGTGCTGGTGGAGAAAGTATTCGCCTGGCCGGGCATCGGCTCCTACGCGGTGGAGGCGCTGCTGCAATCGGACTTTGCCCCGGTGCAGGGTTTCGTGCTGACAATGGCGGTGCTTTACGTCGCGCTCAATCTCTTCATCGACATGCTCTACGGCGTGATCGATCCTCGCGTGAGGCTTGCGGCATGACCGAAGCAACTTTAGCGGCGCCGGTCGCCCAGGTTCAGCCGAAGCCCCCGACCAACTCGATTTTCCGCCACGCCCTCTATGTGGTGGCCGACAATCCGGTGACCGGGTTGTCGTTCGGCCTGTTCGTCTTGATCGCGATCGGCGCCTTGTTCGGCCCTTACGTCGTGCCCTACGATCCGCTGGCGAGCGATACGTCGGCGACGTTGCAGTCGCCGTCGCTGCACCACTGGTTCGGCACCGATCTGCTCGGCCGCGACATTTTCAGCCGCGTGGTGGCGGCGACCCGCCTCGACTTCACGATCGCCATCGCCTCGGTCGCGCTGGTGCTGGCGATGGGCGGGCTCGCCGGCATCGCCGCTGGCTTTTTCGGCGGCTGGACCGACCGCATCGTCGGGCGCATCTCCGACACCATCATGGCGTTCCCGCTGTTCGTGCTGGCGATGGGCATAGTCGCCGCACTCGGCAATACCGTGACCAACATCGTGATCGCGACCGCCATCATCAATTTTCCGCTTTATGTCCGCGTCGCGCGCGCCGAAGCCAATGTCCGGCGTGAGGCCGGCTTCGTGCAGGCCGCGCGGTTGTCGGGCAATGGCGATGTGCGGATTCTGCTGGTGCACATCCTGCCGAATATCATGCCGATCATGATGGTGCAGATTTCGTTGACCATGGGTTACGCCATCCTCAACGCCGCCGGTCTTTCCTTCATCGGCCTCGGCGTCAAGCCGCCGACGCCGGAATGGGGCATCATGGTCGCGGAAGGCGCCACCAACATCATCTCCGGCGAGTGGTGGGTGGCCTTCTTCCCCGGCGGCGCGCTGATGATCGCGGTATTCTGTTTCAACCTGCTCGGCGACGGCCTGCGCGATCTGGTCGATCCGCAGCGGAGGACGTGACGATGACCGCGCCGCCGCTGCTCGACGTCAGCAATCTCACGGTGGAATTTGCGACCCGGCGCGGCATCGTCAGGGCGGTGCAGCACGTCAATATCGCGGTGGCAAAGGGCGAGACGCTCGGCATCGTCGGCGAATCCGGCTCCGGCAAATCGGTGACGTCCTACGCGGTGATGCGGATCCTCGATCGCGCCGGCAAGATCGCCGAGGGCTCGGTGATGTTCTCCGGCATCGATGTCAGAGCGGCGACCGAGGATCAGATGCGCGACCTGCGCGGCCGCGAGATGTCGATGATTTTCCAGAGCCCGCGGCTGGCGCTCAATCCGATCCGCAAGATCGGTCACCAGATCGAGGACGTACTGTTGCAGCACGTCCAGGTCGACCGCGCGCAAGTCAACGATCGGGCGATCGAGGCGCTGGAGCAGGTCAAGATCGCCCGTCCCCGCGAGCGCTATCACGCCTATCCGTTCGAGCTGTCGGGCGGCATGTGCCAGCGGGTGGTGATCGCGCTGGCGCTGGCCTGCGATCCGCAGCTTCTGATCGCCGACGAGCCGACCACCGGTCTCGACGTCACGACGCAGAAGGCCGTGATGGATCTGGTCGTCGAACTGACCGAACGCCGGAACATGTCCACGATCCTGATCACGCACGATCTGGGCCTCGCCGCGGCCTATTGCGATCGCGTCGTGGTGATGGAGAAGGGCCGCGTGGTCGAGACCGCGCCGTCGGCCAGCATTTTTGCGAAACCCGTGCACCCCTATACGAGGAAACTGATGCGCGCGACGCCGAGGCTCGGCGTCTCCTTGCGCGACCTCTTGCCGGAGGTAGCGGCTCCCACCGTCATGGCCGGGCATAGCCGTCCAAAGGACGGCGTCGCTTCCGCTCGCCTATGCCCGGCCATCCATCCCGCTTCTCACGAATTTTCTGCTGAGAAGATGGACCCCCGGGTCAAGCCCGGGGGTGACGACTCCGCCAAGCCACTTCTCCTCGTCGAAAAACTGGCGAAGGAATATCCGCGTCAGGGCGCCTCGAAGACGCTGGCCAAATTGTTCGGACGAAAGCCGCCGGTCGAGCCCGACACGTTCCGCGCGGTGGATGGCATCAGCTTTAGCGTGGGCCGTGGCGAGAGTGTCGGCCTCGTCGGCGAATCCGGCTGCGGCAAATCCACCACCTCGATGATGGTGATGCGGCTGTTGGACCAGACCTCGGGCCGCATCATGTTCGACGGCGACGAGATCGGCGGCATCTTGCCGAATGCCTTCGCGCGGCTGCGGCTGCGCAAGAGCATCCAGATGGTGTTCCAGGATCCGACCGATAGCCTCAATCCGCGCTTCACCGCGGCCCGCGCGATCGCCGATCCGCTGCTGCAGCTCGGCGGCATCAGGGGTCGCGACGCGCTGCGTGCCCGGTGCGAGGAGCTCGCCGGCCTGGTCGGCCTGCCGGTCAATCTTCTCGACCGTTTTCCGCACCAATTATCGGGCGGACAGAAGGCCCGCGTCGGCATCGCGCGCGCGATCGCGCTGCATCCAAAACTCGTGATTCTCGACGAGCCGACCGCGGCGCTCGATGTCTCGGTACAGGCTGTGGTGCTGAATCTGCTGCAGGACCTCAAGCAGTCGCTGGGCATGAGCTATTTATTCGTGTCGCACGATTTGAATGTGGTGCGGTTGTTGTGCGATCGTGTCATTGTGATGCGAGCGGGACGAATCGTCGAGCAAGGCCCCACCGAACGGGTCTTGGGCGACCCGCAGGATGCCTATACAAGGGAGCTCTTGACGGCGATTCCTCACCCGCCGTTGCCGGTGTACCGATCCTGCCTAGCGATGGAAGAATAAGAACAATGGCTGCTGATCCGCTTGATGATTACATCGATGCCGTCGCGAAAGCCTTGGCCCTGCCGGTCGAGGTTGCGTGGAAGCCCACTGTCCGGGCCAATCTCGAAGTGTCCATGAGGCTGGCGCGGCTGGTGGATGAGTTTGCATTGCCCGACGAAGCCGAGCCGGCCAGTGTCTTTGCAGCCTGACATCACGGCGGCGTCCGGCCGCGACTTGGCTTCGGCCTCGGAAACCGCACAAGCGGTGAGAGGCGGAAAACTCTCGGCACTGGGCGTGACCGAGGCGGCGCTGGCGCGGATAGCAAAATACGATTCCGTGCTCAATTCCTTCACCGACGTCACCGCCGAGCGGGCGCGCGTCAAGGCGGCTGCGGTCGATGCCGCGCTTGCGGCGGGCAAGAATCCAGGCCCGCTCGCGGGCGTGCCGTTCGCGGTGAAAAATTTGTTCGACGTGCAGGGTCTGGCGACGCGAGCCGGATCGAAAATCAACCGCGATTTTCCGCCGGCGCCGCGCGACGCCACATTGATCGAGCGGCTGGAAGCGGCCGGTGCGGTATTGGTCGGCGCGCTCAACATGGGCGAATACGCCTACGATTTCACCGGCGAGAATATTCACGACGGACCGTCCCGCAATCCGCACGACGTGACGCGGATGACCGGCGGCTCGTCAGGCGGCTCGGGCAGCGCGGTCGGTGGCAGCCTCGTGCCGCTGGCGCTGGGGTCGGACACCAACGGCTCGATCCGGGTGCCGGCGTCGTTCTGCGGAATTTTTGGGTTGAAGCCGACCTACGGCCGGCTGTCGCGCGCGCGGTCGTTTCCGTTCGTCTTCAGCTTCGATCATCTTGGGCCCTTCGCGCGCAACGTCGGCGATCTCGCGCTCGCCTATGACGCGATGCAGGGGCCCGACCCCGACGATGCCGCCTGCACGACACGGCCGGGCGAACCGGTCGCGTCGCTGCTGACGCAAGATATCGGCGATGTCAGGATCGCCGTTGCCGGCGGCTATTTCCAGAAGAATGTCTTTCCCGAGGCGACCGAAGCCGTAACCCGCCTCGCGCGTGCGCTCGGCGTGACGCGGACGGTCGAAATTCCCGAAGCTGCCCGCGCCCGCGCCGCCGCCTATGTCATCACCACCTGCGAAGGCGCTTCGCTCCATCTCGACCGCCTGCGCAAGCGGCCGAACGATTTCGACCCGGCCGTACGCGACCGTCTGATCGCGGGAGCGATGATTCCGGGAGCGTTGGTCGATCGCGCGCAAAAATTTCGCCGCTGGTATCGCCGGCAAGTGCTCGAACTGTTCAAATCCGTCGACGTCATCCTGGCGCCGGCGACGCCTTGCGTTGCACCGAAACTGGGACAGGCGAATTTCGTGCTCGACGGCGTCGAACTGCCGGTGCGCGCCAATGTCGGAATTCACACCCAGCCGATTTCGTTCATCGGTTTGCCGGTGGTCGCCGTCCCTGTGCCGCTCGAGCCGATGCCGATCGGGGTGCAGATCATCGCCGCGCCCTGGCGGGAAGAAATCGCGCTGCGTGTGGCGTTCGCGCTCGAACAGGCCGGCGCGGTGTCGGCGCCCCGAGCAAAAGGAATTTAAGATGCAGGTCGATCTTCCCGACGTGCTCGCTGAGGTGACCGAGCAATTCGCCCGTTATGAGAAGGCGCTGGTGACCAACGACATCGCGGTCCTCAACGCGCTGTTCCGCGCCGATCCCCGCACCCTGCGCTACGGCACCGGCGAAAACCTCTACGGTCATGACGAGATCAAGGGGTTTCGCGCCGCGCGCTCGCCGGCGGGCCTGATGCGACGAACGGCAAAGACCGTCATTACGGCATATGGCCGCGACACAGCCGTGGCCTCGACGCTGTTTTACCGCGATACCGTGCCGGGGAAGGTCGGGCGGCAGATGCAGACATGGGTGCGATTTCCGGAAGGTTGGAAAATCGTCGCCGCGCATGTCAGCTTGATCGACGAATCCGAGGATAAGATGAAGGATCAAAAGACATGAGTCTTGACGATCTTCCCGTGCGCGCGCCGCTGCGTCCCGCCGCCGAGGCGGAGACGATGGTTCGCCGCGCCCGCCGGTCCGCACCCTATCCCGACAAGATCACACGCGCCGAGGAGTTGCGCCTGCAACTGGCCGACGAAATCGTGCGCGGCGCGCGGCCGCCGGGATCGGCGCTTGACGAGACCGAAATTGCGCGGCGCTTCAGCGTGTCGCGCACGCCGGTGCGCGAGGCGCTGCGTCAGCTCGTGGCCTCCGGTCTGGTCGAGGCGCGTGCGCATCGTGGCGCGGTGGTGGCGCAGCCTTCGCTCGAGCGGCTGACCGGGATGTTCGAGGCGATGGCGGAGCTGGAAGCGTTGTGCGCCGGCCTTGCCGCGGAGCGAATGACACCGGCCGAGCGCCACCGGCTGGAGGCGCTGCATGAGGAATTGCGGGTGCTGAGCCATGCCGGCGATCCCGACCGCTTTCACGAGGTCAATGAACGTTTTCACAACACCATCTATGCCGGCTCGCAGAACGGCTATGTCGCCGAGATCACGCTGGCGACGCGGGCGCGGGTAAGGCCGTTCCGCCGCGCGCAGTTTCGCAATTTGGGCCGGCTCGCGAAATCGCACGCCGAGCATGACCGCGTGGTGGTGGCGATCCTGCGCGGCGACCGCGCGGGTGCTGCGGCCGCCATGCGCGCGCACATCGAACGCGTGCACGGGGAATACGAGCTCTACGCGGTGTCGGTGTGAGCTCAAGCGCGCGACGGCGGTGACGTTAAGCCGTCTTTGCGAGGAGCGAAGCGACGAAGCAATCCAGCTTTGTTGTTGCAATGGATTGCTTCGCTACGCTCGCAATGACGAACTCACCGCGGCTTTCGCCACAAAAGCGCGCCAGCCGCCGAACGCGGAAATTTCGCGAGCGCCCTCGATTTCGGCAGCCTCGACGAGAAAGCCTTTGACCCCGCGGCCATCCTTGAGACGCACGGTGCCGATCGACAGCGGCGGCGGGATCGCGGCGACGAATTTTCCGAACGAGGCCGCCGACAGCGCCCAAAGCTCGAGTTCGATCGATGCGCCCGTTCCCGCCTCGACACGCAGCATGCCGGGCTTCGGCGGCGTGGTAGGAAGCGCATAAAGCCTGTAGTCGGCGGTGGTGGCGGTCGCCTCCAATAACCGTCCGCCCAACGCTTTCAGTTCGCCGTTGAGCACCATTCCCGAAAGATGCGCGCCGACCACCGCAACTGCGATTTCGTCTTCGCTCGTGGCCGGAGCGAGGTCGGCGAGCGGCGGCTGGGTTATGTTTCTCGCGCCAAGCGTCAGATTGGTGTCAGCCTGAAAGACGCGGCCGATGCTCGCGAGCCGGGCGTCCTGGCCGGCCGGCGCGAGCAGGGAGATGCCGAACGGAATCCCGTCGGGCCTGATTGACGCCGGCAAGGAAAGACCGCAGAGGTCGAGCAGGTTGACGAAGTTGGTGTAGATCCCAAGCCTCGAGTTGAGTTCGATCGGATTGGCGAGCACCTGCGCGGTCGAATACACGGTCGGCGCGGTCGGCAGCATCAGCGCGTCGACGCCGGCAAAGGCGCGCTCGGCGATCCGCCGTAGCCCCTGCAAGCGGTATAGCGCGGCAAACGTGTCCGCAGCGGAAAGCCGCGCGCCCGCGATGGTGATCTCACGCGTCACCGGATGGATCGAATCCGGCGACGACGCCAGGAGATCGCGAATCACGAGATAACGTTCCGCAACCCACGGCCCTTCATAAAGCAGCCGCGCGGTTTCATAGAACGGCTCGAGATCAAATCCCACGAGCGTAGCGCCGAGCGCGGTCCAGCGTTTGAGCGCCGCGGCGTAGGCGGCTTCCTGGGCCTTGTCGCCGAAGAAAATCAATTGGCCGTCCCGCGGCACGCCCAGCCGCAGCTTGGCGGGAAACGCGCTTGTACCGGCGAGCGCCCGGTTGCGCGAAAAGGGGTCAGCGCCGTCAGGACCGGCCATCGCCGTCAGCGCCGTTATCGCGTCGTCGACGGTGAGCGAGAATACCGACACGCAATCGAGCGTCCGGCATGCCGGCACGACGCCGGCGGTTGAGACCAAGCCAAGGCTCGGCTTCAGCCCGACGATGTTGTTGAGCATCGCGGGCACGCGGCCGCTTCCCGCGGTGTCGGTGCCGAGCGACAGCGGCACCAGCCCGGTCGACACCGCCACCGCCGAGCCCGAACTCGATCCGCCGGGAATCAAATCGCCGCGGATCGGATTTTTGGGAATGCCATAGGGCGAGCGCACGCCCACAAGGCCGGTGGCGAATTGATCGAGGTTGGTCTTGCCGATCACGATGGCGCCGGCGGCGCGTAGCCGCGCCACCACGGTGGCATCGCGGGAGGGCATGTAGGAATAAGCCGGGCAGGCGGCCGTGGTCGGCAGTCCCGCCACGTCGATATTGTCCTTCACAGCGACGGGAACGCCATAGAGCGGAAGCCGCGCGGCGTCTGCGGCGAGCCGCTCCGCTTCCGCCACAGCATCGGTCTCATCGCGCACGCTGATGAAAACGGCCGGATCGTTGTAATCGCGTATCCGCTGAAAACTTCGCGCCACGGTTTGCGCAGGCGATGCAGCGCCGGCGCGATGCGCGGCGACAATCGCAGCGACAGTTTCAGTCACGCGCAACTCCGATCGGAACGAAGCCTGACCGGCAAATCCGGCAAGCGCGCCGGTTGAATCCTGAACAAGAAGGCTGGGGTCGCCATTGCTGACTGCGCTCCGGGGAGGCGGAAATCCATGCTTTTCGAAGCAAGGGATGTGCCATTGTGTACACGGGTGCTCCGATGTTCAATTGTGAAGATTAGACCGTATTATCAATTATTTGATGGCCGTTTAGGACGCTGATTGCAGTGTATTATCGAAATCGATTGCCTATTAGATGGGCAAGCGCCGTCGAACGCATTCCTCACCGCGCCACCTTGCTTGAGCCTTGCGTAATCAGCCGCGCGGCGCGCTGGTCGCGGGCGTGAATCCACAGCCAGCTAATGGCGACGCTGAGCCGGTTGCGCAGTCCGATCAGGAAGTAGATGTGGGCGATGCCCCAGATCCACCATGCGATGGTGCCGCGCAGCTTGATTGCGCCAAAATCGATCACCGCCTTGCGTTTGCCGATCTGCGCGAGGCTTCCGGCATGGCGGTAGTGGAATGGCACGGGCGTCTTGCCGGAGAGGCGCGCCTTGATCGAGGCCGCGACGTGACGACCTTGCTGCTTGGCGGCCGGCGCAATGCCGGGGACTGGCGCCCCGTCGGGGGCCGCGATGACGACGGTATCGCCGATCGCGAAGATATCGGGATGGCCGGGCACGGTGAGGTCGGGCAAAACTTGCAGCCGCCCGGCGCGATCAGCCGGCGCTCCCAGCCATTCGGCGGCGGGCGAGGCGCGCACGCCGGCGGCCCAGATCAAGGTGCGCGCTTGCAGGCGCTGGCCGCCATAGACAACGCCGTCGGCCGAGCATTCGGTGACGGCCTGTCCCAATATGACCTCGACGCCGATGCTTTCCAGCGCGCTCTGCGCGTAAGCCGAGAGATCGTCGGCAAATCCCGCCAGCACGCGCGGGCCGGCCTCGATCAGGACGACGCGCGCCTTGTGGGTGTCGATGTTGCGGAAGTCGGGCGCCAGCGTGTCTTTCGCAAGTTCAGCGATGGTGCCGGCGAGTTCGACGCCCGTCGGACCTGCGCCGACAATGACGAAGGTCAAGAGTGCGGCGCGCCGCGCGGGGTCGGTCTCGCGCTCGGCGCGTTCGAAGGCGACCAGGATGCGGCGCCTCAGCGTCGTGGCGTCCTCGAGCGTTTTCAGTCCGGGCGCGAACGGCTCCCATTCGTCGTGACCGAAATAGGCGTGTCGCGCGCCGGTGGCGAGCACCAGCGTGTCGTAGGGTAGCGCATCGCCGTCATCGAGCAGCACGCGCTTGTTCGTTGCATCCACGCCGCTCACGGTTGCGAACAAGGTCGTTACCTCCGGCCGATCGCGCAGGAGATAACGGATCGGCCAGGCGATCTCTGAGGTCGCCAGCGACGCGGTCGCGACCTGATACAACAGCGGCTGAAATAGATGGTGATTGCGGCGGTCGATCAGCGTGATCGAGACCGGTGCGCCCTTGAGCCGGTGCGCGCATTCCAGCCCGCCGAACCCGGCGCCGACGATCGCCACGCGATGGTCCGCCGTCGGGTGCGGTGTGGCTGTCGTCATGAATGGCGGCCTCTCGGTCTGGAACTGTGCATGCACGCCAAAACGTAGGCCGTTGCAGGTTTCTGTCCAAGCCTGCTTTGCCAATCGGCCGATCGCGAACGCGCATCGCCAGCGCCGGCCTGTTCGCGGTTTTCTCGCATGACCGATGTTGGCGAAGATGCGGGTGAACGCCTTCGACAATCCCGGTGCCGGCCTTTGCCCGATCGAAGGTCGTAGACTGCCGAACCCAGACCGGCACTATATTTCTTGCCATCGGCGCCCATCGCGAATTATGGTGCATGCTCAGTGGGGCATGGGCCAAAGGTTCTAAGAGGGGGCCTCCGGTTCGTGCTTGCTGCCGACCCGCCATTTCGCGCACAAAACAAGGCATCCAGAGCATGATCCGGAAAAGTGGGAACCCGGTTTTCCCTCGCGACAAACGCGAAGCGTTTGCGCGGAGATCATGCTCAAACAAAGAGATGCGATGGCCTAAGCGCTTCTCGAAACGGCGCGGGCCGCTTTAACCGGCGGCATAAGCAAACGATGAGGAGGGAACCAACATGAAAACAGCATTCTGGCTGGCGGGCGCGATCGCTCTGGCGCTGGCAAGCCCGGCGTTCGCGGGGGATACCATCAAGATCGGCTTTGTCTCGACGTTTAGCGGGCCGACCGCGGTGATCGGCAACGACATGCGCAATTCGTTCGAGCTCGCGCTCGATCATCTCGGCCGCAAGATGGGCGGCAAGCCGGTCGAGGTCGTCTATGAGGACGACCAGCAGAAACCCGACATCGGCAAGCAGAAGACCGAAAAGCTGGTGCAGTCCGACAAGGTGGACTTCATCGTCGGCTATATCTGGTCGAACGTGCTGCTTGCCTCGCTCAAGACGGCGGTGGATTCGCAAACCTTCCTGATCGACGCCAATGCCGGTCCCTCGCAACTCGCAGGCGAGCTTTGCTCGCCTTACGTGTTCTCGACATCCTGGCAGAACGACCAGACGCCGGCGGCCGTGGGCCTTTACATGAACCAGAAGGGCGTCAAGTCGGTGTTCCTGATTGGCCCGAACTATGCCGCGGGCAAGGACATGCTGGCCGGGGTGAAGAGCACCTTCAAGGGCCAGGTGGTGGGCGAAGAATACACGGTTTGGCCGAGCCAGCTCGACTTCTCGGCTGAACTCACCAAGGCGCGCAACTCGACTGCGGAATCGATCTTCGTGTTCTATCCCGGTGCTGCCGGCGTCCAGTTCCTTAATCAATATACGCAGGCCGGCATCAAGCAGCAGATACCGCTTTACACGGCTTTCACGATCGACGAATTGTCGCTGCCGCTGCAGAAGGAGAATGCGCTCGGCGTGCCCGGCGCGCAGGAGTGGGTCAACGACCTGCCGAACGAGCAGAACAAGAAATTCGTTGCCGATTACCGCAAGAAATATCCCGGCCTGCGCCCGAGCTTTTACGGCGCGCAGACTTATGATGCCGCCCAATTGATCAATAGCGCGGTCGTGGCGGTCAACGGCGACACCAGCAAGAAGGACGCGATGAAGGCGGAGATGGAGAAGGCGAACTTCAAGTCGGTGCGCGGCTCCTTCAAATACGGCAACAACCACATCCCGATCGAGAATTTCTATCTGCAGGATGTGGTAAAGGATGCCGACGGCACGCTCTCGCTCAAGACCGTTGCCACCATCGTCAAGGACGATCAGGATCGCTTCCACGACAAATGCCCGATGAAGTAAGTAGCGGGTATTGTTCAACGCAGCGGCGGCGCCTGCGCTGCCGCTGTTTTCCTGTCGACGCCTGTTCTGCGGCTCGATTCCCGTCAAACCGGGGGCATCATCCATCGAGACGGCGCCGCGCGATTTGTACTCAAACGCGTCCTCACTCAGAAAAGAAAAGCTCGAAACAAGCGGAGAATTCCTGGGGGAGACGGGCCGGCTGACCAGCGGCATGTGTAACAGGGGGGAGGGCACGGATATGAGAACCGCATTCCCGCTCGTAGGTGCGATGGCTCTCGCATTGGCACAGCCCGCCGACGCGGCGGATTCCGTCAAGATCGGGTTTGTCTCTACCTTCAGCGGTGCGGCCGCCGCGATCGGCGGCGACGCGCGAAATGCGTTTGAGCTCGCGCTCGATCACATGGGCCGCAAAATGGGTGGCAAGCCGGTCCGGGTAATTTACGAGGACGACCAGCAGAAACCGGATGTCGGCAAGCAGAAAACCGAAAAGTTGATTCAGTCTGATAAGGTGGACTTCATCGTCGGCTATAACTGGTCGAACGTATTGTTGGCCTCGCTCAAACCCGCGGTCGATTCGAAGACCTTCCTCATCGGTATCAACGCCGGACCGTCTCAACTCGCGGGCGAATTGTGCTCGCCTTATGTGTTCTCGACATCCTGGCAAAACGACCAGATGCCGGCCGCCATGGGCCTTTACATGAACCAGAAAGGCGTCAAATCCGCCTTTTTGATCGGCCCGAATTATGCGGCTGGCAAGGACCATCTGGCCGGTCTCAAGAGCACGTTCAAGGGCGCGGTGCTCGGGGAGGAATACACGGTGTGGCCAACCCAGCTCGATTTCTCGGCCGAACTTTCGAAAGCGCGCGCCTCCAAGGCGGAATCGATCTTCGTGTTCCTTCCCGGGGCGGCCGGCGTGCAGTTCCTCAATCAATATGTGCAAGCCGGGCTCAAGCAGCAGATTCCGCTCTACACGGATGGCACCGTCGACGAATTGTCCTTGCCGTTGCAGAAGGAGAATGCGCTCGGCGTTCCCGGCGTGCAGGAATGGGTGAACGATTTGCCGAACGAGGAGAACAAACGGTTCGTCGCCGATTACCGCAAGAAGTACCTCGGTCTGCGCCCGACCTATTACGGCGCCCAAGCCTACGACGCCGCGCAATTGATCAACAGCGCCGTGGTCGCGGTGAAAGGCGATGTGAGCAAGAAGGACGCGATGAAGGCAGAGATGGAAAAGGCGAATTTCAAATCCGTGCGCGGTCCGTTCAGATACGGCAACAACCACGTCCCGATTCAGAATTTTTATCTTTCGGAAGTGGTGAAGGACTCAAGCGGCGAGCTCTCGCTCAAGACCGTCACCACCATCGTCAAGGACGACCAGGATCGCTTCCACGACAAGTGCCCCATGAAGTGACAGCCGCCAACCCGCGCCAAAATGACTAGTGCAAGAGCGCGGCCGGGCGCAAAACCGGCTTCCACTTTCGCAGATCGTCTAGTACAGCGGAAGTGCTCACGCGCCATCGCCGTTCTGGTTTTTGCCCCTCAATCGCCAGCTCCATCAAAGGACCCATGCTGCTTGTCGTCGAACAATCCCTGAACGGGCTGCAATTTGGCCTGCTGCTGTTTCTGCTGGCGGCGGGCCTGACGCTCGTTTTCGGCATCATGGACCTCGTCAATCTCGCGCACGGCTCGCTCTACATGATGGGCGCCTATTTCGCGGCGACCTTCGTGGCCTGGAGCGGCAATTTCATCATCGGCATATTGCTGGCGCTCGGCGCGACGCTCCTGCTCGGCATTGTTCTGGAATTCGTGGCGCTGCGGCATCTCTACGGCCGCGATCACCTCGATCACGTGCTGGCCACCTTCGGACTGATCCTGTTCTTCAACGACATGGTGCGGCTGATCTGGGGTCCGGCGGGTCTGGCGCTGCCGCTGCCCGCTTGGCTCACCGTGCCGATCCAGATCGTGCCCGGCGTGTTCTATCCGGCCTATCGGCTCGCGATCATCGCCGTCGCGCTCGCGGTCGCGTTGATGCTCTATATCGTGGTGATGCGCACCCGCATCGGCATGCTGATCCGCGCCGGCGCTTCCAACCGGGAAATGATCGGCGCGCTCGGCATCAACATCAAGCTGCTGTACACGCTGGTGTTCGGGCTCGGCGCGGCGCTTGCCGGCCTTGCCGGTCTGATGCAGGCACCGATCCTGACGGTTCAGATCGGAATGGGCGAGAACATCCTGATCCTCGCCTTCGTCATCATCGTGATCGGCGGGATCGGATCGATCCGCGGCGCGTTCGTCGCCGCGATCCTGGTCGGGATGATCGACACCCTTGGCCGCGCGTTTCTGCCCGACTTCCTGCGGCACATATTGAGCTCGGCCGCGGCTGCTAGCGCTGCGCCCGCGCTCTCCTCGATGCTGATCTACCTCCTGATGGCGATTGTGCTGGTGGCAAGGCCGGAGGGGCTGTTTCCGGCCAACCGTCGATGAGCGCATTCTTCAATCCTCGCAATGTGGTCGCGGCGCTGATCGTCGCCGGCCTATCGCTGCTGCCGCTGTTTTCGCAGCTTTCAGGCAACGTCTTCGTGCTGACCTTGTTCACCCGCATCGTCATCTTTGCGCTCGCCGCCGTAAGCCTCAATCTCATCATGGGCTATGGCGGGATGATGAGTTTCGGTCATGCCGCCTATCTCGGGATCGGCGGTTATGCGGTCGGCATCCTCGCGGCCGAAGGTGTCGGCTCCGGTTTCGTGCAGTGGCCGGTGGCGCTGCTTTCCTCGGCGCTGTTTGCGCTTGTGATAGGGGCGCTGTCGTTACGCACCCGCGGCGTCTATTTCATCATGATCACGCTCGCCTTTGCCCAGATGGCCTACTACGTCGCCTCCGGACTTTCCCGCTACGGCGGCGACGACGGCTTGACGATCTACAAGCGCAGCAATTTCGACGGCCTGATCAATCTGTCGAGCCGCTTGCAGTTCTACTATCTTTGCCTCGCCTGCCTGCTGGGCGGCATTTATCTGG
>Ga0209167_10000602_pt1 | contig 24858 bp, 23 predicted proteins | sample Coa_R1_9_FD_187154 | JGI IMG/M metagenome (GOLD analysis project Ga0209167, IMG submission 187154) | Surface soil microbial communities from Centralia Pennsylvania, which are recovering from an underground coalmine fire - Coalmine... | ecosystem: Environmental > Terrestrial > Soil >...
CCGGTCTCTGGCTCGGGGGTCTCGTCCCGCTCGTATTACTGCTAGCCTGCCTGCGCCGATTTCGTGAGGAACGTTGGGTCTCCGCAGCAGGCGACATCGCCGGCCGTTTTTCCAACCTTGGCATACTTGCCGTCGGCATCTTACTGATAAGCGGGACGATCAACGTCACGTTTATGGTCGGAGGGCTGAGCCTGACAGAAACACGCTATGGCCGATTGCTGCTTCTCAAGATAACGCTGTTCGCCGCAATGGTATGCCTCGCCGGGATCAACCGCCAACATCTGTTGCCGCGACTTTCCGCCGGCGCCGGAATCGAACAGGGCGCCCGGGCCGTTCAATTGCTCCTGCGCAACGCGCTGGCCGAAATTATCCTCGGGCTCGGAATCGTCGTCATTGTCGGAATACTCGGCATCATGGCGCCCATCAACGATATGGCCGGTCACCTTCACTGATCTACGACGGCATAAGAGCTTGCCACCACCACAGCATCTATCCCTCGGCATCAATGCCGCCATGGCACAGAAGGTTTTCCAAATCCGGGCCTCGTCACACTGAGATGAGCCACGCGATTAGAAGAGCTCTTACTATAGTACCATTTGATATGTTTGCAGACATAAAGTCCAATATGATCATGCCGAAATTCCATTCATTTCAGAACTTGCTTTAATTTTGAACAATCGTTGCCGAAATTGATGACAAGATGAAAATTTTGGTCTACGAGTGCGGCCTCAGACAAAACCGGAAGGTTGAAGTCTGGTGGTCCAAGTCTCGGGAGGAGCCCTGACGCGCACAAGCAGCGTCGTCCCGCCAATCAAGATCAAATCATATTCACGGGAAAATAGGGTCGACACAATTTTTAGAGCAGGGCTTGGCGCCCTGCTCTTTTTCTTTTGAAGATCTATCCGAAAAATCAAGTCATTCCCGCTCGAGGAAATTCGATCCGATAGCGGCTTTCTTCTTGACCGGATCGAAATCGCAATAGACGCCATCGGCAAGTAGCGTGAAGCTCGGGATGATCGTGTATTTGTCGAGTTTGACCGAGCTCATGCCGATCACCCTGGTATTGGTCCCTCCATTCCACTTGAATGGCGTCGTACTCGACGCTATTTCGCAGGCCGCGACCGCGTCCGCAAAGACGTAACCCTCGACGAACGCCTTCAAAGTCCGAAGTTGGGTGTTCATCCTCCAACTCACGTAAAATGAACCGGCAAGACCCGCAATGGTTACGATCAAGAGCACGGCAATCGTCCGTTGAAGCGTCATATCTTTCCCCCAAACCCAAACAGCAACATTCACAAAATCGAACGGATGAAACGGTCAGAACGCCATCCCCATCAGCTTCGACAGGCGATCGATCGTGAGGAAGCCGGCGCGATAGGCGGCAAAGGCCCCGGCATAGATCACCGCCGACAGCAGGGTCGTCCAGATCAGCTTGCGTCCCATCTGGCTCGCGACCGGCGCGCCTGGATCGGTTCCCGGACTACCGCCGCCATCCTCATGCAGGCTTCGCACGCCGAACGGAAGCGTCACGAACAGCACGATCCACCACAAGACGAAGTAGATCGCCAGACCGGTTGAAATGGAGTAGGCCATCGCGCCTCACGCCTGTTCGATTTCGACCAGCGCGCCGGAAAAATCCTTGGGGTGCAGAAAAAGCACCGGCTTGCCGTGGGCGCCAATCTTGGGAATCCCGTCACCAAGCACCCGCGCACCCTCCTTGATCAAGGTGTCGCGCGCCACGATGATATCGGGCACGTCGTAACAAATGTGATGAATGCCGCCGTCGGCATTGCGTTCGAGGAATTTGGCGATCGGCGAAGTCTCTCCGAGCGGCTGGATGAATTCGATCTTGGTGTTGGGCAGGGTCACGAACACGGTGATGACCCCGTGTTCCGGCAACGGTTGCGCCGCGGAAACGCCGGCGCCGAATGCCGCGCCATAGATCCGGGCGGCCTTCTCGGCATCCTTTACCGCGATCGCCACATGATTAAGACGGCCCAGCATGGCACTCCTCCGTCTCCCTTATAGCTTGTGCGTGCCCCGTTCGCAAAATCGCCCACCGCACCGGAAGGCGTGGATGGCGGCCGATTAGACCGTTAGCACATGAACGTAGCAGAGCGGCTTCTTGCCCCATTGCTCGTTCAACAGCGCACGCACGGCCCGGCGTACCGATTCCGCCGTCGCGTCGGGGTCGCGCCGCCGCGCGCGCGGCAACCCTTCCACCGTCGAGACAACGACGTCGAACACGATCTCATCGATGATTTCCCCGGCGCTGTTTTTCTCCGGGATTCCCACCAGATCGATCTCGGGATCGTCGGCAAGCTCGCCTTTTTCGGTCATCGCGATCGCAATGAAGGCGCACCCCGCAAAAGCCATTCGGCGCCGTTCGACCACGGCGCGCGATTTGGAATCCTCAAGAATGGTACCGTCCTTGTAGAGCCTTCCCGACGGCAACTCATCGATGATGCCGGGCTCCCCGGGCGCGAGCTTGACCAGGTCGCCATTGCGACAAATCAGCGCTTTTGGCACGCCCGCGTCCCGCGCCAGTTTTGCATGCTCGAACAAATGCAGCGCTTCGCCATGAACGGGGATCAGGAGCTGCGGACGCACCCAGCCGATGATGTCCCGTAATTCATCGCGGCGCGGATGACCGGACACGTGAACCAGATGGGTGCGGTCGGTAATGACCTCGACGCCCTGCGTGATCAAGCCGTTGATGATCGCGCCCACCGCCTTTTCGTTCCCGGGAATGGTGCGCGAGGAGAAGATGACGCAGTCACCTTTGTTGAGCGTCACCTGCGGATGGTCGTCATTGGCGATGCGAGACAGCGCCGCACGCGGCTCGCCCTGGCTTCCCGTGCACAGCGCAAGCACCTTGTCGGGAGGAAAATGGCCGTAGAGATCGGCGCCGCGAAAATTCTGCACGCCATCGAGATGGCCGGTTTCGCGCGCGACCTGCACCACGCGCTCCATGGCCCGCCCGACAACCACCACCTCGCGCCCCGAGATGCGCGCGGCATCGGCGACAGCCCTCAACCTTGCCACGTTGGAGGCAAAGGTGGTGACGGCGACCCGGCCCCTCGCCGCCTTCACGAGCTCTGCGATGGTCTTGGCGACTTCGGCTTCCGACGGCGAACGCCCGTCCCGCACCGCATTGGTGGAATCGCCGATCAGCGCCAGCACGCCGGCGTCGCCCAGCTCGCGCAGCCGTCGCTCATCAGTCGGTAGACCAATGATCGGCGTCGGATCGATCTTCCAATCGCCGGTATGCAGGACGGTGCCGACCTCCGTGTGAATCGCCAGAGCATGCGATTCCGGAATCGAATGCGCCACCGGAATGAACTCGACCTTGAACGGCCCGAGATCGATGCTGCCGCCGGACGGCACCACGGTGACCGGTATCTTCGGTGGATTGCGTTCGGAGGCGCATTTGGCCTCGAACAGCGCGGCGCTGAACTTGGTCGCATAGATCGGGCATTTCAGCCTCGGCCAAAGGTCGATAATGGCGCCGAAATGATCTTCATGGGCATGCGTCAGAACGAGACCGATCAAATTCTTCCGCTCCTGCTCAAGAAAGCGGATATCGGGCATGATGGTATCGATCCCCGGCAGATGCTCCTCGTCGCCGAAGGAAACGCCGAGATCGACCACGAGCCAGGAGCGCTGATGGCGGTTGCCAAGGCCATAGATCGACAGGTTCATGCCGATTTCGCCGACACCGCCAAGCGCTGCGAATGTCAGCTCATCCGGTCGCGCCATCAGGCCGCTCCCGCCGAGGCGGCCGAGCCGAAATAGACGTCGCCTGCCGAGATCTTGACCCGATCGCCGGCGGATGTCCTGACGATCATGCTGCCGGTGTCGTCAATCGTGTCGAATATGCCCGCAATCGTCTCGCCGCCGGTGTTGACGGCGACTGGTTGCCCTAGCCCCACCGCACGCTCCAGCCAGAGCCGTCTGATCTCGCCAAAGCCGCGTCCCTGGCTCCAAATCTCGTGAAATTCGACCCAGCAATCTGTCAGGGCCGCGAACAGACCCTCCGCGCTGACATCGATGCCAAGCGCTTGGAGGGAGGTAGCCGGCGTTGGGGCGCCCTCCGGTGCGGCGACGACGTTGGTGCCAATGCCAACGACCACCGCGAGCCCATCGCCAGGAACGGCCTCCGCCTCGAGCAGAATGCCGGCGAGCTTCTGCTGCCCCGCCAGCACGTCGTTGGGCCATTTCAGCGAGAATTTTATGCTGCCAGAACCCCTCACCTGGCTTACCCGCCGCAGCGCCGTTTCGAGCGCGAGCCCGGCGGCAAATCCCAGCGTCGCCGCAGTCGCGGGGGAAGTGTCGACCGTTTCCACGACAGTGCAGGCCAGGTTGCCGCGCGGGGCAATCCACGGACGAAGTCGCCGCCCGCGCCCTGCGGTCTGTTCGGAGGTCACAAGCCACAGCGGGCCGCGCTCACCGGCCCGGACGCGCGACAGTGCTTCCGCGTTGGTCGAACCGATGCTGTCAAAGGCAGCGAGCCGATAACCCGCCGATATGGCCCGATGACCGAGCGCGAATGTCATCTAAAAAAGCGACTTCGCCGCGACCGCCGCGACGCTGATAAGTGGCCCCGGATATACGATCAACATGACATGAAACAAAACCGAAGCCGCCAATACCGAACGCAACTCGATCCGTACCGGATCGAGAACACTGATTGGTTCGTCGAAAAACATCACCTTGACGATGTTGAGATAGTAAAATGCGCCGACGACGCTTGTGAGCACGCCCACAACGGCGAGCGTAAAAAGCCCGGCATGGATCGCTGCGGTGAACACATAGTACTTCGCAAAGAAACCCGCCAGCGGCGGAATGCCGGCCAGCGAGAACAGCAGCATCCCGAACACATATGCCAGGGTTGGGTTGGTGCGCGAGAGCCCGGCAAAGTCGCTGATGTTTTCGACATGCTGACCGTTACGCTTCATGGTCAAGATGACCGCGAAGGCGCCGAGCGTCATCGCCACGTAGACCGCGATATAGACCAACACCCCCTGCGCGCCGTCCGCGGTACCGGCGGCCAACCCTACAAGGGCAAAACCCATGTGGCCGATCGATGAATAGGCCATCAGGCGCTTGATGTTCTTCTGGCCAATGGCGGCAAACGATCCCAGCGCCATCGACGCGATCGACACGAACACCACGATCTGCTGCCACTGCAGGGCGATACCCGGAAACGCGGTCAGCGCTACGCGGGTGAACACCGCGAGGGCCGCTACCTTCGGGGCGGAAGCAAAGAACGCGGTGACCGGTGTTGGCGCCCCCTCGTAGACGTCCGGCGTCCACATATGAAACGGCACGGCCGAAACCTTGAAGCAAAGTCCGGCCAGCAGAAAAACCAGCCCGAATACAACACCGATGCTGCCGGTCTTCGCGGCCGCCGCAATGCCAGAGAATCCAACGGTGCCGGTAAAGCCATAGATCAGCGAAGCGCCGTATAGCAGCATGCCCGACGATAACGCGCCCAAGACAAAATATTTCAGACCAGCCTCGGTCGACTTCGCGTTGTCGCGGTTGCTTGCCGCCACGACGTAAAGCGCAAGGCTCATCAGCTCCAGCCCGAGATAGAGCATGATCAGGTCGCCGGCCGAGATCAGCACCATCATGCCGAGCGTCGAGAGCAGCACGAGGATGGCATATTCGAAGATCCGACGGGATGCATCGGCCAGAAATTCCACCGAAAGGATCAGCGTCGCCGCCGAACCTGTCAAAGAAAGGATCTTCAGGAACCGCGCGAAGTCGTCGACGATGAAACTGCCGCCGAAGGTGGTCAGCTTTCCGGCCGGCAGCGCCAATTCGACAGCGCCGACGACCGCCAAAAGGCCAACCGAAAGGCCGTTGACGAGACTGGTCGTTCGCTCACCCTGATAAGCGCCAACCATCAATAGCGCTATGGCGCCGACGGCGAGGACGAGCTCCGGCAACACGGGCAGCAGCTGATAACCTGCACTCTCAAAGCTCATCGCGTTTGTCCCGGGCCCTTACTGCAGCAGTGCGGCCGCTTTCACAGCCATTACTGCGGTGTTGTAGTTATTGACGAGTTGCTGCACGGAAGTTGCCGACATGTCCAGCACCGGCTTCGGGTAGAACCCGAACAGGATCGTAAGCGCGGCCAGCGGCATCAAGGTCAGGCTCTCGCGGAACGTCAGGTCCTTGATGGTCGCCAACGACGGCTTGACCAGCGAGCCGAAAATCACCTTGCGATAAAGCCACAGCGCATATGCGGCCGACAGGATCACGCCTGTGGTGGCGAAGGTAGCGGTGGGAATATTGACCTTGAAGGTGCCGATCAAGGTCATGAATTCACCGACGAAGCCCGACGTGCCGGGCAGGCCGACATTGGCCAAGGTGAAGACCATAAACACCAGCGCATAAAGCGGCATTCGGTTGACCAGCCCGCCATAGGCGGCGATCTCGCGAGTATGCATGCGGTCGTAGACAATGCCGACGCAGAGGAACAGCGCGCCCGAGACGATGCCGTGCGAGACCATCTGGAAGACGCCACCGGCCACCCCCTGCGTGGTCCCGGCGAAGATCCCCATCGTGACAAAGCCCATATGCGCTACCGAGGAATAGGCGATCAGCTTCTTCATGTCGTCCTGCATCAGCGCGACGAGCGAGGTGTAGATGATCGCGATCACCGAGAGCGAAAAAATGAGCGGCGCGAAATCGTGCGAGGCCAGCGGAAACATCGGCAACGAGAAGCGCAGGAAGCCATAGCCACCCATCTTCAGGAGGATAGCGGCCAGGATCACGGAACCAGCAGTGGGCGCCTCGACATGCGCATCCGGCAACCAGGTGTGCACCGGCCACATCGGCATCTTCACCGCAAAGGAAGCAAAAAACGCCAGCCAGGCCCAGATCTGCAGGCCACGCGGAACGGGGGAATGCATGAGGGTCGGGATGTCAGTAGTACCCGCGTTCCAATACAGCGCCATAATCGCCAGCAGCATCAGCACGGAACCGAGCAATGTGTAGAGGAAGAACTTGAAGGAGGCGTAGACCCGGCGGGGGCCGCCCCAAACGCCGATGATCAAGAACATCGGGATCAGGCCGCCCTCGAAGAACAGGTAGAACAGCACGAGGTCCAGCGCAGAGAAGGTGCCGACCATCAGTGTTTCCAGTAGCAGGAACGCTATCATATATTCGCGCACCCGCGACGTGATGGCTTTCCAGCTCGCGACGATGCAGAACGGCATCAGCGCCGTAGTCAGGATAACGAACGGCAGCGAAATGCCATCGACCCCCATGTGATAGTTGATGGCGTTGGCAAGCCACGGCGCCTTCTCGACGAACTGGAAATCGGGCTGGGCCGGATCGAAGCGCGCGACCAGGATCAGCGAGACCGCGAAACTGATCAGCGTGGTCCACAGTGCGATCCAGCGCGCGTTGCGACGCGCGGCCTCGTCATCGCCACGGCTGATGTAGATCAGGAACGCGCCGACCACGGGCAGGAAGGTGACGACGGAGAGAATGGGCCAGGTCGTCATCAATGACCTCCCAAACCGAACATGAACCAGGTAATCAAGCCGGCAACTCCGATCAGCATGGCGAAGGCGTAGTGGTAGAGGTAGCCGGTCTGAAGCCGCACCACGTTGCGGGTCACATCAAGCACACGCGCCGACACTCCGTCCGGACCGAAGCCGTCAATGATGTAGCCGTCGCCGACCTTCCACAGCGAGAGCCCAATCCATTTGGCTGGCCGAACAAAGATCAGTTCGTACAGCTCGTCGAAATACCACTTGTTGAGCAGGAACTGGTAGAGCAGCGGCTGCTCCTTGGCGAGCTCGACCGGCAGATACGGCCGGCGGATATAGAAAACGTAGGAGATAAACAAGCCCAGCGCCATCATCGCGGTCGGCAAGAAACCCAGCAGATGCGGCATATTCTCCATGTCCTCAAGGATGTGCGGATTCATCTTCACCGATTCACGGAAGAACTCCTCAACACCTTGGCCGGCAAAGAACGGCTTGAACGGAAAGCCCGACAGGATCGAGCCCGCGGCCAAAACGCCAATCGGGACGAGCATCCACAGCGGGCTCTCGTGCGCCGCCTCGTAATGCTCCCGATCGTGCGGTTCGCCGAAGAACGTCTTGAAGATTAGCCGCCATGAGTAGAACGAGGTGAGACCTGCGGCTGCGACCGTCAGCAAAAAGGCATAAGTCGAAAACGGATTATGCGCCGCATAGGCCGATTCGATGATTGCGTCCTTGGAGAAGTAACCCGCAAAGAATGGAAATCCCGTCAACGCCAGCGTGCCGATGCACATGACAAAAAACGTGTAGGGGATCTTGCGCCAGAGGCCGCCCATGTTGCGGATATCCTGCTCGTGATGCATCGCGTAGATCACCGAGCCCGAACCCAGAAACAACAGCGCCTTGAAAAAGGCGTGCGTGAACAGATGGAACATGCCGACGGAGTAAGCCCCCGCCCCCATCGCCACGAACATGTAGCCAAGCTGCGAACAGGTCGAATAGGCCACGATGCGCTTGATGTCGTTTTGGACGAGGCCGACGGTTGCCGCAAAAAAGGCCGTGGTCGCGCCGATAAACATCACGACGGCCTGCGCATTGGGCGCAAGCTCGAACAATGGCGACAGCCGCGCCACCATGAAAACACCGGCGGTGACCATGGTCGCGGCATGGATCAGTGCCGAGACGGGCGTCGGGCCTTCCATCGCGTCCGGCAGCCAGGTATGGAGCAGGAACTGCGCCGATTTACCCATGGCGCCCATGAACAGAAGCAGGCAAGTGAGCGTCAGGGCGTCGGCGTGCCAGCCGAAGAAATCAATGGTTTTGCCGGTGAGGCCCGGTGCGCCCGCGAAGATCGTTTCGAAGTCGGTCGAGCCGATCAGCATGAACACCGCGAAAATGCCGAGCGCAAAGCCGAAATCCCCCACTCGGTTGACGATGAAGGCCTTGATCGCGGCCGCGTTCGCTGACGGCTTGTGGTACCAGAACCCGATCAGCAGATAGCTCATGAGGCCGACACCTTCCCAGCCGAAGAACAACTGTACGAGGTTATCGGCCGTCACCAGCATCAGCATCGCGAAGGTGAACAGCGAGAGATAGGCAAAGAAACGCGGCCGGTACGGATCCTCGTCCATGTATCCGATCGAATAGAGATGCACGAGCGACGAAATGGTGTTGACTACCACCAGCATCACGGCGGTCAGCGTGTCGACCCGCAGCGCCCAGGAAACCTGCAAATCGCCTGAGATGATCCACGGAAACAGAGCAATCCTGGCGTCGTGGTGCCCGAAGCCGACATCGAACAACGCCATCCAGGATAACACCGCCCCTGCCAGCAACAGGCCGGTTGTGATCAGTTCGGCCGCGCGCGAACCCGCAGCCGCCGGTTCCGTCGCGTGGTCGTCATGGCCGTGCTCGTCATGCGCCTCGGCCGCGTGGGCGCCGGCACCATGCGCCTCATCGCGATGCTCGACCTCGTCGCCGCCCGGATTGCGCGCATGCGCGCCGACAATTGAGATCAGCCCGGCAATGATGGCGCCGATAAGCGGCAGAAAGACGATGGCCTGGATCATTGGCGCGCTAACCCTTCATCATATTGACGTCTTCGACCTCGATCGAACCCCGGTTACGGAAATACACCACAAGCACCGCAAGACCGATCGCCGTCTCCGCCGCCGCTACGGTGAGCACCAGTAGTGCGAAAACCTGCCCAACGATGTCGCCGATGAAAGCCGAAAACGCCACCAGGTTGACATTGACGGCAAGCAGGATCAGCTCGATCGACATCAGGATGACGATGATATTCTTGCGGTTGAGGAAAATGCCGAGAATCCCGAGCGTGAACAAGATGGCGCCGACCGCGAGATAGTGCCCAAGACCGATCGTCATTGTACCCACTCCGCCGCGTCGGCATCCTGCAGGCCTTGCCCCGACGCCACCTTCCGAACGCTCATGGCGAGTTCGCGCGTCCGCGCATTCTGCACATTGATGTCCTGGCGCTTGACGTTCGCTTTGTGGCGCAGCGTCAGCACGATGGCGCCGATCATCGCCACCAGCAGCACCAGCCCAGCGAGCTGGAAGTAATGAATGTACTTCGTATAGAGCACGAGCCCCAACGCCTCTGTGTTGCTCACATTGGCCGGAATCGCCGAGGTAATCGACTTGGAAACGTTGGGATTGATCACCCAGCCGCCGCCGACCAACAGCAATTCGGCAAGGAACACCCCGCCGATCACGAGACCAATCGGCAAATATTCCATGAAGCCTTCCCGCAGTTCGGTGAAATCGACATCGAGCATCATGATCACGAACAGGAACAAGACCGCAACCGCGCCGACATAAACCACGACCAGGATCATCGCGAGGAATTCGGCGCCCAGCAGCACGAACAAGCCGGAAGCGTTGACGAAGGCCAGGATCAGGAACAGCACGGAGTGCACGGGATTGCGCGACACAATCACCATGACCGCGGAAGCCACGCAGACGCCCGCGAACAAATAGAAGAACAGGGCTGGAAGGATCATGCCCTCACCTCACCGGTACGGCGCGTCGAGTTCGATCGCTTTCGCGATCTCGCGCTCCCATCGGTCCCCATTGGCGAGAAGTTTCTCCTTGTCATAATAGAGTTCCTCGCGCGTTTCGGTCGCGAATTCGAAATTCGGACCTTCGACGATGGCATCGACCGGGCAAGCCTCCTGGCAAAGCCCGCAATAGATGCATTTTACCATGTCGATGTCGTAGCGCACGGTGCGCCTTGTGCCGTCGTTGCGGCGCGGTCCGGCCTCAATCGTGATCGCCTGCGCCGGGCAGATCGCTTCGCACAGCTTGCAGGCGATGCATCGCTCCTCGCCGTTAGGGTAACGGCGCAAAGCGTGCTCGCCACGAAAGCGCGGCGAGATCGGTCCCTTCTCGAACGGGTAATTCAATGTCGGCTTCGGCTTGAAGAAATAGCGCATGGCGAGAAAGAACGCCGATACGAACTCCGACAGCAGCAGCGAGCGCGACGTGGCATTGATGTTGACACTCATGGCGACCTCATTTCGGCGCGATCCCCGCAAATTGCAGCACGCCAGCAACGACGACGACCATCGCCAATGACAGCGGCAGGAACACCTTCCAGCCCAGCCTCATTAACTGGTCGTAGCGGTAGCGCGGCACGATGGCTTTCGCCATTGCAAACAGGAAGAACATGAAAAACAGCTTGAGCGAGAACCAGACTACTCCCAAGGGCGCCCAGTTGAGAGGCGGAATGTCCACCGGCGGCAGCCAGCCGCCCAGGAAAAAGATCGTGGCCATGGCGCACATCGTGGTGATCGCGACATATTCGCCAAGCATGAACAAGAGATACGGTGTCGAGCCGTATTCAACCATGAAGCCCGCGACCAGCTCGGATTCGGCTTCCACCAGATCGAACGGCGGACGATTGGTTTCCGCCAGCGCCGAGACATAGAACACCACGAACATCGGAAACAGCGGCCACACATACCAGTTGAGGATGGTGAGCCGAGGCAGGCCGATGAGGTTTGCAAGACCGTGCGTGTTTTGCGCCTCTACCACCGCCGACAGATTGAGCGAGCCCGCGCAAAGCAGCACGGTGATGATCACGAACCCAATCGAGACCTCGTAACTGACCATCTGCGCTGCCGAGCGAAGCGCCGCGAGGAACGGGTATTTGGAATTCGACGACCATCCGGCCATGATGATGCCGTAGATCGACAGCGACGAGATCGCGAAGATGTAGAGCACGCCGACATTGATGTCCGAGATCACCCAGCCCAGATTGGTCGGGATTACCGCCCATGCCGCAAGCGCGAGCACGCAACTCACCAGAGGTGCTAGCAGGAACACACCCTTGTTCGCGCCGGCCGGAATGATCGGCTCCTTGAGGACGAACTTCAAGAGGTCGGCGAAGGATTGCAGCAGGCCCCACGGCCCGACGACGTTGGGACCGCGCCTGATCTGCACCGCCGCCCAGATCTTGCGATCAGCGAGCAGGATGTAGGCGATCGCGATCAGGAGCACTACGAGCAATAACACGCTCTCGGCGACCATGACGATCAGCGGCCAGAGGAAGCCGGTCCAGAATTCGCTTGCGAAGAAATCAGCCATCAGGTCACGCTCACTCCGCTGCCGTCAGCATTTGCCCGGAGGCCAGACGGGAACATTCCGCCATGACCGCAGACGCGCGCGCAATCGGATTGGTCAGGTAAAAATCTTCGATCGCAGCCCTGAATGCGGACTTCTCGACGTTGCCGCCCTTGCCGGCGAGCGCCTTGATGTCGGCAGGATTGCCGGCCTCGATCTGGTCGATACGCATCAGGCGTGGCACCGCCTTGAAGATCGCTTGCCGCAGGGCGGCAAGCGAATCGTAAGGCAGCTTCTTGCCGAGCGCTTCCGAAAGCGCCCGGATGATCGCCCAATCCTCCCGCGCCTCTCCCGGAGGAAATCCTGCGCGGTTAGCCATCTGCACCCGGCCCTCGGTGTTGACGAAGATGCCGGACTTCTCCGTATAGGCAGCCCCTGGCAGTATGACGTCGGCGCGATGCGCGCCGCGGTCGCCGTGGGTGCCGATATAGACCACGAAAGTGCCATCCGGCGCCTTGATCTCATCGGCGCCGAGCAGGAACAGAATATCGAGCGTACCGAACGTCGTCATCTCGACTGAAGTCAAGCCGCCGGCGCCAGGAGTGAAGCCGATGTCGAACGCGCCGACGCGCGAGGCCGTATCCTGCAGCACTGCAAAACCGTTCCAGCCGTCCTTGACCGCGCCGACATCGAGCGCGAGCTTGGCCACGAGCGCCATAACCGCAGAGCCGTCGTGCCGGGCGGCCGCACCCGCGCCGACCAGGACGATCGGGTTTTTCGCGTTCTTGAGCACTTCGGCGAAGGAATGTTTACCGGCGGCGAGTTCGTTCAGCGAATCGGTCCCGGCCCCGAGATAGTCGTAGGCGTAAGTCAGATCGGCCTTGGCCCCGATCACGCCGATCTTGAGCTGGCCGCTGCGCCAGCGCTTGCGGATGCGGGCATTGAGGACGGCGGCCTCCTTGCGCGGGTTCGAACCGACGATCAAAAGCGCATCAGCCTTATCGATGCCGGCAATGGTCGGATTGAAAATGTAGGAGGCGCGCCCTGCCTTGGGGTCGAAAGCATCGCCGCCTTGCACCGCGAGATTGACCGAGCCGTATTTCGAAAGCAGCTCCTTCAGCGCAAACATTTCCTCTACGGCTGCCAGATCGCCGGCAATGGCGCCGATCCGCTTGCCGTCGATGCGACTCATCTTTGCGGCAATGGCCGCGAAGGCCTCGGACCACGACGCCGGGCGGAGCTGGCCATTCTGTCTGATATAGGGGCGGTCAAGCCGCTGGGTGCGCAAGCCGTCGACAATATGGCGGGTCTTGTCGGAGATCCATTCCTCGTTCACCGCCTCGTTGACGCGAGGCAAAATGCGCATGACCTCACGGCCACGGGTATCCACGCGGATCGCCGAGCCCACGCCGTCCATCACGTCGACCGACTGGGTTTTGCCGAGCTCCCAGGGCCGTGCGGCGAAAGCGTAGGGCTTCGAGGTCAGCGCACCGACCGGGCAAATGTCGACCAAATTGCCCTGCAGTTCCGAAGTCAGCGCCGTCTCCAGATAGGTGGTGATCTCCATGTCTTCACCGCGGCCGGTAGCACCCATCTCGGGCACGCCGCAGACCTCGGCGGCAAAGCGAACGCAGCGCGTGCACTGGATGCAGCGGTTCATCGAGGTCTTGACCAGCGCACCGAGGTACTTGTCCTCGACCGCCCGCTTGTTCTCGGCGAAGCGGGAGGTGTCGACGCCATAGCCCATCGCCTGATCCTGCAGGTCGCACTCCCCGCCCTGGTCGCAGATCGGGCAATCCAGCGGATGGTTGATCAGCAGGAACTCCATCACGCCTTCGCGCGCCTTCTTCACCATCGGCGAACGCGTCAGGATTTCCGGCGGCTCGCCTTTTGGACCCGGGCGGCAGTCGCGAACCCCCCAGGCGCAACTTGCAACCGGTTTCGGGCCGCCCTTGACTTCAACAAGGCACATCCGGCAATTGCCGGCGATCGACAGGCGCTCGTGGTAGCAAAAGCGCGGAATTTCCGCGCCGGCGGCCTCGCAAGCCTGCAGCAGCGTGAATTCCGCGGGAACATCGATCTCTTTGCCATCGACGATCAGTTTGGTCATTGCTGTTTCTGCCACCAGAAAATGCTCGATTGCGACATCACTGTTACTCCGCCGCTGCCGCGACCATATGCGCAGGATCACGAATGCCGACGTCGTCGACGTCGGCTTTGCGGGTGTATTCGTCGATGCGCCGCTCGATCTCCGGTCGGAAGTGCCGAAGCAACCCCTGCACCGGCCATACCGCGCCGTCGCCGAACGCACAGATGGTGTGGCCCTCGATCTGTTTGGTGACTTCGAACAGCATGTCGATCTCGCGCTTTTGCGCGCGACCTTCGGCCATTCGCGTCAGCACACGCCACATCCAGCCCATGCCTTCACGACAGGGTGTGCATTGGCCGCAGCTCTCATGCTTGTAGAAATAGGAGATCCGGGCCATCGCGCGGACGATATCGGCGGTCTTGTCCATGACGATGACGGCCGCCGTACCGAGCGCTGATTTGTGCGCGGCGCAACCGTCGAAATCCATCAAAAGATCATCGCAGCCGGTTGCGCCGGCCGGAATCAGAGGCATCGACGAGCCGCCGGGGATAACGGCCAGCAGATTATCCCAACCGCCGCGCACCCCGCCGGCATGCCTCTCGAGCAACTCGCGCAGCGGGATCCCCATCGCCTCTTCGACATTGCAGGGACGCTCGACATGGCCGGAAATGCAAAACAGCTTGGTGCCGGTATTGTTTGCCCGGCCGATGCTCGCGAACCACGCCGCACCGCGCCGCAGGATATCCGGCGCAACCGCGATCGACTCGACATTGTTGACGGTGGTCGGGCAGCCGTAGAGACCGACATTGGCGGGAAATGGCGGCTTCAGCCGCGGCATGCCCTTCTTGCCTTCGAGGCTTTCCAGCAGCGCCGTTTCTTCGCCACAGATATAGGCCCCGGCGCCGTGGTGAACATAGAGGTCGTATGGCCAGCCATGGACATTATCCTTGCCGATCAGCCTGGCCTCGTAAGCCTGGTCGACCGCCGCCTGCAGGTGCTCGCGCTCGCGGATAAATTCACCGCGTACGTAGATATAACCGACATGCGCGCCCATCGCGGCGCCCGCGATCAGACATCCCTCGACCAGCAGATGCGGATCGTGCCGCATGATCTCGCGGTCCTTGCAGGTGCCAGGCTCTGACTCATCGGCATTGACCACGAGATAGCTCGGCCGGCCGTCGGCGGACTCCTTCGGCATGAATGACCATTTCAGACCGGTAGGAAAACCGGCTCCGCCGCGGCCGCGCAGGCCCGACGCCTTGATCTCGTTGACCATCCAGTCACGGCCTTTGTCGATGATGGCCTTGGTGCCGTCCCACGCGCCGCGCCGGCGCGCACCTTCGAGGCCCCAGTCGTGCAGGCCGTAAAGATTCTTGAAGATGCGGTCCTTGTCGTCGAGCATGATCGGACTTCCTGGGATCAGCGTTTGGACTGCGGCCGGGCCGCCTGCAACGAGCGGTCGCGCGTCATGTGGTTTCTTTCAGCGTAGTAGGGCCGCCCACGGGAGCGGAGAACTGGCGGTTGATCTGCGGCCCGGGCTTGGGCGGACGGCCGGAGGCAAATCCATCCAGCACCTTGCCGAAGCTCTCCTTGGTCAGATCCTCAAAGGTGTCCTTCCAGATCAGCACCATCGGGGCGTTCACGCAGGCGCCAAGACACTCGACTTCCTCCCAGCTGAAATTGCCATCCTTGGACAGATGGAAGGGTTCGTGGTGAATCCGGCTCTGGCAAACATCGATGATGTCGCCGGCGCCGCGCAGCCGGCACGGCGTGGTGCCGCAGACCTGGACGTGCGCCTTTTTGCCGACCGGCTGAAGCTGGAACATGGTGTAGAAGGTGGCGATCTCCAGCGCCCGGATATAGGGCATGCCAAGCAAATCCGCGACCGCCCGGATCGCGGCTTCCGAAACCCAGCCTTCGTGCTGTTCCTGCGCCCGCCACAGGATCGGGATCACGGCGGATGCCTGGCGGCCTTCCGGGTATTTGGCGATCTGCTCCCTCGCCCAGGCCAGATTCTCCGGCGTGAACGTGAAACTCGCGGGCTGAAGTTCCTTTGGCGCTAGGCGACGGACGGACATTGCGTTTTGTCTCTCATTGCATGCGGCGCGCGGCGTTTGCGTTCAAGGCGTCGATTCGTTGCCGCCAGAACGCACTTGCGGTGCCGAACACGTTATAGCCGACGTGGGACGAGACCTTGATACGATCGAGGATCGAAAGCTCGCTCACCGTCTCCAGGCGATTTGAGCGCGGATCGTAGACGATGAGTTTGAGCGGCGTTTGCTTGAGGATATAGCGCGACACAGTATGATCGGGATCATTGCCGTGCTCCTCGCACACGATCAAGCTGTCGCCTTGCAGAAGCCTCGTACCGCCCTTGATGGCATCGATCTCTACCCCCTCGACGTCGAGCTTGATCAGAATTTTTCCGCCGGCAGAAACCTTGCCCTGGTCGATCAGATCATCGAGCGCCATGACGGGCACTTCCTCGCCACCGCGATCGGCGCAGCCGGCGATACTGAAGGCCTCGTGTTTGGTTCCGGACAGCCGAGCAGTTCCGCTCGCCGCACCAATCGCGCATTTCATCAGCGCGAAGCGGGTGCCGTTGACCCTGGCGTTGTTGGCCAGCCTTGAAAAATTTTGCGACGACGGCTCGATCGCGATCGCCTTGTGGGAACGGAACGGCGCGCTCGTCACCAGCACCGACCAGTAGCCATAATTGGCACCGCAATCGAGCAGCGTGTAGTCGATGTCGACGGAATGGCGAAACAGAAGTTCCAGCTCGTCTTCGTAACGGTAGGACCGGTCGAGCAGCTTGCTCCAGTAGCCGTCACCGTAGGGAAATTCAAAGATCGCGTCCGCGTTGAGTTTAATCGCGATATTGCGCTCGGGCAGCGTCTTGCGCAAGAGATTGGCGCAGCCGATGTAACCGCGGTGCGAAAATTGCGACGATATTTTCGAACCCGCCATCAGTGCTAGCGCAGCCGCCCGCTCCCAAAGGTTGGCACCCTCCAGAGACCCCGAAGCTCGGTCAAAATGGATAGGCGGCAGCGCGATCACCGATCGACCTCTCCGAACACGATGTCGAGCGAGCCGAGTATGGCCGAGACGTCGGCCAACAGGTGTCCCTTGCAGATGAAATCCATCGCCTGCAAATGCGCGAAACCCGGTGCCCGGATTTTGCATTTGTACGGCTTGTTGCTTCCGTCAGCGACCAGGTAGACGCCGAACTCGCCTTTGGGCGCCTCGACCGCGGCATACACCTCTCCCGCCGGCACGTGGAATCCCTCGGTGTAAAGCTTGAAATGGTGGATCAGGGCTTCCATCGAGCGCTTCATCTCGCCGCGGCGCGGCGGGAAAATCTTGTTGTCCTGCACCGCGACCGGCCCCTGCCCGCCAGCCGCGCGGAGCTTTGCGATACATTGCTTCATGATCCGCACCGACTGGCGCATCTCTTCCATGCGGATACAGTAGCGGTCGTAGCAATCGCCGTTCTTGCCGACCGGAATGTCGAAATCCATCTCGGCATAGCATTCATAGGGTTGGGCCTTGCGCAGGTCCCAGGCAGCACCCGAGCCGCGCACCATCACGCCCGAAAAACCCCATCCCCACGCCTGCTTCAGCGACACCACGCCGATATCGACATTGCGCTGCTTGAAGATGCGATTGCCCGTAAGCAACGTCTCTAGATCGTCGACGACGCCAAGGAACGGATCGCACCACGCCTCGATATCGTCGATCAGCTTCGGCGGCAGGTCCTGATGCACGCCGCCGATCCGGAAATAGGCTGCGTGCATGCGCGAGCCGGAAGCCCGCTCATAAAACACCATCAGCTTCTCGCGCTCCTCGAAACCCCAGAGCGGCGGGGTGAGCGCGCCGACGTCCAACGCCTGCGTGGTCACGTTGAGGAGGTGCGACAGGATGCGTCCGATCTCGCAATACAGGACGCGGATCAACTGACCGCGGCGCGGCACTTCGATGCCGAGCAGCTTCTCCGCCGCCAAACAGAACGCATGCTCCTGATTCATCGGCGCGACATAGTCGAGCCGGTCGAAATAAGGGATCGCCTGGAGGTAGGTCTTGTGCTCGATCAGCTTTTCGGTGCCGCGGTGAAGCAGCCCGATATGGGGATCGACGCGCGCGACGACTTCGCCGTCAAGTTCCAGCACCAGCCGCAGAACACCGTGGGCTGCCGGATGCTGCGGTCCGAAATTGATGGTGAAGTTACGGAGTGCTGCTGCTTCGGTCATGATCAGCCTTTCGGCCCCGCCTTCTCATCGCCGGGCAGCGGATAATCAGCGCCTTCCCATGGCGAGAGAAAATCGAATTTACGGAATTCCTGGTTGAGACGGACAGGTTCGTACAGCACCCGCTTCTCCTGGTCGTCGTAGCGAACCTCGACAAAGCCGGTGAGCGGGAAATCCTTGCGCAGCGGATGGCCGTCGAAGCCGTAATCGGTCAACAGGCGACGCATGTCGGGATGGCCGGTGAAGGTCACGCCGTAGAGGTCGTAGGTTTCCCGCTCAAACCAGTCGGCGCCGGGAAATATGTCGATGATCGAGGGCACCTGCGTGCCCTCACCGGCTTCGGCGCGCAAACGGACACGCGTATTCAACGTCGGCGACAGCAGGTGGTAGACTACGTCGAAGCGCTTCCCGCGTCCGGGATAATCCACCGCGGTTATGTCGGTCAGGTTGACGAAGCGGCAGGAAGGATCGTCGCGCAGGAAACGGACGACGTCGACGATTTTCTCGGCATTCACCGTCACGGTAAGCTGGTTGAACGCGACGAAGTGGCCGCTCGCAGCGCCCGTCAGCGCGCTAACAATCGTCTGCCCCAGTGCGTCGAGCCTGCCGTCGTCCATGAAAAAACCTTAGCGTTCGATGGTACCGGTGCGCCGGATCTTCTTCTGCAAAAGCATGACGCCATAAAGCAGGGCTTCTGCCGTCGGCGGGCAGCCAGGCACATAGATGTCGACGGGCACGATGCGGTCGCAACCGCGCACCACCGAATAGGAATAGTGATAATAGCCACCGCCATTGGCGCATGATCCCATCGAGATCACGTAACGCGGCTCCGGCATCTGGTCGTAGACTTTGCGCAGCGCGGGCGCCATCTTGTTGGTCAGGGTGCCCGCCACGATCATCACGTCGGATTGTCGCGGCGACGCGCGCGGCGCAAAGCCGAAGCGCTCGGCGTCATAGCGGGGCATCGACATCTGCATCATCTCGACCGCGCAGCATGCCAAGCCAAACGTCATCCACATCAACGAGCCGGTACGCGCCCAGGTAATCAGGTCGTCGGCGGCCGCGACGAAAAAGCCCTTGTCGGACAGCTCGTGTCTGACCTCGAGAAAATAGGGATCGTTGGCCCCCACCAGCTTCCCGGTCGAAGGGTCAATAATGCCGGTTGCGGCTGGAGCGACCGCGGTCGCGAACCCTGGCTTGACGGCAGCTGGGCTCAATCCCATTCGAGCGCGCCTTTCTTCCATTCATAGGCAAAGCCGACGGTGAGGACGGCGAGGAACACGAACATCGACCAGAAACCGGTTGCCCCCAACTTGCCGAAGGCTACCGCCCAGGGAAACAGGAAGGCCACTTCGAGATCGAAGACGACGAAGAGAATTGCGACCAGATAGAACCGGACGTCGAATTTCATTCGGGCGTCGTCGAATGCATTGAATCCGCACTCGTAGGCCGAGAGCTTTTCCGGGTCCGGCTGCTGGAAGGCCACCAGGAACGGCGCGATCAGCAGCGCCAGGCCGATTACGCCGGCAACCCCGACAAACACCACGAGTGGGAGGTAATTCTGCAAGATGCCGGTCATCGGCGGGACCTTTTCCTGCGGTTGCTGGCGCCCGCAGATTCGTTAATTGGAATTGTTCCGAGGCTTAGCGCAGCGCAACAAGGGGCGCAAGACAAGCTATCTTGACGGCCTTCCGGCCTCCCATGGGAGGGGAAAACCCACGATGGCCGGAAAATGCCAAGGCACCAGCATCGATGTTGGCGCCCTCGCCATCAGGGATTCAGCCGTTAAGTCCTGAACCGGCTACTGAGCGTCCCCAACCGCGCTTTGGTTTGCCTTAAAAGTGGGTGGGCATCTGCCTGGCGGCAAGACTGCCGGATCGACGGAGCCCCTGGGGATGGCGACGAAACCATTTGGGGAACCAACGAAATCGGGCGCCGCTGAGGACACTACAGGAATAAATCGGGGGCAGCTCGCGGTTCCCAAAACCAAGCGTTCGCCGAGATCAAGTCTTTGAAAATGGCGCGAGAGACGGGACTCGAACCCGCGGCCTCCGCCGTGACAGGGCGGCGCTCTAACCAACTGAGCTACTCCCGCGGATGCCTTGATCTGAGACCGATCCGCACAGAGCTGAGGGAATAAAGGCGCGCCCTTCGTTAGTCAAGGATGTTGCGAATCCCGCTGTCTTTCAGGCCTTTTTCGGAAGTCGATGCAAAAAATAGGCTGTTTACAGGCAAAACAGCGTAGTCATCGCCGCCCCGAATCGTTTAAGGCCTGATACGTCTTAATTTCCTGAGCCATCAACAACGAGGAGGGCCAAAAATGGCGAAGAAAGCGACCCCGACGACCGTCACGCTCAAGCATCTCGCAGCGGCAATCGCCGAAGATCAGGAATTGTCCAAGAAGCAGGCGGAAGCCATCCTCAACGATCTGGTCAGCCGCATCACCAAGCATCTGAAGAAGGGCGAACGCATCCGCATCGTCGGCCTCGGGATCCTGCAAGTGCGCAGGCGCGCCGCCCGCATGGGCCGCAACCCGGCCACCGGTGAGGCCATACACATCAAGGCGAGCAAGAAGGTGGCCTTCCGCGCCGCCAAAGAGCTCAAGGAGGCCGTCTGATAACGGAGGCTCCAATCCTGTCGACGTCATTCCGGCGCGGCATACGCGGCCCCCCGGAATGGCGCTTCCTCCTGAGAGGCGTTTTCTGTTACTCGCGGTCATGACTGTGAGTTTACCCCTCCGTTTCACCCACACCGTAACCGAGCGCTTCCTGCGCTATGTGGCGATCGATACTCAATCCGATCCCGCCTCCCCGACCTGCCCCTCGACTGACAAGCAAAAGGATTTGGGTCGTCTGCTCGCGCGCGAGCTGCAGGCGATGGGGCTCTCCGACGCCCATCTCGACGAATATGGCTACGTTTATGCGACGATCCCGACGAATAGCGCGAAACACGTGCCGGCGATCTGCTTCTGCTCGCATATGGACACCTCGCCGGACTGCACCGGCGCCAACGTCAAGCCTCAGATCGTCAGAAACTACCGTGGCGGCGACATCGTGTTGCCCGCCGACCCCTCGCAAATCATTCGTGTCGCCGATCATCCCGCGCTCGCCGATCAGATCGGCAACGACATCATCACGACGGATGGCACCACACTTCTGGGTGCCGACAACAAGGCCGGCATCGCCGAAATCATGGACGCGGCGCAGTTCCTGTTGGCGCACCCCGAGATCAAGCACGGCGCGATCAAGATCCTGTTCACCCCTGACGAGGAAATCGGCCGCGGCGTCGACAAAGTGGACCTGAAGAAGCTCGGCGCCGATTTTGCCTATACGATCGACGGTGAAACCGCGGGAAATATCGAGGACGAAACCTTCTCCGCCGACGGCGTCACCATCGCAATCGAAGGCGTCAGCACCCATCCCGGTTTTGCCAAAGGCAAGATGGAGCACGCGATCAAGATCGCCGCCGCCATCGTCGATCGCCTGCCCAAGGACACCTGCTCGCCTGAAACCACCGAAGGCAGGGAAGGATTCCTGCATCCGATCGGCATATCCGGGACGCTGGAGGCGGCAACTCTCGGCTTGATCGTGCGCGATTTCACCGATGCGGGACTGCACGAGAAGGAGGCGCTGCTCGAGAATATCGTCAAGGAGGCGATGCGGGATTTTCCTCGCTCAACCTATCGAATGGAGATCAAGCAGCAGTACCGCAACATGAAACAGGTGATCGACCGGCACCCGAAAATCATCGACAACGCGATGGAGGCAATCCGCCGCACCGGCCTTGTCCCTGTGAAAGCCTCGATCCGCGGCGGCACCGACGGCTCGCGGCTCTCGTTCATGGGATTGCCCTGCCCCAATATTTTCGCTGGCGAGCACGCATTCCATTCGCGATTGGAATGGGTGAGCGTGCAGGACATGGAGAAGGCCGTACAGACCATCGTCCATCTCGCGATGGTTTGGGAGGAGCGGGCGTAAAACGCGCGCGCTGTCGCTCCTTCTGATTCAAGATTTCAAACAGCCCAACATCGTCATTGCGAGGAGCGCTTGCGACGAAGGGCCGTCATTGCGAGCCAACGGGTCGCGCGAACGCGCGCCCGATGGCAGGCTCCGCGAAGCGATCCATGCCGCAACACAAAGAACGAATGGATTGCTTCCGCCTACGCGCTCAGGCGCTTCGGCGGACTCCTACCCTGCGAAGCTCGTGCAGCGAGCGTAGCGGGGTCGTCGCTTTCGCTCCCTTGCGCAAACGCTTTGCGTTTGTCGCAGGCAATGACGTTGGGGTGCACTTCCACGATCCCGCGGCGCGAATTCGCCCGAGTTATGCAAAGCATTCCGCCCTTCGAAAACAGAGGGCGCAGGGAAAGCCGGGCGCGCGGCGCACCCGTAGCCTCGTATGCAAAAGTGGAAAGCATACGAGTTAGTCACCACAGGTTCGCCGGATCAGTCCGGCCTTCCCTGCGCAATGGTTTTAACGGCTTATCTTCGCGCTCTCCCTGGTGACCGGGCTTTCTTGCCACCATCGCCTCGCGAAGTTGCCTCCGCGAAACTTGACGCCAGCGTCGGGGCGTCAGGACCACACGACTTCGCCGTCCGCATCGAGCGCCCTCGTCAGAAGCGCTGCCTGCGTCCACCGCATCCCGCCCCGCGTCCGTGACGTTCGCGAGCCGCCCCTCCAAGGGGACGGGACCTGACCGCTATAATTCTGCTTCTACCCCGGCGTCAAGCATTTTTTCGGAAATTCAGAAATCACTCGCGGGCGCAGTCGTTTAGCTGGTTCACTCGGCCCCTTCGCATGCTGCCACATCCGCCGCACAACCTCTGATTTGCCCGACTCACAGGCAAATCAAGAGAGGCCGAAGGCGCTGGCGCACAATACTTGGCTTCCTGCTCTTAGCCGGCGTTTGCCGTCACCATCCAGATCGACGCTGCGAGCGGCACCGACTGCCCCCTGACCAGAGGCGTCAGCGCCTCGCGGATCGAATGGCTAGCGGCGGCGACCACATCGGGCGGCTGCTCGGCCAACGCGCGCGCGGCCGGTCCGATTTCCAGCGCGCTTTGGACCGCGGCATCCAGCCCGCGCCCGATCGCGATATCGAGCGAAAGATTGCACGGCTCCATCGCAATCCCGGAAAACCCGGCCTCGCTCAAAATCCTGACGACGCGTTGTTGGGAGGCAAATGAGAACGGGCCCGGATCCTCAGGGCCAACCTGCGGCAGTTTTGCAACGTGTTTGTAGACTGCCTGCAGCGGCGTCATGAAAAAGGGATTTTCCCGCGGCTCGCGCCAGCATGCGAAGGCGAGCCGCCCCGTTCGCCGCATCCCTCGCCGCATATTGGCGAAGGAAAGCACGGGATCAGCAAAGAACATCACGCCAAACCGCGAGACGAGAAGATCGAAACTATCTGCAACAAACGGATAGATGGTCGCATCCGCAAGGACGAAATCAACCGGCGCGCCCGCGGGCGTTGTTTGCCGGGCCCGGGCGAGCATCGGCCCCGAAATATCGATGCCGGTGACGCGTCCCGTCGAACCCACGCGCTGCGCAAGCGCGATCGAGATGGCGCCGCTGCCGCAGCCGACGTCCAGGATGCTTTCGCCCGCGGCGGCTCGCGCGCGCCCGATCAGGGCGTCGGCAACCGGCGCCAGCACGATATCCTGCGCATGCTGGCGGTCGGCCCAGCGCTGCCCGCCCGGCCCGTTCCAGTACGCGATCTGGTCGGCGTTTTGATGGTGGCCTACGGGTGTGTCCATTTGGAGAAACTTTCGGTCGGTCCGCCTTCGTTGCGTCCGCAACTTCGGCGCGATAGCCGGCTCGCCGAGCCGTAGCCCCCGCAGGGGCGAAGGCTGGTGGGCGGCTACGGATTCGAACCGCAGACCCTCTCGGTGTAAACGAGATGCTCTAACCAGCTGAGCTAGCCGCCCCTCGCCCTCTGTTTAGCGCTCCCAAGCCATCTGGCGCAAGCGGCGCTTCATCTCTGAAAAAAACGGCGCCCGCGGGCGCCGTTTTGTCGTCTTGCTAATGGTTCGTTCAATGCGCCGTCAGGCCACCGGACGCTTCGTCGCCGGTTTCCGGCGGCGTGACCGGCACCTTGGCGGCGGTGTCCTCTTCCCAGACGATCGGTACCGGAGGCCGCACCAGCGCCTTGGAAACGACGTCGTCGAGCTTGGCCACCGGGATGATATCCATCCCGCCCTTGATCGCATCGGAGATTTCCGTGAGATCCTTGGCATTGTCTTCCGGGATCAGCACCGTCTTGATGCCGCCGCGCGCTGCCGCGAGCAGCTTCTCCTTCAAGCCGCCGATCGGAAGCACGCGCCCGCGCAAGGTGATCTCGCCGGTCATCGCGACGTCGTGGCGGACCGGAATGCCCGTCATGACGGAGACGATCGCGGTGGCCATGGCCACGCCGGCCGACGGTCCATCCTTTGGGGTTGCG
>Ga0209167_10000604_pt1 | contig 24849 bp, 24 predicted proteins | sample Coa_R1_9_FD_187154 | JGI IMG/M metagenome (GOLD analysis project Ga0209167, IMG submission 187154) | Surface soil microbial communities from Centralia Pennsylvania, which are recovering from an underground coalmine fire - Coalmine... | ecosystem: Environmental > Terrestrial > Soil >...
CTTCAGGCTCAGGCCACAAGAGGGAAGCTCCACAGCGTCTTCGCTGCGATAGCGGGTCTGTCGGAGAAGAAGCGGCCCCGAGTCCCCTGCGCACTTCATTTAACCGTCCCTGCTCAACCACCTCAACAGCGCTTCCCTGGCGGCGTTGGAACGATCCGCGCCCCGTGATTAAGTGTTTGCTCAACCGCTGATGGCGCTCGAATACGAAATCCGCGATGGCGCGCTGCTCTGGATCAAAAATCCAGTGACGGGCGTGATTTCTTACGTGGTTGACGTGCGCGGCAAAAGCTTCGCGTTCACACTTGGCGGGCGCGAGGAGCTGAATCCCGATCCGCCCAAGCCCGATCCAAAAGCTCTGCGCAACGCGATGACCGCCTGCCCTTTTTGTCCAGGTAACGAGGCGCACGCGCCGGCCGAGCTGATGCGTCTGACGCCCGCCGAGTTCGCGAGCTGGAATGGAGCGGCGGTCCTCGCGGACGCGAGCTGGGTGGTCCGCGTCTTCAACAATCTCTTTCCGCGGATCCCTGAAAATCTGACTGGCGGTCGCAACGAGTCATACATCGTGGTCGAGGATCCGCGCCATTTCGTCGAGAATCCGCGTTCGATTAGCGACCTGATGTTCACCGGCGTGCTCGGCGAGGAGCACTTCTTACATCTTCTGCAGACGGACGTTCGCCTGATGGGCCGGGTCTTTGAAAACCCGGCGATTCATTCGGTCATAATCCGCAAGAACCAGGGACGCGAGTCGGGCGCCTCGCAGCCTCATCCGCATCAGCAGATCATCGGATCGCCGCAGCCGCTACCGGTGCTGGAGGCCGAAGCCCGCGCCGAAGCGCAGTATCCCGAGCTTTGGTCAGATCTGATCGATTTGGTCGAGCGTATCGGCCTGCTGATCGGGCGTCGCGACGGCGTGGTCAGCTATGCGAGTCCGGTCGGCGCCTTCCCGCGCAGCTACGACGTTATAATGCCGGACTTTCGCGGGATGCTGACCGAGCTGTCGCCTCAAGACCTGGCAAGCTTCGCCGGCGCGATTTACCAGATTATGCATGTCCTTGGGCCGCTGCCGCTGGACTACGAAATTCATCAGGGCGCCGGGCTCCCGCTGCACGCTCACATCAACGGGCGTTTGTATCCGTATTCGAATGTCGCCGGAACGCTGAACTTGCCGAGTCAGCTCGTCCAGAACGTCGCGGCGCTGCGCAAAGCTCTCGCCCGCAACTAAGCGAGGCGGCAATCAGGCGAGCGAGGGTTTGGGATGGAGCGGGCCGGCGACCGGAACGTCTTCTTCTACGGCGCGTGGTTTGTCACGCGGCTGAGTCGGCGGATTTATCGATGGACTCACCGCGGGCGCCGGCTGCGGTATGAACGGACGGCCCTCCTGATGAGCTTTGACCATTTCGGCAACTTCCGCGCCGTCCACAACTTCTTTGTCGATCAAGCGCTCGGCGAGAGCGTGGAGCAGTATTACGTTTTCGCTGAGGAGTTTTTTCGCCGTGTCGTAGGCCTGGCTCAGCAAGCGCCGCACCTCGCGATCGATTTCGACGGCGGTTTGCTCCGAGTAGTCCTTGCTGTGACCGAGATCGCGGCCGAGAAAGACCTGTTCCTCCTGGCGGCCGAAGGTCATCGGACCGAGTTCGTCGCTCATGCCCCATTGACAGACCATCTTGCGCGCCAGTTCCGTCGCGCGCTCGATATCGTTGCCGGCTCCCGTCCACATCTCGTTGAAGACGAGCTGCTCCGCGACCCGCCCGCCAAAGAGCACAGCCAAGGTGGTCATCAGATATTGCCGCGATTCGGTATAACGATCGTCCACAGGTAGCTGCTGCGTGACGCCCAGGGCCATCCCGCGCGGAATGATCGTGACCTTGTGCAGGGGATCCGCGCCCAACTGCATGGTGGCGACCAGCGCGTGCCCGGATTCGTGATAGGCGACCTTGCGCCGCTCCTCCTGCGACATTACCATCGAGCGCCGTTCGGCGCCCATCATGACTTTGTCTTTGGCGAGCTCGAAGTCGATCATGCCGACTCGTTCCTTCGAATTCCGCGCCGCCAGCAGGGCTGCCTCATTCACCAGATTCTCGAGGTCGGCGCCCGCGAAACCTGAGGTCGAACGGGCGATCTTGATCACGTCGACGTCGTCGGCAAGCGGCACTTTGCGCACGTGGACTTTGAGGATTCCCTCGCGCCCCTTGACGTCGGGACGCGGCACGACTACGCGGCGGTCGAAACGGCCAGGCCGCAGCAGCGCGGGATCAAGGACGTCGGGACGATTCGTCGCTGCCACAAGTATGACGCCCTCGTTGGCCTCGAAGCCGTCCATCTCGACCAGCAACTGGTTAAGCGTCTGCTCGCGCTCGTCGTGACCACCGCCCAGGCCAGCCCCGCGATGGCGTCCGACGGCGTCGATCTCGTCGATAAAAATGATGCAGGGGGCATGTTTCTTGCCCTGCACGAAAAGATCGCGGACGCGTGACGCGCCAACCCCGACGAACATCTCGACGAAATCCGAGCCCGAAATCGAGAAGAAGGGCACGCCGGCCTCACCTGCGATCGCGCGGGCCAGCAAAGTTTTGCCGGTACCCGGTGGTCCGACCAGCAGGACGCCTTTAGGAATCCTTCCGCCGAGACGGGTGAAGCGTTTCGGATCTTTCAGAAACTGAATGATCTCTTCGAGCTCGTCCTTGGCCTCGTCGATTCCGGCGACATCGGCAAAGGTGACTTTGTGGGTGTTTTCGGTCAGCAGCTTGGCGCGGCTTTTCCCGAAAGACATCGCTTTGCCGCCACCAATCTGCATCTGCCGCATGAAGAAGATCCAGACGCCGACCAGCAGCAGCATCGGGAACCATTGCACCAGCAACACCATCCACCACGGATCGCCGTCGGCCGGCTTGGCCGCAATCTTGACCCCCTTGTCGCGCAGGGTCTTGACGAGGTCCGGATCGCTCGGCGCATAGGTACTGAAATGCTGACCGTCGGAGGTTTCGCCCTTAATCTGATTGCCCTGAATCGTAACCTCGGTGACGTTGCGATTATCGACGTCGTTGAGGAAGTCGGAGAAGATTATTTCAGGCGAATGCTGCTGAGTGCTGCTGAAGAATTTGAACAGCAGCGCCGCCATCAGCACGACTACCAGCCACAGCGCGATGTTGCGTGAAACCTGATTCATTACCATCAAAAGGCTAGCATGTAGCTGGATTTTTAAGCAACGACGTGATTTCGCGTCGCCTCGTCGAAAGTGCGCGCAGATGCAGGACTTTTCTACCTGCCGGGATTTCCTGATGGGCGAACGTGATGAGCGCGCTGCGGCTGCGCACGATTCCCGGAATCCACACGATGGTTTCGCCGCTCGTGACCAGCGGCCAGACTGCGCGCAGGTCGCGCGGAAGCTTACGATCAACGAACAGCTCCTGAACTTTGCGGCTACCTGTCATCCCGTGCGGTGAAATCCGATCGCCAGCGCGAAAGCTCCGCACCCAAAGCGGTCCGCGAAGTTGAGCGGTATCGAAGAGCGCTTCCATGGGATCAGCCGGTAGCGGAACCGGCCCATCCGTCCCGAGGTCGAGCAGACGGGCCTCGAAGATGAAGCCGCTCGCTCCGACTTCGGTCCGGCCGCAACAGGCGAGTTGGATCGGCTCTGTCAGTCCGCGCAGCGGGGCCGGCGGAGCTGTCCGTTCGAGTTCGGCGAAGTCGTATTGGCGCCGGAGACGCCATCCGCCGGGGAGCACCACGCGGCCGCTGGGGTTCGCACCGCTGCACAGCCCACGCATCATCTCGATATGGTCGCGGGAGATGTGCCGCAAGCCACTCAGCCGTTCGCGCAGAAATTCTCTCAGCGTTGCGTCGGCGAGTGCGAAATCGAGGTCGCCGAAACCAAGGACGGTCAGCCCTTCGCCAGCGCGGCGCGAAGCGAGTTCAGTGCGCGCCGCGTCAGTGATAAAGCCATCGAGCGCGCGCATTTCCGCGGCCAGTTCGGTCAAGCGTTCAGCAAGGCCTGGGGCGAAATCCCGCTCGAGCATCGGGAGCAGCGTGTGACGGATTCGATTGCGCAAAATCAGTCGCGAAGCGTTACTCGAGTCGGTCGTCCAGGCCGCACCGATTTGATCGAGGTACGCCACGAGCGCCGCGCGCTTGACCGTCAACAGAGGCCGCCAGAGACGCCCCGGACCAGCCTCCTTCATCGCGCTGAGTCCGGCGACGCCTGCGCCACGCAGCAAACGCATCAGCACGGTCTCGGCCTGATCATCCGCCTGATGGGCCAGCGCGATAAGACTGGCGTCAAGCCGATCAGCGACTCGCTTAAGGAAGGCGTGGCGGAGTTCGCGCGCCCGTTCTTCGAGATTCGCGCCTGCCGTGAGGCGCGTTTGCCCGACGACCAGTTCGACTTCAAGCCGGTCGCAGAGCTGACGGACGAATTGCTCGTCGCGAGCGCTTTCGCTCCCGCGCAGGTGGTGGTTGAAATGCGCCGCAGCGAGGCGGAAACGCCCTCGAGGCTGCAGCGCCTTGAGTGCGTGGAGCATCGCGACGGAATCGGGACCACCCGAGACTGCCGCGAGGATCAGACGGTCAGGCGCCAGCTTGGCGCGCTCGAGTGCGCGTGCGAGCGGCTGGATCACAGCCGCGCAGGCTCGACTACGCGATGACGGGTAGAGGCCGCGAGCGAGGAGCGAGGCGTGGCCGGGCCGCCGAGGCAAATTACCCTCCGAGCAGCTCGCTGCGCGGATCGGGCACGCCGCGCGCGCGCCGCTGTTCAGCAAGCTGACGCATCAGATCGCGTTCGCCGTCGGTAAGATCGGTGGGCGCGAGCACGCGCAGTTCGTAGAGCAGATCACCGGCCGGGTCCTTGGCGCGGGCAGGCAAGCCCTTGCCCCGCAGCCGCATCACGCGGCCGCTCTGGCTGCCCGCCGGAATCTTGAGCGAGATTCTGCCGGTCGGAGCCGGGGCAGTGACCTCCGCGCCCAGCGCCGCCTCATAATCCCAGACCGGCAGGAGGCAGCGGACGTCGCGGCCGTGGAGCGTGAAGCTCGGCCCCGGATCGACGTGGATCGTGATGAAAAGATCGCCATTGAGCTCGGCGCGCGCCCCCTTTCCGCCCTGACCCTTGAGACGCATCCGGCCGCCGTCGGCCATGCCGGCCGGGATGGTGATTTCGAGCGTGCGGCGCTCTTGAATTACGCCGGCGCCGCCGCATTTTTCGCAGGGTTCAGCCGGGCGCATGATACGGGTGTTGCCGCGCCGCTCCTGCCGGACGCGCATACCCGTGCCGCCGCAGGCGTCGCACTCGACGGTGGCGGCGATTTCGAGCCGCCGTTTTCCGCCCTCGAGGGCGTCGCGCAGCGGGATCGTGGCCTCGGCCGCGAGATCCGCGGCTTTGCCCGAGCGCCGCGCCGGACGACCGTCAGCGCCTTCGAAGGTGAACTCCTGACCGCCGCCGCGCGCGTCGAAGTTGCCGCCCAGACCGCCAAAGAAGCGCTCGAAAAAGTCGCTGAAGCCGCCAGCCTCGCCCGCCTGGAAGGTCGGCCCGCCGCCGCTGCCGCCGGCCCGCGCATAGCGGCGGAAGACCTCGTCCTGCGGCGCCCCACGCTCCCAATCCGCCCCTAATTCGTCGTATTTCTTGCGCTTATCAGGATCGCTGAGGACCTGGTAAGCCTCGTTAATTTCCTTGAAGCGCCGTTCGGCTTCCTTGTTGTTCGGGTTGACGTCCGGATGATGCTTGCGGGCGAGTTTGCGGAAGGCGCCTTTGATCTGGGCCGCGGTCGCGCTGCGCTCGACGCCGAGAGTTTTGTAGTAATCGCGAAATTCCATCCGGCTTCCTTCTAAAGATGCGCACTCGGCGGGGCTGCTGCAACTCGCGTCGGCTTAGTGAGGCGGCGCCGAAGCGCGCTGCGCCAACTCATTTTCCAACGCCGCCAGTTTGGTCTCCATCGCACGCAGCGCCTCTTCGAGCCGCGACTGCCGCGTGCGGATGAACCCGACGTAGAGAAAAATCGTCACGAAGATGACGCTGTAGGCGGCGAGCAGATAATTAAAGTGTTTCATGAAGTTTCTACGGATTCAGGTCCTGCACCGCGGCCGAGGCCATCGCAAGCGCCTGCCCGAGGCGACCCAGCCGCGCGCTCGCCCGCACCGTCGCGACGCGCAGCATCAGCAGCCAAATGAACAGCGCCGTAAAGGCAGCGACGGCGACCAGCAGTGTGATGACCATACGCGGATCTTCGAGTCCATGGCCGCCGCTCCGCGTCACCAGCACGGCCGGATGGATCGTGCGCCACATCCGCACCGAGACGATTATCACCGGAACGTCGACGGTGGCGACGATCCCGAGCACGGCGGCGAAGCGCGCGGTTTGCGGCGTATCGTCGCTCATCGCGCGCAGCATCAGGTAACCACCATAGAGCAGCCAGAGAATCAGCGTCGTGGTCAGCCGCGAATCCCACGTCCACCAGACACCCCAGATGGGCCGCGCCCAGATCGAGCCGGTGATCAGTACGAGCGTGCAGAAGATCATGCCGCCTTCAGCCGCGGCGTAGCCAAGCTGATCGAAGATCGCCTGGCCAAGCCAGAGGTAGAAAATTCCGCAGACCGCGACGAGCGCGAAGGCGACGAAAGCTACCCAGGCGCAGGCGACGTGAAAATAGAAGATGCGCTGGACGATGCCCTGGTCGGCCTCGGTCGGGACCCACGCGAAGACCATCCACAGCGCCACGAGCATTAGGGCGAGCGCCGGCGCTCCGGCGCGGAGAGCAGTGCGGTGGGTCATTTCCTTATAAAAGCTCCACATTCTGTTCGGTCATTCCCGCCTCTATTTTATTGGAACGAAGCTCGCAGACTGCTGAATGCGACCGCGCCTCGGAGACTCGGCCGCCCCCTGTGCTCGCTCCGCGCGGAGCGCTCCGCTAGTGCTCGACAATCACGTACTCGAACAGAAGCCAGCCCGCACTCAGGAATAGCACATCGAAGGCGGCGAGCAGCTTGAGCCACGGAGTGCTCACGCTGAACGGGGCGCCGGCGAGCGCCGCCCCGCCGGCTTTGACGCCGGCAATGAGCGCGGGCGCGAAGAGCGGAACCGCAAGGATCGGCAGCAGAAGGTCGCCCGTGCGCACGCGGCCGGAGATTGCCGCGAGCAGCGTCGCCAGCGCGGCGAAGCCCAGCGCGCCGAGGACAAGCGACGGGGCGAGATGGATGACGCGGGCGTCGAGCGCGAGGTTGAAGAAGAGCACGAGGATCGCGACCGCGGCGATTTCCGCGATCGCCATGAAGCTGAAGGCCGCGGCGAGCTTGGCGCAAAAGATCGTCGCGCGATCGGCCGGGCTCATCAGCAGCGCCGCGAGGCAGCCGTTGTCGCGCTCGGCGAGCAGGGTGCGCGCGGCGCCCATCGTCCCGGCGAAGAGCAGGGCGACCCACAGCGCGCCGGCCGCGGTCTCGGCGTCGCGCACCCCGCCGACCGGACTCAGCGCGAAGACCATCGCCACGATGATGAGCAGTGACAGGCCGATCAGCGTGAGGAGACTCTCGCCGGCGCGGAGTTCGAGGCTTAGGTCTTTGCGCAGAATCGCAGCGAAAGCGCCCATGAGCGAATCAGCCTGCGGCAGCAGGGCAGGCGGTCAGGTTGAGCAGCCGGCCGCGGGTCAACTCAGCCACATCAAGCGTGAGGCCGGCTGGCGCGACCGCCTGATGCGCGGTCATCACCACGGCGCACCCACGCGCCATCGCCTCCGCGGTGATCCCGACGGCGAGCGCAGTGCCTGGCGCGTCGAGGGTGGCAAACGGCTCGTCCATCAGCAGGACGTCGGGCGCCGCGAGCATCGCGCGGGCGAGGCTCAGGCGACGTTCCATACCGCGCGAGAAATCGCGCACGCGCTCGGCCGCGGCGCCGGCCAGTCCGACGCGCTCGAGCCAGCCCGCGATCGTCGCGGCGGGCACCTCGATCTTATAAAGCGCGCCGTAGAATTCGAGGTTTTCACGCGCGGTCAGATTCGGATAGAGAAAGCTCTGATGGGTCAGCAGGCCGACGCGCCGGCGCTGAGCGGAATCCAGCGCGCTGCTGTCGACGCCGAAGAGCCGCGCAAAGCCCGCGCTGGGACGCTGCAGGCCCGCAAGAATCGCGATCAGGGTTGATTTGCCCGCGCCGTTGTGGCCGGCGACCAGCAGGCCGCATCCGGCTGCGACCTGTAAATTGACCCCGCGCAGGACGGGAGCGAAGCCGAAGGTTTTGTCGAGCGCGCTGGTCTCGATCGGCAGCAGGGGCATTATGGGGCGCTTGAACCGGCAGGCAGATCTACAGGCCGCTCCAACGTCGCGCCGCAGCGTGGGCAGAATAGATAGTCGGCGGCCGCCGGCGTTGCGCATCGCGGGCAAGGTTTGATGCCGCCGGCCGCGGCGGTGCGCGCAGGCGCGTCAGCTCCGGACAATGCAGGACCATCGAGTGCGGACAGTTCCGATAATCCTGCCACGGTGGACAAGTCTGACAATTCGGACAGGCCGGACATGGCGGCTAGCGCGCGTGTTTCGAGGCGAGTGCGCAGGGCGTGATAGTCGTCGTCGTCGATCTTGCCCATTTCGTGATCGAAGTCGAGTTCGCGGAGCGCTGCGGTAGCGAGTCCGCGCTCGTGCTGCAGGCGCGCGCCGCGCGCTTCCTCGTCGGTCTCGCGGCGGCGCGCGGAAAAGACCTCGGTCAGCGGCGCGGCGACGAAGAGCGCCACCGACGCTACCAACATTAGGGCCGCCATCCAGACCGTAGCGCTAGAGGTCATGCTTGACCTCGCCCTCGAGCTGCTCGCGCAAGGCCGGATCGAAGGCCACGCCATCGGCGGGCGCGGTAGGCGGCGGCGGCCGTGAACGCCAGCGCCCGAAGAGCATGAAAATCAGGCCGCCGCCCGCGAAGATCGCGCCGAAGGGCATCAGCCAGGCGACCAGGTTAAAGCCGCTGGTGGTCGGCGACGAGAGAATCTTCTCGCCGTATTTCGCCCGATAACTCGCCAGGATCTGCCGCCCGCTCAGGCCGCGCGCGATCATCGCTTCGATCTGCGTGCGCACCGGGACTGAGAACTCACATTGCGGATGATTGCAGTTAGCCACGGTCAGCCCGCAGCCGCATTGGCAGGTCAGCCCGTCGGCGATCGCGTCGGCGCTGGGACGGTTATCGGCGCGCAAAACCAGGGCCGGGCCAAATCCGAGAAGCACAATCAGAATGATTAAGCGGTGCATGCGACGGGTCAGCGATGCGCCGGCTCGAAAGTTCCGTCTTCGGCCTGATCACCATGGATCGCGCGCACGATATAGGTCGGACGCCGGCGCACTTCAAGATAGATGCGTCCTATATATTCGCCGATAAGGCCGAAGGCGAGAAAAACCATCCCGAAGAAAAAGAAGGCGATGGCGAAAAGGGTCCACAAGGCGCCCTCCTGCTGCGGACCATAGATCAAGCGATGGGCAATCAGGAAGGTACCCAGCAGGGTGGCGAGCATCGAGATGCCGATACCGGTGAGGCTCAGCGCCTGAATGGGGAAATTGGAAAAGCCGGTAATCAGGTTGACGCTCAGATGGGCCAGCTTGAAAAAGCCGTACTTCGATTCGCCGCCGGCGCGTTCGGCGTGGGCGACCGGAATCTCGGCGACGCGCTTGGCGAACGAGTTGGCGAGCGCGGGCACGAACGCCGCTTTCTCGTCGCAGGCGACCAGGGTATCGACGATGTGTCGCCGGTAGGCGCGCAGCATGCAGCCGTAGTCATGCATCGGGACGCCGACGATCGCCGAAGTGAGGCGATTGTGCAGGCGCGAAGCAAAACGGCGGTAACTCAGGTCCTGACGTTCCTCGCGCCAGCCGCCGACGACATCGTTGCCCGCCGCGATCGCTGCGAGCAGGCGCGGAATCTCCTCGGGCGGATTCTGCAGGTCGGCGTCGAGCGTCACGACGACGTCGCCGCGGCAATTACGGAAACCGGCCAGCAAGGCTGAGTGCTGGCCGAAATTGCGCGCCAACTCGACCACCCGCACGTGCGGGTTACGCTCGGCGAAGCCCCGCAGCATCGCGAGCGAGGCGTCGGTCGAGCCGTCGTCAACGAAAATGACCTCAGAACTGGTCGGCAGATCCGCCAGCACACGCTCGAGGCGGTTCCAGAGTGACGGGAGGTTCGTGGCCTCGTTGAAGACCGGGACCACCACCGAAATCAGCTCTGAGGAATCCGCGTCGGCACTGAAGAGCGGCGCTATTTTGCCCGGGGCGTTCAAATCGACTTGCCGGCGTGACGCGTCGCGACGTCACACTTGTCGCGCACGTCATACTTAATGACATTGTGACAAAGCGGCCCCGCAAGTTAAAGCGGTGGGTGACAGAGCGGACAACGATGGCGGGGCGGTTGATCTCGCGCGGCGCGGCTTGGAGACTCCATCGCAGATGCCGCAGTTTACCCGATTCCATCGTCTGATTCTGTGCGGCGGCGCGGCGGCGCTGGTCTATTTCATCGGGCTCGGCCGCCCGGCGCTGTGGGAGCCTGACGAGGGGCGCTATGCGGAAATCGCGCGCGAAATGGTCGTCAGCGGCGACTATCTAACGCCGCGTAATGATTGGGTGCGCTATTTCGAGAAGCCGCCGTTGGTCTATTGGGCGACTGCGGCGTCGATCAAGCTATTGGGGCGCGACGAGTTGGCGGTGCGCACACCGGCGGCGCTGGCGAGCGTCGGCACGGTGATGGTGACGGCGGCGCTGGGTGAGGCAATGTTCGACGCCGCGACCGGTCTCCTCGCCGCGATCACGCTTGCGTTGAGTCCGCTGTTTTTTATTTTCGCCCGCTTCGCAACTCCCGATCCGGAGCTGACATTTTTCTTCAGCGCGGGACTGGCGGCGTTCTTCGCAGCAGTGCGCGAGCGCGACCTGCGCCACGGCGCCGGACGCAAGTGGATGGTGCTGGCGGCGGCCGCGCTCGCCCTCGGCACCCTGGCGAAGGGTCCGGTCGCGCTCGTGCTGGGCGGCGGTATCGGTTTGCTCTGGATGCTGAGCGAGCGGCGGGCGCGAGAGATCGCGCAAATCAGATGGCTCGAATGCGGCGCGATCTACCTGGCCATCACGGCGCCGTGGTTCATTGTCGCCGGGCTGCACAATCCCGGTTTCATCCGGTTCTTCCTTGTCCACGAGCATCTCCAGCGCTTCGTTGAAAGCACCGAGCACGGCTGGGGGCCATGGTTTTTCTTCCCGATCGTCCCAGCCGGGTTCTGGCCGTGGTTATACTTCGTATTTTTCGGCGTCGCTGAGTTCGGTGACGCACGCGTGGAAAACCGCGATGGCGCGCGCGGCAGCGGAGTGCGGTTCCTGCTGATCTGGTTCACTGTCGTTTTCATTTTTTTCTCCATCCCGCGCTCCAAGCTCGGCGAATATATTTTGCCTGCGCTGCCACCGCTCGCGCTCCTTGCTGCAATCGGATTGTTGCGAGTGCGCGCGATGGAAGCGCGCCGGGCGTGTCAGGTGCTGGGATGGTTTGCGGCAACGAATCTGACGTTGCTGCTCGGCGCGATAGCGGTCTGGATCGCGTGGCGAAGTGGTCTCGCGCGTGCCGATGGATTCTCGACGATCCCGTTGGGGGTGGTGGTGCTGGCGCTCGTGTGGGGAAGCGCCGCAACGATCATATATTTAGCCGCACGTTGGTGGCGCAGCGCGCGCAACGTCCCGTGGGGAGTCACGATCGTCGCGATGATCAGCGCGGCGATTCTGGCCAGGGCACGCACAGAAGCCACGCCGATGGCCTCATATCGGGAACTGGCTGGGATAATCGATCCGTATCTGCAGCGCGGCTGTACGCTGGCGTCATACCGTCATTTTGTCCAGGCACTGCCGTTCTACACGCAGACGCGGGAGCGGCTGGTCGGGTATCGCGGCGAGCTCGCGCCGTTTGGCGAGTCCGACGATGCGGCAGAGAGTTTTATCGCGACTGACGCGCGCCTGCGCGCGTTATGGTCGGGGCCGCGATGCGTGATTCTGATCGCGAATCGGAAAGATGTCGCAGGGCTCGCGGCACGCCTGCAGCCGCCACCATCGTTACTCGGCGGCGAAGGCAAAAAAGTCGCTTTGACTAATCGCAGCACTGGCGCGACGCCATCGCCGTCGCCGCCGAATCATGGCCCACCAAGTTAACTGTTAGCATAAATCCGCTACTTGGTTCAGCGCGCCAATCGGACTAAAGTTTCCGACGAGGGTGCGGTTTTGGCGGGGAGGGCTCGAGTGTGAGCGAAAAGAGCGCAGAACCTGTGGCGGTCTCATCAGGCAGCAGCGGCCAAGCCGAGAGTGACCGGCCTAGCCTGGGTGGTTTTCTGACGCGCGTACGTGAGGTCCGCGGGGCTTCGCGCGACGACGTGGTGCGGGACACCCGAATCCCGGAACATTACGTGCGCATGATGGAGAACAACGATTACTCGATGATCTCCGATCAGCTTTACATGCTGCCGTTTATGCGCCGCTACGCGAGGTTTCTCGACCTCGACCCGGAAGAGATTGCGATGCGCTTCGTGCGCGAGGTCCAGCGCGCCGACAACACGCCGACGCCGCGCAGCCTCGAGCCAATCGAAATGGATCGGCGCAAGCGTCGCAACTGGACCGGACCGGCGCTGGTGACGGCGCTGATCGCCGTGATCGTCGGCGCGTGGTTGATGCAGGCCCGTCACCGGCACGCCGGCGGCGTCGGATCGCCGGCCAGTGCGGCAGTTGACGAGAAAGCCTCGGCCCGCTGACCGCGTCGCGGCGAGGGAGTCCGGTGCGCGGCGGATCTTGCTGCATGACGGCCGCTCGATCGCGTTGCCGGCGGTGATGGGCGTGCTGAATGTCACACCGGATTCGTTCTCGGACGGCGGTTGCTTCATGGAGCCGGAGCGGGCGCTTGAGCAGGCGCTGCGGCTGGAGGCGGAGGGCGCGGCGATAATCGATGTGGGGGGAGAATCGACGCGGCCGGCCGGCGCGCGCGCGTTGACCGTCGAAGCCGAACTGGCGCGCGTCGTACCGGTGCTCGAATTATTGCGGCGCCGTCTGCGGATTCCGTTTTCGATCGATACGCGCAAAGCTGAAATTGCGCGGGTCGCGCTGGAGCGTGATGCGGTAATGATCAACGATGTAAGTGCACTGGCGGCGGACGCGGCGATGGCGCCGCTGGCGGCGCAGTCCGGCTGCGCGGTCGTGCTGATGCACATGCGCGGGAGTGTGGAAAATCACGCGAAATACGCGCGCTACGGCAATGTCACAGACGAGGTCGTGCGCTTTCTGTGCGAACGCGTGCGGTTTGCGCTCGCGGCAGGAATCCGGGCGCGCAGGATTATCATTGATCCCGGGCTCGGCTTCGCCAAAAACGCCCACCATAATCTCGAGTTGCTCGGTAGTCTCGCGCGGCTGTGCAGGCTGGGTTACCCGCTGTTGATTGGCGCGTCGCGCAAGCGCTTTGTGCGCGCGATCGCGGGCGAAAGCGCGGCCGACATGCGGGCGGGCAACGCCGCGGTCCATGCGCTGGCGCTCGCCGGCGGCGCGTCGATTCTCCGCGTGCATGAAGCCGCAGACGCCGCGGCGGTGATCCGGATGGTCGAGGCGGTGCGACGCGCGGGCGCGTGACCCTGATGCACAACTTTCTTCAGGTGATACCCGAGCCGCGCTGGCAGGATGGGGTGGACATCCTGATCGTGGCCTACATGATCTATCGGATCGCGCTGCTGATTCGCGGCACGCGCACGATGCAGATGGTGGTGGGGCTGGGAATTATCGCGGCGGCGTTCGTGGCTTCGCAACTGTTGGGTTTGTTTACGCTGAATTGGCTGCTGAACAATTTTCTCGGCTCGGTTATGATCATTTTGGTGGTGATCTTCCAGGCTGACATCCGCCGCGCGCTGACCGGTGTCGGCACTCGCTCCTTTTTTGGCTTGCGCTATGATGTCGCGAGTGTCGCGCAGGAGCTGGCGACGGTCACGGCGTGGCTGGCGGCGCGGCGGATTGGCGCGCTGGTGGTGCTTGAACGCGACGTTGGTCTGCAGGACGTGGTCGAAACCGGTCGCTTGATTCAGGGGCGGTTATCTCCGGAGTTGATCGAGACGATTTTTATGCGCGGGTCGCCGCTGCACGACGGCGCAGTGATCATCAAGGGCGATCAGGTGGTGGCGGCGGCCTGCCTGTTGCCGTTATCGACCAATCCCAATGTCAGCCTGACGCTGGGCACACGTCATCGGGCGGCGATCGGGTTGACGGAAAACAGCGATGCGGCGGTGATCGTAGTTTCCGAAGAGGACGGCACCATCTCGCTCGCGCACGGCGGCGCGCTTGAACGGGACCTCAAGGGGCCGCAACTGATCGAAGCGCTGCGGAGGCTGCCCGCTTAGACGGGCACGCGGAGCGAGCCGGGATGTCGAATCCAGCACGCAAGAGTCTGCCGGACGTTGCTCGTGACGGCTTTACGCGACCGCTCGCACTCAGGGACCGTTACTTGGGGCGCGGGCTGGGGACGGCTATCCGGCGCAACACCGGATTGCGGGTGATATCGCTCATGATGGCGATCGGGCTCTGGCTCTTCGTCAATGCGGGTGAGCGTAACGCGCAGCAATCCTTCACCGTACCGATCAGCTATCGCGGCTTGCCGCCCCATTTTATGATCGCCGATCCTCATCCAACGAGCGTCAGTATCGAGGTTTCCGGTCCGCGCACTCTGCTATCACTGATCCAGCCGAACCGCTTGACGCTCAGACTGAATCTGGCCGGCGCCGGGGTCGGTCAGATGATGTTCAAGATCGGCCCGGACAGCTTCAACGTCCTGCGCAAAACCACCGTGGTCAGTGTCTCGCCGTCACAGATTGTGCTGGATCTCGATCGGATGGTCATGCGCAGTGTGCCGGTGCGGATTGTGACCAGCGGCACGGTCGCCGACGGTTATCATGTGACCTCGGTCGACGTGAACCCGCGCACGGCAACGGTCAAAGGTCCGAGCAAGCAAATCGCGCAGATTGCAGAGGTCGCGAGCGAGGCGATTGATCTCGGCGGCGCGACCGGCAATCTGTCACGCGAGGTGCCGCTGGAAGTGCCGGCCGGCGCAACCCGGATCGATCCACCGGAAGCGGCCGTGGCGATCACAGTGAGCGAAGTGATCGCGGACAAGGAGTTTCGCTCGGTGCCGGTGCGGGTACGCAATTGCGGCTATACCTGGAAGGTCCAGCCCGAACAGATCAATGTTACTCTGCGCGGTCCCGTGCTGCGGCTGGCGCAAATCGATTTGACGAATGCGGTCGCGATCGACGCCGGCGGCATGGCGCCCGGCATCTATGCCGTGCCGCTTCAGGTGGAGTTGCCGGAAGGGGTCGAATTGGTGCATCAGTCGGCCGACAAGGTTAGACTCCGAGTGTTCCGTCATCCGCGGAGCGCGCCAGGTTGAACCGGGGACCGCAAAGACTTTTCGGCACCGACGGCATCCGCGGCACCGCCAACGTTGAGCCGATAACCTCAGAGACCGCGCTGCGGCTGGGGCGGGCGCTGGCGTTTGTCTTCAAGCACGCCAACGGACGCCATCGGCGGATTCTGGTCGGTAAGGATACGCGGCTCTCGGGTTACATGCTGGAGACCGCGATCGCCTCGGGAATCTGCTCGATGGGCGCGGATGTCTTGCTGGTGGGGCCGCTGCCGACGCCCGCGATCGCGTTCCTCACGCAGGGGATGCGCGCCGATGCGGGCGTCGTGATTTCGGCGTCGCACAACCCCTTTGCCGATAACGGCATCAAGTTTTTTTCGCGCGAGGGCTTTAAGCTCGACGATGCGACGGAAGCCCGTATTGAGGATTTGGTCTTTGACGACGCCGCGCTCGCGAGTCATCGCGCGGCCGCCGGAGATATCGGTAAGGCGACGCGAATCGACGACGCGATCGGGCGCTACCTGGTGTTTCTCAAGACCTGCGTACCGCGCGGCCTGACCTTCGAGGGTTTGAAGATCGTGCTCGACTGCGCCAATGGCGCCGCCTACAAGGTCGGGCCGGAGGTGCTTGAAGAGCTGGGCGCCGAGGTGATCGCGCTCGGGGTCGAGCCCAACGGCGTCAATATCAACGACAACTGCGGCGCGACTCATCTCGAAGCGATTTGCGCGGCGGTGCGGAGATCGGATGCGCACGTCGGGATTGCGCTGGATGGCGACGGCGATCGCGCGATGCTGATTGACGAACGCGGCGAAGTCTTTGATGGCGACGACGTGGTGGCGTTGCTGGGCGCGCAGATGGCCGCCGCCGGACAACTCAAGCACAACACTGTGGTCGGCACCGTGATGAGTAACTTCGGGCTCGAAGCGGCGCTGGCGCGGCATGGTGCGAAGCTGGTGCGCACCGATGTTGGCGATCCCGCGGTCGTGCAGGAGATGCGCCTCAACTCGTACAATCTGGGCGGCGAACCGTCGGGCCATATCATCTTCATGGATCATTCGACCACCGGCGACGGACTCATCACGGCGCTGCTGGTGCTGACGCGGATGGTCGAGGCGCGACGTCCGCTCAGCACGATGCGGATCATGCAGCGGGTGCCGCAGATTTTGCGCAACGTCACGGTGCGGGCGCGTGTCCCGTTTGCGCAGATGGCCGAGGTTGACGGCGCTATCGCGACCGCACAACGCCGCCTCGACGGCGTCGGGCGGCTGCTGGTGCGCTACTCCGGTACTGAGCTGCTGGCGCGCGTGATGGTCGAGGGCCAGGCGCCCGCGCCGGTTGGCGAAATCGCCGACGAGATCGCGGAGACGATCCGCCGCCATATCGGCGCCTAAGCCGGGCGGCGTGGTTTATCCCGATTCGGTCGAGCCGAGCACAGCCTTACGTCGATGATCAAGCTGGGCGTCAATGTCGATCACGTCGCGACCCTGCGGCAGGCGCGCGGTGCGGCTTATCCCGATCCGGCCGAGGCGGCCAAAGCCGCAGCGCGCGCCGGCGCGGCCGCGATTACGGTCCATCTCCGTGAGGACCGGCGGCATATTCAGGACCGCGACCTCTTCAATATCCGCCGAGCCGTAAGTATCCATCTGAACCAGGAGATGGCGCCGACCGAGGAAATGACCGCGATCGCTTTGGAACTCCGTCCGGATGAAGTCTGCTTGGTGCCCGAGCGTCGCGCAGAGCTGACCACCGAGGGCGGCTTGGACGTGGCCGGACTCAAGGAGCGGCTCGCGCCACTGATCGACCGTCTCCGGCGCGATGCGATCAAGGTCAGTCTGTTCATCGATCCCGAACCGGAGCAGGTCGCTGCCGCGGCGGCGCTCGGCGCACAGTTCGTCGAACTGCATACCGGCAGCTACGCGAATCTCGCCGACGCCGCTATAGCCGCATCGGCGCTGGCCCGAACTGCGATGCCTTCCAGCCGGAAGGGAAAGACCGCCCCGCGGAATTCATCGCGCGGCGCGCATGAACAGTTGGATGAAGCCGCCCGAACCGAATTGGATAAACTGCGCGCGGCTATCAAGCAGGCGCAAGCGCTCAAGCTCAAGCCCAACGTCGGTCACGGCCTCAACTATCTGAATGTGCATCCGGTCGCCGCGCTACCTGGCGTCGTGTGGGCGCATATCGGCCATGCGATCGTCGCACGCGCGGTAATCGTCGGGATGGAGCGGGCGGTGCATGAGATGGGGCGCCTGCTTAACCCACCGCGCCGATGATTATTCTGTCGGCAGCGGAGAGCCGCGAGCTCGATCGCTTGAGTTCGTCGAAATACGGCATCCCTTCGTTCACCCTGATGACGCGCGCGGGCGAGGCGGTTGCGCGCGCGGTCGCGCGCCATTTCTCCGACGCGATGGGATCGGGCGTTTTGGTGGTCGCGGGCAAAGGCAACAACGCCGGTGACGGCTTCGTCGCGGCGCGCAAGCTCCGCGACGAAGGCGCAGAGGTCCGCGTCGCGATGCTTGCGCGCGCGGGAGATTTGCGCGGCGACGCCGCCCGCGCACGCGCAGAATACGTCGCCGCGGGCGGCCGCGTCCTCGAGGTCGCGGACGCCGACGCGATCGCTCGCGAAGGCTGCGGCGTGCTGATCGACGCGCTCCTCGGCACCGGACTTAACGCCGAAGTGCGTGGCTTAATGCGCGAGGTGATCGATCTCGTCAATCGGCTCGGCCGGCCGATCGTAGCGGTCGATCTGCCCTCGGGTCTCAACGCGGACACCGGCGCGGTGATGGGCGCCGCAGTAAAGGCGGCGCGAAGCGTGACCTTCGGCTACGCAAAATATGCTCACGTCTCGAATCCGGGGGCGGCGCTGTGCGGCGAACTCGAGATCGTGGATATCGGTTTTTCGGCGCTCGCGCTGGCGGAGCTCAAGCCTGCGGGACGGCTGATCGAACTCGCGGACGCCGCGACGTTGATCGGGCCGCGCGCGGCCGATTCGCACAAGGGCACCTACGGTCATGCCTTGATTGTCGCGGGCGGCCGGGGCAAGGCGGGCGCTGCGATCCTCGCCGCGTGCGGCGCGCTGCACAGCGGCGCGGGCCTGGTCACCGCCGCGATTCCCGAAAGCGTCGCGGCGATCGTCGCGGGCGCGCAGGCCGAGCTGATGACCGAGGCGATGCCCGATCGCGACGGCCACTTTGCAGCCCCAGAGACGATCGCCCAGCTCGCCGATCTGATTGAAGGCAAGCATGCATTGATCGCGGGGCCAGGAATCGGCGTGAATGATGACTCGCGCGAGCTGATCCGCTGGTTGATTCGCGAAAGCGCAGCGCCGCGCCGGCCCTTGTTGATCGACGCCGACGGCTTGAACAATCTCGCCGCGATGGGGTTAAGTGAGGTCAGGCGCGCCCGTGGTCCCGTCGTCCTGACGCCTCATCCGGGAGAAATGGCGCGGCTGCTCGGTACGACCACTGCGGCGGTCAATGCCGATCGCATCGGCGCCGCGCGCAAACTCGCGGAAGCGACGGGCGCCAATAGTCTCCTCAAAGGGACACGCTCGGTGATGGTTAGTTCAGACGGAGTTGTCAGCGTCAATTCCAGCGGGAATCCCGGGATGGCGACCGGCGGGATGGGTGACGTGCTCTCGGGAGTTGTCGGCGCGCTGCTGGCCCAGGGAGTCGCCGCCGATGCCGCCCTGATGCTCGGGGTCTTCGTCCATGGCTACGCTGCCGATCGGTTGGCAAGCCGCGTTGGCCGCTTCGGCTACCTCGCCGGTGACGTCGCCACCGAGTTGCCGGGCGCGTTCGACGCGATTGTGAGATAGTGCCGATGCCGGCTGCTCAGCTCATCGTCGAGAGCGCTTCGCCGCGCGAGACCAAGGCCTGGGGAAGGCGGCTCGCGGCGCTGCTCGAGGGTGGCGAGCTGATTGCTTTCATCGGCGATCTTGGCGCAGGCAAAACCTGCTTTATCAAGGGGCTGGCGCGCGGCTTGAGCCTGCCCGAGGAGCAGATTCTGAGTCCGACCTTTACGATAATCCAGGAGCATCGCGGGCGGCTGCCGCTGTATCACATCGATCTCTACCGGCTGGAAACCGTGCGGCTCGACGACCTCGGCTTGCGCGAGTATCTCTTTTCGGAGGCGGTCGCCGCCGTCGAGTGGTTCGAGCGCCTGAGCGAGGCGCAGGAGTTGAGCCGCCTCTCGATCAGTATCGGCTACGCGGGCGCCAATCGCCGCACGATTACTTTTGTTGCCGTCGGCGAACGCTACCAGAGTATCGTCGAACGCCTGACCGCGCGCACCAGCCGAATCGCCGATTAGTTCGATCATCGGCTAATTTTATAGCCCGAAAGAGACGCGGTTCCCTTTCGTTTGCGGGCGCGGCAGAGCCGGATAGAAAGGTTTTCGGCCCTATTGGCGAGCCTTTGACAATGAATCCTCAATGAGGGCGATTATTAGTTCCAGCTTTTCCATAGACAATGCTCATTTTCTTGCAGCCTACCACGTGAGCAGGACCCTACCAGCGCGCGGGGCATCTAGTTCGAGCGAGCGTTTCCACGCATAATTAGCGTTTCAGCTTCGGGACGGAACGAACGGTAATACATGGCGCTGGTGGTGCAAAAATACGGCGGGACCTCGGTCGGCTCGGTCGAACGGATCAAGGCGGTGGCCGATCGTATCGTCCGGGCGCGCGCGAAGGGCGATCAGCTGGTCGTGGTGGTCTCTGCGATGGCGGGTGAGACCAACCGGCTGTTTGCGCTCTCGGAGCAGTTGAGCGACGCGCCGAATGCGCGCGAGACCGACGTTCTGGTCGCGACGGGTGAACAGGTTTCGGCGGCTCTCGTGGCGATCCGTTTGCGGGCGCTGGGTTGTCCGACGGTATCTTTTCTCGCCTATCAGCTAAAACTAATCACGGACTCGCGTCACGGCGCGGCGCGAATCAAGTCGATCGACGGCAGCCGTCTGCGCGCCGCGCTCGAAGGCGGTAACGTCGCCGTGGTCGCCGGCTATCAGGGGATTGACGCAGACGGCGATATCACGACGCTCGGCCGCGGCGCCTCCGATCTGACTGCCGTGGCGCTGGCCGCAGCGCTCCAGGCCGATGCCTGCGAGATCTATACTGACGTGGACGGGGTCTATACGGCCGATCCCAATATCTGTGCGCGGGCGCGCCGCCTCGATCGCGTCTCCTATGACGAGATGCTCGAAATGGCCGGGCTGGGCGCCAAGGTTTTGCAGCTCCGCTCGGTCGAGCTGGCGCGGCGCTTCAACGTGCCGCTGGTGGTGCGCTCGAGCTTCGCTGAGGATAGCGGCGGCACCTGGGTCGGCGAGGAGGACAAGGCGATGGAGGACCTTTTGGTTTCGGGCGTCACGCTCGATCAGAACCAGAGCAAGATTACGCTGGCCGGGGTCGAGGATCGGCCCGGGCTGGCGGCGCGGATTTTCGGCCCGATCGCCGACGCCGGTGTCGTCGTCGACATGATTATTCAGAATGCCGGCCTGGACGGACGCGCCGACCTGACCTTCACGGTCGGCAAAAGCGATCTGCGTCGCGCGCTCGATCTGATAAAGCTTATTGCTGACGAGATCGGCGCGGCCGCCGTGCGCTATGACGATCAGGTGGCGAAGGTCTCGATCGTCGGCGTCGGGATGCGGACCCATGCGGGCGTCGCGGCGCGGATGTTTAAGGTCTTGGCGGCCGAGGCGATTAATATCGAAATGATCGCGACCTCCGAGATCAAGGTCTCGGTGATCGTCAATGCGAAATATGGCGAGCTGGCGATGCGTTCGCTGCACGATGCTTTTTTGGATGCGCCAGGCGCAACGAAGTGAAGCCGGGCATGGCAGCCTGTCCTGAGCGAAGCCGAAGGAAGTCTGCGAGTTGCGTTCAGATAAAAAACAGAATTTGTAGCGCGTGTTTAACTCAATGACGGAAGCAAAAAAAATCCAGGTTTACGACACCACCCTGCGCGACGGCTGCCAATCCGAGGACGTCTCGCTGACGGTCGAGGACAAGCTGCGTATCGCCGAGCGCCTCGACGAGCTAGGGATCGATTATATCGAAGGCGGCTGGCCGGGCTCGAATCCGCGCGATGCGGCCTTTTTCACCGAGGTCAAACGGATTCGCCTGCGCCACGCGCGCGTCGTGGCCTTCGGCGCGACGCGGCGTCACGGCGTCAAGGCTGCAGCGGATCGGAACCTGCAACTGATTTTGCGCGCGGGAACCTCGGCCGCCTGCGTCGTCGGCAAGACCTGGGACTTGCACGTCCGCGACGCCCTGCGCATCCCCCTCAAGGCGAATCTCGAAATTCTCCACGACACCATCGCCTACCTGAAGCGGAACCTCGACGAAGTGATCTTCGACGCCGAGCATTTCTTCGACGGCTATGCGCTGAATCCCGAATACGCGCTCGCCTGTATCCGCGCGGTCGAAGCCGCGGGCGTGGATCTGATATGCCTGTGCGATACCAACGGCGGACGCCTGCCGGGCGAGATCGGCGCGAGCGTGGCCGCGGCTCGGGCGGCGGTGGCGAGTCCGCTCGGAATCCATTGTCACAACGACGCCGAGTCGGCCGTCGCCAATACGCTCGCCGGAGTGCAGCACGGCGCGACCCAGGTGCAGGGGACGATCAACGGCCTCGGTGAGCGCTGCGGGAACGCCAACCTGATCTCGGTCATCGCCAACCTGCAGCTCAAGCTGGGCTACGAATGTATCCCGCCGGCGCGGCTCAAGATGCTGAGTGAGACCTCGCGGCTGGTCTACGAGCTGGCGAACATCACGCCTCATCCGCGCCAGGCTTACGTCGGCCGCAGCGCCTTCGCGCATAAGGCGGGATTGCACGTCTCGGGGATTCAGCGCAACGTGCAGACCTACGAGCATATCGATCCGGCGCTGGTCGGCAATGATCGGCGGGTGCTGCTCTCCGAACTCTCGGGCCGCGCGAATATCCTCTACAAGACCCGCGAATTCGGCCTGGGCGCTGAACTCGGCAAGGAGCAGATCGATCTGCTGCTCGAGGAGCTCAAGCGGCTCGAAGGCTTGGGCTACACCTTCGACGGCGCCGACGGCTCGTTCGAATTGCTGATGCTGCGCAAGCTCGGGCTCGCGCATGACCATTTCAATTTCGTCAGCTTCCGCGTCTTCGACGATAAGTGGCACGAAGACCAGGCGCCATTCAGCGAGGCCGTGGTCGTAATCGAAGGCCCGGACGGCGTGCGCACGCGGACTTCGGCGATTGGCAACGGTCCCGTCAACGCCCTCGATTCGGCGCTGCGCAGCGCGCTGGTCAAGTATTATCCGGGGCTCGAGCGGATGCAGCTCGTTGATTACAAGGTGCGCGTGCTCGACGATGGCGTGGGTACTGGCGCGCGCGTGCGCGTGCTGATCGAGTCCACCGACGGCGCACGCCAGTGGGGCACCGTCGGACTGTCGGGCAACGTCGTCGATGCGAGCTGGCAGGCGCTGGTTGATTCGATCGAGTTCAAGTTGCATAAGGACAGTGTGAAGCCGCGCATCGGCCGCACCGCCGCGACGAAGAGCATCAAAGGCAACGGCGCGCGCACAAACGGGTTAGTATCCAAGGTCAAGCCGCGCCGCGAGGTCCGGCGCACCGATGCGGCGGCAAAGCCCTAGCCCGCCCATTTTACGCGGAGGCAGCCATGAGCCTGATTGCACGTATGCGTGAGGACATTTCCGCCGTCTTTCAGCATGACCCGGCGGCCCGCACCACGCTCGAAATCGTGCTCGCCTATCCCGGCCTGCACGCCATCTGGTTCCACCGCGTCGCCCACTGGCTCTGGCGCCGCGACCTCAAGCTCGTCGGACGCCTCGTTAGCGAGGTTTCGCGGTTTATCACCGGAGTCGAAATTCATCCTGGGGCGACGATTGGCCGGCGTTTCTTTATCGATCACGGGATGGGCGTGGTGATCGGAGAGACTGCCGAGATTGGCGACGACGTTCTGATGTACCAGGGCGTTACACTGGGCGGCACCAGCCTGAAGAAGGAGAAGCGCCATCCGACCATCGAAAACCAGGTCATGATCAGCGCCGGCGCGTCGGTAATCGGACCCGTGCGAATCGGGACCGGCAGCCGGATTGGCGCGGGCGCGGTCGTCGTCACGTCGGCGCCGCCCTGGTCGACGATCGTGGGAATCCCCGGCAAGGTCATCGAAGGCGAGAGCACTCATCAGGAGGTCGCGCAGCTCGATCACGCGCGCCTGCCTGATCCGGTGGCGCGCGCGCTCACCGGACTGGTCGACAAACTGAATCAACTCGGCGTGCGTCTCGAGGAGATCGAGGATCGTCAGAACTGCCTCGAAGATAAGCTAATTCCTGCGGAGCCGCCGCATATCAACGGCGTCGCCGTGAAGAATGACTGATCCTGTTTGTATGTTGGGGGTGAATCTAAAGGTGAAATTCAGTGGTGGATACAGCTTAGCTGCACCCGCCACCCTTGAACGCGTTCGATCAGTTAAGGAATTCCAGCCACTCTCTGATTAATCGCTCCGGCGCGCGCATCAAAACGGCTGACGAAGCAGGCCTGCGGGTCGCCCACCACGCTGTGCTGCGAGTAGAGCGAGTCCGGTTGCAGGCCTTCTGCGCTTGATGGGGTCCCACGTTGGCCAGCACCGGGCTCAAAAAGCCGACCAGTGAATGGTCTGAAAGTCGCGCCCATCGCCGATTGGGTCGTCGCCGACGTATCGGTTGCCGAAGCGGCAAATACGGGAGTGTAGGCCATCGCGAGCATCAGCCCACCCGTCACGGCCGCCACCATTTTTTCGTTGAAACAATCACTTCACATACCTCCTTCGGTATCGCCGGTCCGTTCTGCAAAGTTTAAGGATCGCGGCCGCGGATAGATCATCATTTTCAAGATCTCACGCAGCGGAGCAAAGGGGTTCGGGCGGCTAACTGTCAGATTCGTGACAAATCGCAACGGTTTCCTCTGGAAATCTTTGAAATTGTCCTCCGATACGATCCAGTGCGCCTGGATTGACCGTGAGTGAAAACCGCCGCCAGATACCATGGGCCTCATTGCGACAACGGTGTCCGCTAAGCTGCGGATTTTGGCTGCCATCAACAATGCGGATCTATCTCGCGCATAACGCCGCGCGTTTGAGCCGCTTGATATGCTGCACGATGCCCTTGCGCACCTCTGTGGCCGCGCGCAGGCACTGATGGTTCTCGGCCACCAGCATCCCGCGCAACTGGCGGTGGCGCGTTGCCAACGCCTTGAGCGTGGCCGCTACCGCCTCTGCCACGGCATCGAGCCGGTCTCCCGTCCCAGGGGCCTCTTCGTTAGCACATTCAACATACAAGAATGACACTACGGGGCTTGGCAGTTAGCAGTAACTGACATTTGTGCGACAGGGCGCTAGTGTCCTGAGTCTAAAGAACGTTTACAAAATCGAGCGACGGAGTCGAGGATTTGGTCGGCGGTTTTGGTCCAGATGAAGGGTTTGGGATGCCGGTTGTTGATTTCGAGATAACGGCGGATGGCGTC
>Ga0209167_10000605_pt1 | contig 24799 bp, 19 predicted proteins | sample Coa_R1_9_FD_187154 | JGI IMG/M metagenome (GOLD analysis project Ga0209167, IMG submission 187154) | Surface soil microbial communities from Centralia Pennsylvania, which are recovering from an underground coalmine fire - Coalmine... | ecosystem: Environmental > Terrestrial > Soil >...
AAATCAACCAGCACCTGGCCAAGGAACTCGAGGTCCAGCAGCTGCGCAACAAGATTCAGAGCGAAGTGCAGGACCGCGTGCAGCAGACCCAGCGCGAGTACTACCTGCGCGAGCAGATGAAGGCCATCCAGAAAGAACTGGGCGAGCAGGATGAAGGCCAGCGCGACGTCGAAGATCTGAAAAAGAAAATCGACGACGCCGGTATGCCGGACGAGGTCAAAAAAGAAGCGCTCAAGGAATTGGGCCGGCTTTCCCGCATGTCGCCCATGGCCGCCGACTATTCGCTCACCCGCAACTATGTCGAATGGCTGGCCGTGCTGCCCTGGAACAAGACCTCCGGGCAGGAGATTGAGATTCCGAAGGCGAAGGAAATTCTGGACACCGACCACTACGATCTCGAGAAAGTCAAAGACCGCATTCTCGACTATCTCTCGGTCCGGCGTCTCAAGCCGAACATGAAGGGCCCGATCCTCTGTTTTGTCGGACCTCCCGGCGTGGGCAAGACTTCGCTGGGCAAGTCCATCGCGCGCGCCCTCGGACGCAAATTCGTCCGGCTCTCGCTCGGCGGCGTGCATGACGAAGCCGAAATCCGCGGCCATCGCCGCACTTACATCGGCGCTCTGCCCGGACAGATTATCCAGGGCATTCGCCGCGCCGAAACCAAGGACCCGGTCTTCATGCTCGACGAAATTGACAAGGTCGGCCGCGATTTCCGCGGCGATCCGGCTTCGGCTCTGCTCGAAGCTCTCGATCCCGAGCAGAACGCCACATTCCGCGACAATTACCTCGACGTGACGTTCGACCTGTCGAAGGTGCTCTTCATCACCACCGCGAACATGCTCGACCCCATCGCCGAGCCGCTGCGCGACCGGATGGAGATCATCGAACTGCAGGGTTACACCGAGGAAGAGAAAGTTCACATTTCGTTCCGCTACCTCATTCCTCGCCAGATTGAGGAGAACGGCATTACCGCCGAACAGATTGAATTCCCGGAGCAGGCCGTCCGCTACGTGATTCGTCACTACACGCGGGAAGCCGGCGTTCGCAACCTCGAACGCACGCTCGGCACCATCTGCCGCAAACAGGCGCGGCGGCTGGCCGAAGGCAAAACCGAAAAACTGGTCGTGAGCCAGGAAGTCATTCAGGAGTTTCTCGGCGGCATCAAAATCCGCACCGAAGGCGAGATCGAAGAGCGCACCGCGCGTCCCGGCGTGGCCGTTGGCCTGGCCTGGACTCCGGCCGGTGGAGACGTGCTCTTCGTCGAAGCCAGCCGCATGAAGGGCAAAGGCGGGTTCACCATCACCGGCCAGATTCAGGACGTGATGCGCGAATCCATGCAGGCGGCGCACAGCTGGGTGCGGTCGAACGCTCAGGAACTCGGACTGGACGAAGACTTCTTCGCCAACCACGACATTCACGTGCACGTCCCCGCGGGCGCCATTCCGAAAGATGGCCCCTCGGCCGGCGTCACCATCGTGACCGCGCTGGTCTCGCTGCTTTCCGGCAAGATCGTGCGCTCGCTAACCGCGATGACCGGCGAAATCACCCTCAGCGGCAACGTCCTGCCCGTGGGCGGAATCAAGGAGAAGGTCCTGGCCGCCAAGCGCGCCGGGGTCCGCGACGTGATTCTTCCGGCGGAAAACAAGACCAACGTGGAAGAGGATCTCTCGCCCGAACAGCGCGACAACCTCACCATCCACTACGTCAAGACCATCAAGGAGGCGCTATCCATTTCGCTGCCCGGAGTCGGCCGCGACGTGACCATCGTCTCCACGCCCATCGCGCCCATCCCGCGCCCGGTGGACGAACACGATCGCGTGCTGACCACGCGCGCCTGATCGCGTGGCTTGGTGCGGGCGGTAAAGCCGGGGCAAGAACGAGGGCAAGGACAGAAAGTAGGAACGAGTTGAGCGGAGGCCTTTCCGGCCTCCGCTTTTTCTTTTCAGCGCGAGCAGACTCTTGCGCACAGAAACGCCTTGTCATCCTGAGCGCGTCTTTTGCGCGAAGGACCTATGCAACTGGCGTGCGCAGCCGTGAAACTGCATGGGTCCTTCGCTTCGCTCAGGATGACAAAGGGCTCCTGCCGCTGCAAAGCTGCCTTTTCCGCCTTCCGAATGATCGCGCATCCCGCCCGCCCCATTTAGAATCAACTTTCCATGCGCGTGCGCGTACTCTTCTTCGGACTCCTTAAAGACCTCGTCGGCAAGTCGTCGGACGAGATCGAACTCCCCGCCGGCGCGCTGGTCCGCGATGTCCTCTCGCATTTCGAGGCCCAGGCCCCGGCTCTGCGCGGAATGGCCTCATCGTTCGCCTTCGCCGTCAATCAGCAGTATGCCTCGCTCGATGCCGCGCTTCACCCCGGCGACGAAGTCGCCCTGCTTCCCCCGGTCAGCGGCGGCGCGCCCGACCCGGCTACACCCACCATCCAGATCGTTCGCCACGGGATTGACTCGCCGGCCGCGCTCGCGCACATCAAGCGCGGCGAAGATGGCGCCGCCGTCGTGTTCGAGGGCATCGTCCGCAACCAGACTCGCGGACGCCGCACCCTATATCTCGACTACGAAGCCTACGAAGACATGGCGCTCAGCGAGATGAAGTCCCTGGCCGCGCGCGCTCTGGCGCAGTTTCCGATTCGCGACGTCGCCATCATCCACCGCCTCGGGCGTCTCCAGATCGGCGAGACCAGCGTGCTGATCGTGGTCGCCTCCGCCCACCGCGCCGCTGCGTTCGACGGCTGCCGCTGGCTGATTGACACGCTCAAACGCACCATCCCCATCTGGAAGAAGGAATATTTCGAAGATGGCGCCGTCTGGGCCGACGGCGAACCCTTCCCGCCCGAACTCGCAAAGTAACCGGCGGACGCCCGTCCGGCCGCAAATTCTTCCCTGCAAGGCAGCCCGAATCCGCTCGCCGCATCCAACTAACTGCGGGGCCGCGGCCGCGCTTAAGCCTTTTGTTTCGGGTCCGAGTTCGGATGATGTTCGCGCCCGGTTCGCCGACAAGTTGCAGGTATAATTCCTCTTTCGATGAGAAAACCCGCCACGATCAGACGGCTCGCTGCCAGTCTGTTCTTTTCCTGCTGCCTGCTCGGTGCGCAGCAGCCGCCAACCCCTCAGACCTCGCCCCAGGCACCGGCCCAGCCACAGCCCCAAACTTCATCCCAGGCCCGGCCTCAAACGAATAAGAAGGCTCCACAAGCCTCCGACCCCGCCGAAACCATCAAGGTGGACGTTAAGCTGGTCAACGTATTCGTCACCGTCACCGACGCCCACGGCGCCCCCATCGGCGGCCTCACCAGGGAAAATTTCGAACTCTCGGAAGATTCCCAGAAGCAGCGAATCGCCGTTTTCGACCGGGAATCCGCGCTGCCCCTCTCCATCGTGCTGGCGGTGGACACCAGCCTGAGCACGCGCCACGACTTGCCGCTCGAGCAGGCGTCGGCCAAACGCTTCGCCCACGACATCATGCGTCCCGTGGACGCGCTTTCGGTGCTTTCCTTCAGCGAATCCGTCTACCAGAATCCGTTCACGCCCGATCTCAAGCACATTGATTCCGCCATTGATCACATCCGCATGGGTGCGGCCACCGCCCTGTTTGACGCGATTTATCGCGCTTCGAGCACGCTCGATCGCCGCAAGGGACGCAAGGTCATCGTCCTGATCACCGACGGCGGCGACACCATCAGCCGCATTGACTACAACGAAGCCGTGCGCTCGGCGGTGGAAGCCGAGGCCATCGTTTACTCCATCATTATCGTGCCCATCGAGGCCAGCGCCGGCCGCGAAACCGGAGGCGAGCACGCCCTGATCCAGCTCTCCGAAGATACCGGAGGCAAGTTCTACTACGCTGATTCCACCGGCCAGCTCGACGACGCCTTCAAGAAAATCAGCGACGAGCTCCGCACCCAGTATCTTCTGGCTTACTATCCCGCGACCCATGCGTCTTTCTCCGAGTTTCGGCGCATCGAAGTGAAGGTTGCGGGCGTGCCCGGCGCCGAGTCGTACCGGGTCCGGCATCGCGCCGGCTACTACACGCTTAAACAGGAGTTCTAGAAAAATGACCGCTCGCTCGTACAGTGCGGCTGCGATCAGGTATTCTCGATATTCGCCGTCGGAATTGAAAATCAGGCCGGAATTGCTATCCGGCCGGCACTGAAACCCGCAGGACCTCGGAGGTCATCCCGAAGGCCCGCGTTCGCACCGGCGGGCCGAGGGACCTCTCCAAGCTCGGCTCTTTCGAGGGAGGTCCTTCGCTTGCAGGACGGCTTCGCTCAGAATGACGCAATCAAATTGACCGATTGCCCTGGAATCGCCGCTGGATGCCCCCGAGGAGCATCCCCGTTTATGATAGGAAGTTTGCATTCCTCTCATTTCCACGGCTGGCGGGAATAAGGCCGGCGGCAGCACGGCTGGAGCAAGCTGCCGCAAGACTCTTTGCAAGAAAGGTGAATTATGTTTCGATTCCTGGGCTCCCGCGGGAGCCGGTGCGGATGGCTGATGGCGGCCCTGGGGCTGCTTACCCTGCTTTCCTTTGCCCAGACGCCATCCCCCAGCAGCATCACGGGCACCGTGACCGATCCGCAGGGCAAGCTGGTCAGTGGCGCCATTGTCACCATTACGAACCGCGCCACCGCCGAGATCGTCACCTTGACCACGCCCGCGGCCGGTACTTACGCCTCCGGAGTCCTTGCCCCCGGCAACTATTACGTCCACGTCGAAGCCCCGGGATACCTGCCGGTGCAAATGGCGATCACGGTACAGGTCACCAAGAGTGTAGTCGCCGATGCCCGCCTTGCCCTGGTGCAGAGCGTGCACGTGCAGAATCTGCCCATGAATGGCCGCAGTTTCCTGGATCTGGCGCAGCTCGAGCCCGAAGTTCAGGTGGAAAATGCCGGACGTCTCGATCCCAGCAAGAACGGATCTTCTTCCCTCGCCATTGACGATCACTCCGGCCGCGCTCCCCGCATCGAAGCCGACGGCATTGACCTGACCGACGAGACGGTGGGCGCCTCCACGCAGAATCTTCCGCTCGATGCAGTTCACGAGCCCGTGGTCGTGCAGGCTGCGCCCGCGCTGGGCACGCCGCTGGCTTCCTCTGGAACCGTGAGCCTCACCACCCGCTCCGGCGGCGATCAGCTGCATGGCGGCGCCTTCTACAACTTCCGCGATCGGACTTTCGACGCCGCTCTGCCCGGCCACACCACAACTCCGTTCGAGAGAAATCAGTTCGGCGCTCACGTCGGCGGTGCCGTGATCAAGGACCGCTTGTTCTTCTTTCTCGACGCCGAGCGCAACAAGCAGGATCAGATCGCTCCCGCCTTCGGCAGCGGCAATTTCTTTCCCGTGACTTCCACTTACTCCGCGCCCTTGCGCGAAACCGAAGGTCTCGGCCGTCTGGATTACAAAACCCAGCAGTACACCGCCTTCTACCGCTTTTCTTACGATCAGGCCAAAAGCACCTTTCCTTTCATCCCGAACTCCTTTCAGCCCTTCGTCAACAGCGACCATTCCGCCGACCACGTTCTCGGCGTGAATTTTGATCGCGCCGGCATCACTCACTCCGTGCGCTTCGGCTTCAGCCGTTACTCCAACGGCATCGCCGATGCCGTCGGCGGCTCCAGCATTTACAATCCCGCGCTCGGCGTCGAGATCGCCATCGGCACTGACGCCAATTGCATTACTCCCGGCGCGGACGATTTCTGCTCCGGGCCCAACTATCTCGCTCCCCAGACCACCTTTCAATCCAGCCTTCAGCTTCGGTACGACGGCCTGAAGCTGGTCAATAATCATCAGTTTCACTTTGGAGGCAGCTGGAGCCGCATTCACGGCGGAGGCACGGCCAATTTTCTGGGCAGCGGCCCCGAGATCGGATCGCCTGCACTCTCCCTTGGCATTACGCCGCCTTGCGTGGACGCCGGCACCTGTCCCGATCCCGCCGGCGGCTACATTGATCCCTTGAACTATCCTGCTCTCAACGTCAATTTGAGTAATGGCCAGGCTTTCATGTCGGAAAAGTCCGCCTTCGGTCTCTCCGGCGGCGGCATCGGCCCCGACACCCGCATCGCGCTCTACGGCGGCGATATCTGGAAGGTTTCGCAGAACGTCGTCCTGACCTACGGTCTCAATTACATTCGCGACACCGCGCGCACGGACAGCGATCTCGGTCCGATCGCCGCCCTCTACCAGTTCGATCCCGTTATCAACACGCAGTATTACAACTACATTGGCCTGGGCAACCGCGTGCGCCAGCCCAACCTGAACCTCTCGCCGCAGTTCGGCTTCGCCTGGGATGCGGGGGGCACTGGACACACCATGGTGCGCGGCGGCGCCGGCATCTTCTACAACAATTCCGTGTGGAATAACCTGATGTTCGACCGTCCGGCGCGCCTGGCCAGCGGACTCTATCATTCTCAAACTTCCGTCTGTTCCGGCGGAACGCCGCAGGCGCTGTCCTTCTCCACCACCATCAATCCTGCATCCATCTGCGGCCAGCCCATCGGCGACGTGGCCGCACTCGTCACCCAGTTGCAGAGCCAGTACCAGGCCGCCAGCGCCGTCGCCGGAGCCAATCCGAGCGCCACCTTCATCGGCAACACCCTGGCTGACGGCGTCAACATCAACGGCACGCAACTGCTCGCGCCTGCCTACCAGACGCCGCGCTCTCTGGAAATGAATCTCGGCATCCAGCATGAAATCAGAGCCGGCAACGTCTTCACCGTGGATATCATCCGCCGGGTTTCCACCCACGACCTGATGGCGGTGGATACCAATCACGTCGGCGACTATCGCTTCTTCGATCCGGTCGCAGCACTCGCCGCGGTGAATGCGACCGTCGGCGCGGCTTGCGGCGCGGGCACGGTCACGGTCGGAAGTTCGGCTGGAGCGGTCGAGTGCTTCATCGCCAACAATCCCACTGCCACCATCTCCGCCTTCGCCGTCAACGGCCTCGATTCCGGGTATTCCGCTTGCGGTGGACATCCCTGCGCGCTGGTCAATCGTCCCGCGGCGGCCTTTCCCGGCATCAATTCCGCGGTCGGCGCCAATCAGATGCTTTTCCCCAGTGGCCGCTCTGTCTATCAGGGCGAGCAGGGAACCTGGAAGGAAGACGTCTCCGATCCTTTCCTAGGCGTTCATCATGCTGTCCTGACGGCGACCTACACTTTTTCGCACTACAGCTCAACCTCCGCCGACAGCGACCTGTTCAGCTACGCGCCGGACTACTCCACGCCCCTGAAATATATGGGCCCGAACGGCCTCGATCGCCGCCATCAGTTCTCCTTCGGAACCGTCGCCGATCTTCCCGTGCGCCTGCACCTGACCGCCCTGGCGCACTTCGCCAGTCCGCTGGCCAGCAGCGTCACGGTCCCGGTCAGCGGACAGCCGGGCGGCATCTTCCAGACCGACATTACCGGCGATGGCACCGGCGACGGCTCCACGGCTTCCAATGGCGGTATCGGCGATCTTCTCCCCGGAACCAGGCTCGGCGCCTTCCAGCGCAATTTCGACATCACTGGCCTGAATCAGCTCATCAACGACTACAACCAGAAGTGGGTGGGCACCCTGACTCCGGCGGGCCAGATCCTGGCCGCTTCCGGACTGTTCACCAATCAGGAACTGACTTCGCTGCAGGCCGTCATCGGCGGCAATCAGGCCGGCTCCGGCAAGATCGGCCCCCTGCTGCCCGCGCAGAACGGCATGATCGGCCAGCAATGGTTCAAGAGCTTTGACCTGGGCCTGGACTGGTCTTACAAAGTGCGCGACCGCATCGAGTTGCTGCCTTCGGTGAAGGTCTTCAACGTTCTGAACATGGTGAACTTCGACGGCGCCGGCGCGCCTTTCACCACCGTGCTTGACGCGCTGCCCGGTTCGCCCAACGGAACCCGCCCGGCCCAGCCCAATGCGCTGCGCCTCGGCCTCGGCTCTGACGCCGGCGGTCCCGGTTCCCCGCGTGTCATCGAGTTCGGTCTGAAAGTCGTTTTCTAAAAAAAGTAGAAGAAAGAAATAAAACAAATACTAAAAACAAAAAACTGGAGGTCATCCCGAGCGAAGCCGTTTTTCAGGCGGAGCGAGGGATCTCCCTGCAATCGGACCTCGCAGGCGATATTCCCGTGCCCCCTACGAGCCCCAACCCGCCCGTGTACAATGCCTGCATGGGCTTCCGCGCTCCTCAAGGTAATCCCGGCGCCGCCAAGCGCGGCGGCAGCCGCACCCCTCCCCCGGAAGACACTTTTCAGGAGACGGCGTTCCTTAAGGCGCTCGGGGAAAAACAGAAGCCGGTTTCGATCAAATTACGCGATGGCGAAACTCTCCGCGGATGGATCGAGTACTACGACAAGAACATGATTCGCCTCACCCGCGAGGGCGCGCCCAACCTCTTCATCTTCAAACACGAAATCATGTACATTGCCGAACTGGATGGCAAAAGAAAGTAGCACGCCGCAGCGCTTGTCTGACTCCGCCAATTTTGACTCTACCCATGCGGATTTCCTGCCCGCCATGTCGGCCATCGCCCGCGAAGCCGGCGCGCTGCTCATGCGCCATTTCCAGACTGGACTGAAAATCGAATACAAAGGCGAGGCCGATCTGGTCACCGCCGCCGACCGCGCTTCCGAGACCCTCATCCGCGAGCGCGTGGCCGCTCAGTTTCCAGCGCACGATGTCATGGGAGAGGAGCAGGGCTTGCGCGATCGCGACCGCGAATACCGCTGGTATGTGGATCCGCTCGACGGCACCACCAATTTCGCCCATGGCTATCCCGTCTTCTGCGTTTCTCTCGCGCTCGAGCGCCGCTTGCCGGACTCCGCCGATCGCGTTGCCGCCGTGGTTTACGATCCCACCCGCGACGAACTGTTTTCCGCCGCGCGCGGCCGCGGAGCCACACTCAACGGCCGGCCCATTCACGTCTCGAAAGAGGCGCAACTCTCCGCCTGCCTCGTCGCCACCGGTTTCCCGAGCTACAAGCGCCACAAGAATCCGAACATTTACTTCTACCACCAGATCACGCTGCGCACCCACGGCGTGCGCCGCGCCGGATCCGCCGCCCTCGATCTCTGCCACGTCGCCTGCGGACGCTTCGACGGCTTCTGGGAGTTCAATCTCAATCCCTGGGACACCGCCGCCGGCGTGCTGATCGTGGAGGAAGCCGGCGGCCAGGTCAGCCGCTTCGACGGCTCGCCCTTTTTGCTCGACAGCAAAGAAACGGTCGCCACCAACCGACTGATTCATCCCGCCCTGCTGCATGAATTTGCGGAAATCTTTGCCGGCCGCGGCCTCGAACCCCTGCCCGATCCCCGCGCCTATCGGAAGTAGGAAGCGCCGCGGTTTTGAACAACCTTGGAGTCACCCTGGCGGCGTCATCCCGAGAGCCCGCGCTTTTCGACCCTGCCCCTCTCACGCGGAGGTCATCCCGAGAGCCCGCGCTTTTCGACCCTGCCCCTCTCACGCGGAGGTCATCCCGAGAGCCCGCGCTTTTCTTCGCGGGCCGAGGGATCTCCCAGCAAAAAATTCTTTCAACGATATCCCTCGCTCCGCCTGAAAAACGGCCGCTCTCGCGAAGCCGTCAGCCACATACCAAAGCCGCGCCTATCGGAAGTAACTGGTGCAGCCTGCGCGCCAATCGTAAAGTACAATCAGGAAAACCTGTTCCGGGATAACCCTATGACGCGAATCGCCAAGCCTTTCGTTTCATCGTTCTTGATCATGCTGTGCGCGTTGTCGGTCGCCGCCGCGCCGCTCGAAGCGCCCGACCCGGCGTATGTACAGTCGTTCGAACAATGGAAAGCGGAGCAGACCTCGGACCTCAAAGAAAACTGGCTGTCGCTGGTCGGACTGTTCTGGCTCAAGCCCGGCGCCAACCCATTCGGCGCCGATGCTTCGAACTCCATCGTCTTCCCGAAGGGTCCGGCCCACGCCGGCGAGTTCGTGCTCGACGGCAAAGACGTCACGCTGCATCTTGCTCCTGACGCTCGCGCGACCATCGCCGGTCAGGCGGTCACGGCGCCGGTGAAGCTCGCGCCCGATATTTCCGACCACGTCACCCGCGTGGACATGGACACGCTGCGCTTCCACGTCATCGTGCGCGGCCAGCGCATCGGCATACGAGTTCGCGACACCGACAGCGCCGCCTCCAAGAATTTCAAAGGCCTGGTGTTCTATCCGCTCGACCTCGCCTATCGCACCACCGCGACCTGGGTTCCTTCCGACGGCAAGAAGATGGTCGAAGTCCCCAACGCGCTCGGCGACGTTTCCTCCGAGCCCGTGCCCGGCTCGATCACCTTCAAGCTCAACGGCGCCGAATACAGCCTGACCGCTCTCGGAGGCAGCGCCGCCAGTGGCCTGTTCTTCGTGTTCACCGATCCGACCGCGAAAGCTGATACTTACCCCGGCGGCCGCTTCCTCGATACCGGCCCCATCGTCAACGGGCACGTCGAGATTGATTTCAATCGCGCCTACAATCCTCCCTGCGCGGTCACGCCCTACGCGACCTGCCCGCTGGCGCCGAAGGAGAACCACCTCGCCGTCGCTATCACGGCCGGCGAAAAATTCGACAAGGCCGCCCACGCCCACATGAATCACTGAGGTTAACCGGCGATTCGTCGCTCCAGCCCGCGTGCGGCGGAGTTACAATAAATGCAAGTCAAACAGGCGGCCTCCGGGCCGCCTGATTTCTGGAGTCTTCTCAGGTCCCCGTGATCAATTCACTGCTTGAACGGAAAATCGAAAAGCGGCCCGACCAGGTCCGGCTGCACGGACGCATCCTTTTCCTCACCGAAGATCCGGCGCTCATCAAGCGCCAGCTCGCAGGCGAGGATCTGCCGTGGGACACGAAGAATCCCGGCAACAATCCCAAGCTGCGCGACGACATTTCAACCGACGAGATCACGCCCGCGCATTATTGTTTCTACTTCGATGAAACTCTCGGCGAGATTCCTTATCTCGGCCTGAAGTGCGGCAACGAAGTGCCCATCGGCCGCGGCGACGTCAAGCGCGGCGGCTTTGTCTGCGCGGTCAGCGGCAAGCGCCGCGGCAAAGGCTCCAGCCGCGAGCAGTCGCCTTACGCGGAAATGTGCGCCGGCATCAAGGTTGTGATCGCGGAAAATATCGAGCGCATCTACAAGCAGAATTGCCAGAACCTGGGCCTGCTGACTTCCACCAATTTTTCGTTGATTGACCGCATTCGCGGCGGGGAAGAAATCGCGCTCAGCGAATTCACCGCCGGCGAAGACGAAATCACCCGCCAGGTCATCGAATATGGCGGCCTGTTTCCCTTCAACGTCGCGCGCCTGCAGGGCAAAGTTTTTCTGCCGCCGATTGAAGTCGCGGGCAAGAGTGCCCGCGCCACACGCCCTATGACGCTGGCCGAGAAAATCTTCGCCCGCCACATGATCCAACCCACAGACCATGTGGGGACGGGCGCTCCCGCCCGTCCGGCCGAGCGCAGCTCGGCAGAAAAAAGCTCGGCAGAAAAAAGCTCGTCAGTTGGCGTTCCCTCCGTCCAGCCCGGCGATACCGGCTTCGCCCGCGCCGATCTCCGCTTCTCCCACGAATACGTCACGCCCATGGCGGCGATTTTCTTCGAGCACTATGTCGGCAAGGATGCGCGGGTCAACGATCCTTCTTCGATCATCTTTTTCCGCGATCACCTCACGTTCCTCGACGAAGTCATCTCCGAGGAAAAGAAAAAACTCGGCCTGCTCGACCTGGCCACGCAACTGAAACTCAAGCAGCAGGATTTCGCCAAAAAGCAGGGAATCAAGCTGCATGGCGAACTCACCGACCGCAAGGGATCGGAAGGCATCTGCCACTCCATCGTGCTCGAAAGCTACGCCTTGCCCGGCCAGCTCAATATCGGCTCCGATTCGCACACGCCGCACGTGGGCGCGATCGGATGCGTCGCCTTCGGTATCGGCACCACCGACGTTTTCAATTCCTGGATCACCAAAGACGTTCGTGTGAAAGTGCCCGAGTCGGTGAAGGTCATCATTCGCGGCAGGAAGCACGCGAACGTCACGGCGAAGGATTTCATCCTGAAGATTCTCTCGCTTGACTACGTGCGCAGCGGCAAGGCCCTGGCCAAAGTCATGGAGTACGCCGGCGAAGCCATCGAAGACCTCAGCGTGGACGAGCGCGCCACCATGACCAACATGGCGGCCGAGATCGGCGGATTCACCGGCATCGTCGCGCCCGATAAAAAAGCGGTGGATTTTCTGGTCGAGCGCCGCGGCATGAAACGAAGCGAGGCAGAGAGTATGATCGCCGGCCTCTACAGCGATCCAGGCGCGAGCTATGCTCACGTCATCGAACTCGACGCCGCGGAGATTACGCCCATGGTCGCTACTCCGGGCGATCCCGGCAACGGCAAGTACGTTCGCGATCTCCACACGCCCGTGCCCGTCGAAATCGCCTACGGCGGCACCTGCACCGCCGGCAAGAACGAAGACATGGACATGTACGCCCTCGTTCTCGCCGATGCGCTCAGGCACGGCAGGCGCGTGGCCGGGTCGGTCGAGTTCTACATCCAGTTCGGATCGCAGGAGACTCGCGAGTATTGCCTGCGCAAGGGCTATCTCGATACTTTTGAGAAAGCCGGAGCCCGCGTGATCGAACCCAGTTGCGGCGCCTGCATCAATGCCGGGCCGGGAGTTTCCACTCGTCCCGATCAGGTCGTGATCAGCGCCCAGAACCGCAACTTCCCCGGCCGCAGCGGCCCCGGGCAGATGTATCTCGCTTCGCCACTCACCGTCGCAGCCAGCGCCGTGGCCGGCTACATCGTCGAATACGAACCCAGCGAGAGAAAGGAATTGGTCGGGGCCTGACGCGGGCTGTGCAAAATATTCTCTGAAACTCGTGCCCTCTCTCTGAAAATAGAGGGCTGAAAAATGAAGAAATCAGGTAGCAAGCCTGAACCGCGGAAAGATGAACTGTGGTGTGAGTGTGAGTGCGTTAACTGTGAGATTGGGGCGCACGAACGCTGCACCTCCCCGAAATGCCACATGCTGAAGTGGAAGGACGTCCAGCCGAAACCGCCCAAACGCGATCGCTAACTCAAATTCTTCTGTGCGAACTGACGGAACTGGAACTCGAATTCCTCGGGCGAGTAGATGCCTTTCTGCACCAGGAGGGTGTTCATGGCATAAACCGTAGCCCGGAACCGTTCCTCCCTCGATAGCTTATCCATTGCGTCGTTGAAGCTGATGAGTTTCTCTTCCCGAGATACGGCATGTTCGGATCGGCCAACCTGCGTAGTCGCCATAATCGTCCCTCTGAGCTCTATTCTATCCTTGCCTGACCCGGCCAGATGGAACATCATGCTACCCGTCCGCAGTCCGAGCGTCTGACCCATTCAGGGAGGACTCCATGAATCGTTCCCGCCTGCTGTTCGTCGCCTGCATCGTCTTCGCGTTCGCGGCGTTTGCAGTTGCCGCCCTCGCTTTCCACGCCTCCCGGCCCGCAACCGCTTCAGTTGGATCGCTCACCGCCGCTGCGCCGATGCTCGAACCGCGCTCCGGTCACACTGCGACCCTGCTGCCCAATGGCAAGGTTCTCATCGCGGGCGGCATGCGCCGCAATCAGGACTTCTACTCTTCCGCCGAACTTTTTGACCCCGCGACCGGAAAGTTTCAGCCGACCGGCGCCATGCACGAGCGGCGGCTGGGCCATGTCGCCGTCCTGCTGACAACGGGCAAAGTTCTGATCGCCGGCGGATGGGTGGGGCAAAAGGGAACTGATGCGGCGGAGTTGTACGACCCGGCTGCCGGCAAGTTCACCCTGATCGCCAGAATGACCACTCCACGCGGACGTCCGAGCGCCACCTTGCTGGCCGACGGCGACGTGCTCATTGCCGGCGGCGAAACCGTTGATAACGAACCCCTGGTCTCGGCTGAGATATTCCATCCGAAGACCCTCTCCTTCCAGCCCACCGGCTCCTTGCATCATCCGCGCGTCGTACACACGGCCACGCTGCTCAAAGATGGTCGCGTCCTCGTCGCCGGTGGTTACGCCGGAGGCGTTTTGGCGAGTGCGGAGCTCTACGATCCAAAGACCGGCACTTTTGCCGAGACTGGAAGCCTCGGCACCGCGCGCTCCAAACACACCGCCGGGCTCCTGCCCGATGGTCGGGTGTTGATCGCGGGCGGATCCGATTCGCGCGGCTGGACCGGAAACCTCAACAGCGCTGAAATCTACGATCCCAGAACCGGCAAGTTCACCGCGACCTTTCCCTTGAATGACAGCCGCTTCAAGCTGCCAGACCAAGCCGTGCCGCTCTTCTCGGGAAGGCTGCTGGTCGCCGGGGGCAGCAAACGCGCGGAAGTCTTCGATCCGGTCAGCGGAAAATTCTATTTGGTCTCCGGTCAGATGGACGAGGCCTGGCACTTCATGTCCGAAACGAAGCTAACCGACGGCCGCGTGCTGCTGGCAGGCGGCTATCCCGACGGCGATCAGCCTACGGCCGAGACCTGGATTTACCGGCCGTAAGCACCTTGGTTGTCGGATCAGCCTGGTCGAGCCGGCTTCGCCGTCAGTCCCGGCGCAAGTGGTTGAAATCAACCACCTTGGCCGAAATCAGCCAGCTTGCGGCCCGCAACTTTTTGGGCCTCAACGAGTTCCAATAGATAGCAGCAAGGGGTAACGGGGATCAGGAGGTGGGTATGAAATACGCAAAGTATCTTGCGATTCTGGCGGTGATGGCGCTTCCTTTGAGCTTGGCTCAGGCGCAGGTTTCGGTGGGCGTGGGCGTTGGTCCGGTCGGAGTAGACGTCGGTGAGGCTCCGGTATGCCCCTACGGCTACTACGGTTACTATCCTTACGCTTGCGCTCCTTACGGCTACTATGGTCCGGACTGGTTCGCGGGCGGCATCTTTGTCGGCGCGGGGCCCTGGTTCCATGGTCCGGGATGGCTGGGTAACTGGGGCTGGGCGAATGGATGGTATGGGCGCCCGTGGTACGGACATCCGGGCTGGGGCCGGGGTTGGTACGGTCGCGGGGGATGGGGATACCGCGGTGGCTATGCCGGGGGCTATGGGCACGGTTACGCCCGTGGGTACGCCGGCGGGTTCCGCGGTGGAGCCGGGTTCCGCGGCGGCGCGGGCGGATTCCATGGTGGAGGCTTTCGCGGTAGCGCCGGCGGCTTCCATGGCGGTGGCTTCCACGGTGGAGGCTTTCACGGCGGAGGCGGATTCCACGGTGGCGGCTTCCATGGTGGCGGCGGAGGCGGATTCCACGGTGGCGGCGGACGCCGGTAAGTCGTCCGGCTGAGTCCTAGTCCGGTAGAGTTGAAGAAAGTGCGGCTGGCAGTCCCCTCGCTGCCAGCCGTTTTGTTTTGCTCGCGAGCGGAGCCAACTGCCCAAGTTTGACTTCTTAATTCTTGGAGGTCATCCCGAGCGGAGCCGTTATTCAGGCGAAGCGAGGGACCTCCATGCGAGGGCCCGCGGAGCGAAGGCGAGCCTTCGGGACGACCTGCGCTGCTTTCGGTAGTGTCTGAAGAGTTTCAGACACTGCCTTCCTTTCTCCTCCCCTCTGTACCCGCCCTCCCGCTTCTTGCTAGAATGTCCGGTCGCAGAGCCGCCTGCACGACTCACGGCGCAGGCGTAAAATTGAAAGTGTCACGGAAGACGAAGGAACTGGGGCAGCACCGGGGAACTTCAGAACCGAACGATCAGGAGAATTAACAGACCTATGGCCTACGTAATCGCTGAGCCGTGCATCGGCACCAAGGACACCGCTTGCGTGGATGCGTGTCCGGTGGATTGCATTCATCCGAAGAAGGACGAGCCCAACTACGGTACCGCGGAATTGCTCTACATTGATCCGGTCGAATGCATTGACTGCGGGGCCTGCGTCCCGGTCTGTCCGGTTTCGGCCATCTTCGCGCTCGACGATCTGCCGGAAAAATGGGCGGAGTTCACCGCGAAGAACGCCGCCTACTACGGCCGTTAACAAACGGCCGCCAGAATCCCTTCGAGTGGGCTCGATCTCGATTCCGGCGCGGTTCGCCGCGCCGGATCATTCCTAGTTTTTAGTAACCCCATACCCCGTCTTGTTCGCGTTGCCGAGAATTTCCGCGTCGTTGCCGGTGTGCGCCTTGACCGCGTCCAGCACGTCCACGTAGTGCTTCTTCTCGAGCTGTAGTGTGACCGTGTGGGGCATGGTCTGGTCGTGATAATGAATCTGCAGCCAGTGCGTTTTCGCGCCCGTGAACCCGAGCGCGAACGTGAATTCGTAGCTGCACTTGTCAATCTGCGCGTAGGGAATCTTCACCTCCGCTCCCTTTGCTGGACGAACCTCGATCGCCTTGTCGGTATCGCTGAAGACCAGCACCGCTTTGATCTCCCGCCCCTTCGCGTCCGGCACCCGGATACCAGAAAAAGACGCGTCGGCCGCAGCGCACAGCGCTGTCCCGCCCACGGTTAGCAGCACGCCGAAAAGAATCGTCCCAGAAAGTCGCTTCATAATCCTGAGAGTATAACGTCCGAGGGTGCTGGATATGAATCAGATTGAATGCTCATCTTCCTGGCGTCATCCCGAGGGCCCGCGTTTTCAGCAGCGGGCCGAGGGATCTTGCGTGGAGCGCTTCAGTAGACCTGCTATCCGAGGGTGCCCCATTCTAACGGCGCGCTCTTTGCGACGTTAGAGTGGGCAACACCACACTGGGTTCTCAGGCACGCCAGCCACTCTTGCCCTAGAATCACCTTTCACCATGTCCCTGCGCGAATCAGAGGCGATCGTGCTGCGCACCTACCCGATGCGCGAAGCCGATCTGCTGGTCACGCTCTTCACCCGCGTCGAAGGCAAGGTGCGCGGCGTAGCCCGTTCGGCCAAGAAATCGAAGCGCCGCTTTGGCGGAGCGCTCGAGCCCCTCACCTACGTCCGCGCCTTTTACGACGTTCGCGAGCGCCAGGAATTGGTGCGTCTCGACGCCTGCGAAGTTCTCGAATCTCCGTTAGCTTCCGAGGTCAGCTACGCCCGCGCGGTCGCCCTCGGCCACATTGCCGAACTGCTCGACGAACTGCTCCCCGACCGCGAGTCGAACGACGCTATCTTTCGCCTCACGCTTTCGGTGCTGCACGTTCTCACCGGGCCCGAGATCTGGATGCCCGTCACTTACTTCGAGTTGTGGCTCACCCGCCTGGTGGGCTTCCTGCCCGAGCTTTCCGAGTGCGTGGTCTGCGGCCGCAATCTCAACGGCAGCCGGGCCTGGTTCCACGCGCTGGCCGACGGGCTGATGTGCGCCGACGACAAGCGCCTCGCTTCTTCCGAGATTTCCCCCGAATCCCGGGCGCTCGCCGCGCTCATGTTCCGCGCTCCAGTCGAAACCTTCGCCAGCCCGCCCTGGCTGCGCACCCAGGCCGCCGACCTGCGCAAGTTCCTGATGCAGATCCTGCAACGCCATCTGGAAAAGAAGCTGGTCACCGTGCCCATGCTCGAAAAGGCCGCTTTCTAATTCGTAAGATGGGATGACACTCACCCAGGGGCCACAAACTGCATCACCAACTCGGCCTCCTGCGCCCCGCTCCCCGATGCTTTATACTAGGCTTCCCGCTCGGCCCCGGAAGTTGGTTTTCAGGGCCGATTTGCGGCGTCTGTCCCGTTGCGGCTGTTCATAACCGGCGTTCATCACTATGGCTCGCGTCTCGCTCGAAAACCCTCAATACTTCGTCAACCGCGACGTCTCCTGGATGGCTTTCAATCGCCGTGTGCTCGAGGAAGCCGAAGATCCCGGCAATCCCTTGCTCGAGCGGGTGAAGTTCCTCGCCATTTCGGCCAGCAATCTCGACGAATTTTTTGAGATTCGCGTGGCCTCGATGATGCAGCAGATTGAAGACGGCTATAACGAGTCCGGACCCGACGGGGTCACGCTGGCCGAACGCCGCGAGCTGCTGGACAAGCTTTCCCATAAATTTGTGGACGATCAGTACGACTGCTGGAACTCGCGCCTGCGTCCCGAACTCGCCGAGAACGGCATCCGCATGCTCGGCCTGCACGAACTCAGCCCCGAAGCCCTGCGCTTCGTCAACGAATACTGCGAGCGCGAACTCGATCCCCTGCTCACGCCCGTCACCGTGGACCCGGCCCACCCGTTTCCCCGCGTGATCAACAAGGCTCTGTGCCTTGGCCTGCTTCTGCGCCGCCGCCGCCGCTCCGCCCTCACCTACACCGGAGTCGTCGCCGTGCCGCGCGTGCTGCCGCGCGTGGTCCGGCTGCCTTCGGAAAACACGATTGACTTCATCACCCTCGCCGACCTGGTTGCGCACCACGCGGTCCGTATGTATCACGGCTACGATATTGTTTCCTCGGCTCCGTTCCGCGTGACCCGCAACAGCAATCTCTACCTCGCCGAGGAAGAAGCCCGCAGCCTGCTCGAATCCGTCCGCACCGAATTGCACAACCGCCGCAAGGGCGATGCGGTGCGCCTTGAGATCGAAGCCAGCGCCGATCCGGAAATCATCGAGCGCCTGCGTTCCGTGTTTGAAATCGATCCCTGGCAGGTTTATCCGGTGGATGGTCCGGTGAACCTTTCCCGCCTGTTCAATATTTACGAGCAGGTCGAGCGTCCGGATCTGAAATTCCGTTCCTTCACGCCGCGCGAACTGCGCCTCACCTCCAAGTCGAAAGACTTTTTCGAAGAGCTCCGCCGCCACGACATTCTCCTGCACCATCCTTATGACTCCTACGACGCGGTGGTGAATTTCATCGAGTCGTCGGCCCGGGACGAAAACGTTCTCTCCATCAAGCAGACGCTTTACCGCACCAATGAGCATTCGCTGATCGTTCCTTCGCTGGTCGAAGCCGCATCGCGCACCGAGGTGACGGCGGTGGTCGAGTTGAAGGCGCGCTTCGACGAAGCTTCCAACATCCGCTGGGCGCGCGACATGGAAGACGCCGGCGTGCAGGTATTCTACGGACTGGTGGGGCTGAAGACGCACTGCAAACTCTCTTTGCTGGTGCGCCGCGATCCCGATGGCGTCACGCGCAGCTATTGCCATATCGGCACCGGCAACTACAACGCCTCGACCGCCCGCATCTACACCGACCTCAGCCTGTTCACGGCCAATCCCGAGATCACGCGCGCGGTGCATGACGTGTTCAGCTTCCTCACCGCTTACGCCGAGAATCCCAGTTACAGTCCGCTGCTGGTCGCGCCCCTCGATCTGGCGGAGAAATGCATCGCCCTGATCGATCGTGAAGCCGAGCACGCGCGCCAGGGCAGGGAAGCCCGCATCGTGGCCAAGATGAACGCGCTGCTCGACAAGAACATCATCCAGGCGCTCTACCGCGCCTCGCAGGCCGGAGTGGAGATTGACCTGATCGTGCGCGGCATCTGCGCCCTGCGTCCCGGGGTGCGCGGCGTGAGCGACCGCATCCGCGTGCGCAGCATCGTGGGCCGCTTCCTCGAGCACAGCCGCATTTACTATTTTTCGAACGGCGGCGAGGAGGAGATCTACATCGGCAGCGCCGACTGGATGCCGCGCAATCTCTATGAACGCGTGGAAGTGCTGGTGCCGCTGCGCGACGAATTCCTGCGCCAGCGCGTGCGCCACGAAATTCTCGACGCCCTCCTGGCCGACAACCGCAAGGCGCGCATCGAACTGAAAGATGCGACCTACATCCGGGCCTGGCAGTCGCCGACCGGCCGGCGCAATCCGCGTCCGCCCAGCGGCGCGGCGGCCTTCAGTGCCCAGGATTTCCTGATTTCTCTCGCCGAAGGCAAACCGGCGCCTACCATTCCCGCGCCCCCGGTCCACAAGCGCCGACTGGTCAGCGTGCGCTGAACTGTAGTGGTGGATAGTGAACCGGAGGTCATCCCGAGAGCTCGCGTTTTTCTTCTCGAGCCGAGGGACCTCCCTAAGCACCGATTATGTGGCAGAGCGCGGGCTCTCGGGGTGACCTGCCTCGGGGGCGGGTCTGCCCCATGATTCTCGCAATGATGCGATACTTCTAAAATGATTCTCTACTTTCTGCGCCACGCCAGCGCCGGCACCGCTTTCCCCAACGCCAAGAAGGACGAGAAGCGCGCCCTCGACAAGGAAGGCATCGAGCAGTGCGGCTACATTGGCCGCGCCCTGACTGCGCTCGGCGCGCAGGTGGACGTGATTGTCTCCAGCCCGCTCAAGCGCTGTACCCAGACGGCGGTCCTGGTGGGCAACGAACTGGGGCACGAAGGCAAGCTGCAGCTGGATTCGGCTCTGCGTCCCGAGGCCGGGCTCGGCGACTTCCGCAAGCTGCTCGAAAAATATTCCCGCCTCGAAGCCATCATGGTGGTCGGGCACAATCCCAACCTGAGCCAGTTTCTGGGAGCGGTGATCTGCGATTCCGGCTGCGAAGCTTCGCTTGAATTGAAGAAAGGCGCAGTGGCCAAAGTGGAGATGCGGCGGTCTTCCGGGACTCTGCACTGGTGTGTGACGCCGAAGATCTTGCGCACCCTCTACGACACCGCGATCGAAAGTTCGCGCCCGAAAACTTCGCGGAAGTAGGCGCACTCTTTTTCGATCGCCCAGAGTTCGAGATCCACTCCCATCCGCCGCCGAGGCAGTAGCGTCAGCCGCACTTCCGGAGAGCGCAATCCCACCCGGATCTTCTGCACCGCCCGCATGCGCCCCAGATTCAGCGCCCGCGCCAGCCGCAACAGCAGAATCGCCTTCTGCACGCTCTCGCGGTCTCCGGGATCCACCACCTTCATGGGAAAATCCTCCGCCGCCGGCCGGGACTTGCCCAGATAACGCGCGATGGCCGCGATGATCCTGCGCTGCTGCGGCGTGTAGCCGAGAATTTCCGAGTTCGACAGGATGTAATGCGTGTGCCGGTGATGGCCGTTGCGGTTCACGTAATCGCCCACTTCATAGAGCATGGCCGCGGCTGAGAGCCATTCGTGGTACTCCGGCGGCAACCGGTGCACCGAGCGCAGCTCGTGGAAAAGGAATCGCGCCGCGTCGCGGACATCAAGCGCGTGCCGCGGATCAATGTGATAGTGATCCACAGCTTTCATGATGGATTCCCAGCGTTCGGACTCGATCTGCCGCCCCGAGCGCGTGCTGCGGTCGTAGTCAGCCGCCATCTGCGCCAGCACGCCGTCGCGCAGGCCGAGCGGCGAATAGCGGAATCCTTTCAGATGACAGCGGTCGAGCAGTTCGTGATAAACCGTCGCGCCGGCCACAATGATTTCCGCCCGGCGCGGCCCGATGCCTTCGATCTTGCGCAATTCCGTTACCGGCAGCCGCGCCAGCCGCTTGGCGATGCGCCCCATTTCCACGCGCGAAACCACTTGCCGCTGGCGTCGGTTGCCTTTGCGCAGGTGCGTTGCCACCGCGGCCAGCGCCGCTGCCGTGCCCGATGTGGCAATTACATTCTTCACCCGCGCCGCCGTAATGCGCGCCGAGACCCGCCCGACTTCGCGGGCCACGAAGGCGCGCAGCCGTTTCAGCTCGCCTTTGCGCGGAGGATCGTGACGCAGAAATTCATCGGTCAGCCGCACCGCGCCCAGCGGAACGCTGACCGCGTCGCGAATGTGTCCGCCCTTCGATACGGTCAGCTCGCAGCTTCCGCCGCCCAGATCCATCATCAGCACCGGCAGCCGGTCCACGCGCGGGCTGGTCACCAGGCCCAGATGGATCAGGCGCGCTTCTTCCACGCCCGAGACCACTTCCACCCGCCAGCCCGTCGCCGACCGCACCCATTCGAGAAAAGCCTGCGAGTTGCGCGCGTCGCGCACCGCGCTGGTCGCCACCACGCGCACCGTATCGGTCACGATCTGCTGCGTGGCCCGATGAAAGCGCCGCAGCACCTTCACCGTTTCCGCCATGGATTCAGGCGTGAGAAATCCGGTGCGGAATACGCCTTCGCCCAGGCGCGTAACCTCGCGGTCCTCCAGCAGCGGCTTGAGCCGCCCGGCCTGCAGGCGGGCAATTTTCAGCCGCACCGAATTCGAGCCGATATCCACCGCGGCGAAGGTTGGCATGAGCCCTGTACTGGGGACGTTTATTGGGAAGCTCTCATTTAGGAAAGCCCAACAGTGTACATGCTGCAGCGCCGCACGCGCAGCGATCCTGCGTAGAGACAGCTTAGCAATTCGAATTCCGGCACAATACGATGATGGCGTCATCCCGAGCGAAGCCGTTTTTTGAGGCGGAGCGAGGGATCTGGCGTCGGGCGTCTCGGTTGTACGCGCGGGATCCCTTGCCCCGCTGGGGAAACCGCGGGGCTTCGGGATGACGCCTCAGCCGAGGATAATTCCGACTTGATCCCCGGTTGCGCACAGTCCAAGGACTCGTGCCAATTTTTAACCAGTTTGTAACAACCCTCTGGTAGGGTGGAGGGGAATGGCCAGCAATGCATCTCCACGGCCTGATATGCCCGGTCCGCAACCTGTTGACAGCGCTAAAATTACGGCAGGCCCGGCCAAGGCTTCTGCCCCGCTCCTGCGCGCTTCCACGGGGGAAGTACCCGATCGGCTCTTTAGCGCGGCGATGACCGCCTGCGGCCTGGCCGTACTGGGCATCCTGGTCCTGATCGTCTATCAACTGACCGAACGCTCCGGCCTATCGTGGCACGCCTTCGGCCTGAAATTTTTTGGCGGCAGCGAGTGGGATCCCGTCAATGAGCAGTTCGGCGCCCTGCCGTTTATCTACGGAACCCTGGTTTCGTCGGCGCTGGCGCTGCTGATCGCGGTTCCGCTTTCTATCGGCGTGGCCGTCTTCACGACCGAAATGTGCCCCAAGGCTCTGCGCGGGCCGCTTTCCTTCTTCGTGGAGTTGCTGGCCGCCATCCCCAGCGTGATTTACGGATTGTGGGCCATCTTCATTCTGGTCCCGGTCCTCACCACGCGCGTGCAGCCGATCTTGGCCGCCACGCTCGGCTGGACCGGCTTCTTCACCGGCCCGGCTTATGGTTTCAGCATGCTCGCCGCCGGCATCATTCTCGCGATCATGATTATCCCGATCATTTCCTCGATCACGCGCGAAGTGCTCATGGTGGTCCCGCAACATCAGCGTGAAGCCGCTCTGGCTCTGGGTGCAACCCGCTGGGAGATGATCCGCGTCGGCGTATTGCGCAACGCTCGCGCCGGCATCGTCGGCGGCATCATTCTCGGACTCGGCCGCGCTCTCGGCGAAACCATGGCCGTGACCATGGTGATCGGCAACAATCCGCAGATCGTCAAATCACTGTTCGCCCCCGGCTACACCATGGCCAGCGTGCTGGCCAATGAATTCAGCGAGGCTACCGGCGACGTCTATCTTTCCGCGCTGATCGAAATCGGCCTGGCGCTGTTTCTGGTGACCATCGTCGTCAACGCGCTGGCGCAGTTGCTGGTCTGGACCGTCACCCGCGGCCAGCCCGCCCGAGGGAGCGCCTGATGGCCGCTACCCAAGCGCTACCACTCACCGTTCCCAACATCAGCCTGTCTCGCCGCCTCACCAATCACGTGATGACCGCGGCCGCGATCCTGACCGTGCTGATCGTGCTCGCGCCGCTGGTCGCGATCTTCGGATACCTGGTCTACAAGGGGATTGGCTCGGTGGATTGGGCTTTCCTCACCCAGATGCCGAAGCCGACTGGTGAAACTGGCGGCGGCATGGCCAACGCCATTGTGGGATCGGCGTTCATCCTCGGCATCGCCAGCGTTCTTGGAGTGCCCCTCGGAATCGGCGCCGGCATCTATCTGGCTGAGTTCGGTCGCAACCGCCTCGGAGCCGTTATTCGCTTCACCGCCGACGTGCTCAACGGTGTGCCTTCGATCGTGATCGGCCTGGTGGCGTACGCCATCGTGGTCATGCGGCAAAAACATTTTTCGGCGCTGGCCGGCGGCTTCGCGCTCGCCATCATGATGATTCCGACCATCTGCCGCACTACCGAGGAGATGCTGCTGCTGGTCCCGCGCGCCCTGCGCGAGGCCGCTTACGGGCTCGGCGTGTCGCGCTGGCGGACCACGCTCTCGATCACGCTGCGCAGCGCCACCTCCGGGGTGATCACCGGCGTCATGCTGGCCTTCGCCCGCGTCGCCGGAGAGACCGCTCCTCTGCTCTTCACCGCGCTGGGCAACGAGTTCTGGAGCCTGAATCTGAATCAACCCGTGGCCGCCCTGCCCCTGGAGATATACAAGTACGCGCTTTCTCCCTATGACGACCTGCATCGCCAGGCGTGGGCCGGAGCGCTGGTGCTGATCGTACTGATCGTGGCGGCCATCTCCTCCGTGCGCTATGTGGTGCGCCGTGGTACGTTGGGGGCATAGAGTATGGGCGTTGGAATCCATGTCAACTCGCTCAACGCCTGGTACGGCAAAGGCCAGGCGCTGTACGACATCAACCTGCAGGTCGCCGCCAATCACGCCACCGCGTTGATTGGACCGTCGGGCTGCGGCAAGTCCACGTTCATTCGCTGCCTCAACCGCATGCACGAAACCATCCCCGAAGCGCGGGTTGAAGGCAAGGTCAAGATCGGCGACATTGACGCCTACAACGGCACTTCGGCCACGCAGCTGCGCCGCCGCGTCGGCATGGTCTTCCAGAAGCCCAATCCGTTTCCGACCATGTCCATTTTTGACAACGTGGCTTCGGGCTTGAAGTTGAACGGCTTCCGCGACCGCCGCAAGCTGACTGAGATCGTCGAGCACACCCTGAAAGTTTCCGCGCTGTGGGAGGAAGTGAAGGACAATATCCACAAGAAATCCGGCGCCAGCCTTTCCGGAGGCCAGCAACAGCGCCTCTGCATCGCGCGCGCCCTGGCCGTGGAACCCGAAGTCCTGCTCATGGACGAGCCCTGCTCCGCGCTCGACCCCATCTCCACCGGAAAAATCGAGGAGCTGATCT